>Ga0306912_1001333_pt1 | contig 11316 bp, 7 predicted proteins | sample AntRauFillE10628_FD_190443 | JGI IMG/M metagenome (GOLD analysis project Ga0306912, IMG submission 190443) | Saline lake microbial communities from Rauer Islands, Antarctica - Metagenome Filla E10 #628 (v2) (version 2) | ecosystem: Environmental > Aquatic > Non-marine Saline and Alkaline > Saline... | reverse complement strand
AATCTAATATTATTAGTAGTACCTTGCATTTGCAGATAGCCCAATCGTGTTCCTACCGCATTATGGAAGCTCAAATAGGGGTCGTTATTTGCCCCCTTTAAAGCAATCTGTCCAGCGCCTGTAAATGCAGTAGTTCCTCCATGCGTGAAGCGGGCTGTATCAGCCGTTATATCCCCAAACGTAGGTGAATCACCAGCTTCATAATACTGCGAATGGGTGTGTGCAGCCGCCGCAAAACTTGATGGAGTAGATGCGTCAAAGGGGTTGCCTATTATATCATCCCATTTATTTGAACCCCCCTGCGTACCCAATACAGTACTACCTACATCATTAAATCCAAGCCCTATGCCTCTAAGAATGTTAGGAGTAGAACGAAAGAATAGCCCCTTATCAGTCAGTGCTCCTTTTCCATCGTAATATTTAACTTCATTATCTGTGATTAAAACACCTGTGCCAGAATCAATAGACTCTAATATTTGCAGTTCAATAAGAATCGAGTCAAAATCCTGTGTGTTTGCATCTACATATTGACGGATAAATTGATTATTAATATTAAACTCAACTTCATTTAATTTATCTTCATAATCATACGTAGAATCAGTAGCATACTTACCGTATATAGCAACTTGTGCGTTGAGAAAACTACTGCCATAATTTGAAGGGTTAAAATTGAATCCAAATTCAAGTACTTCATCAGGAGTTATTGAAGTCAATTCTATTGAAGTCGTTGCAAATTGATTAGCAGGGCCGGTTATAGATAAATCACCTATGATTTGTGTTGTCCCTATCTGAGTTACCGCACTTGAAGGTATTGACCCACCTTCAGGGCCTATTACTACATTGCCATCTACTCCTATTGATACTGAATTTTGAAAATACCCTACATTGGCAAAAATTCCCTGGGCGTCAAGAATTGATGTTTTTATAACCGGACCGTCAATAATGGTGGCATCCAGTAACCCAAAGCCTATCAGGTCCTCATAGGCGGCGGCCCCAAGCGAAACTTCAAGTCCTGAAACTCTCGTGTCCGCATACGAACTGGCAGAGGCCTCGGCAGAATCGGCCTTAGACTGGGAACCGACAGGCGTTTCTTTTGTAGAGGGGTCATAGCCCGAACTAAAGGTCGTTGCCCCGGATATATTAATCCTGCTTGCTTCAATCGTAATTATTTCGGGCGTCAGGTTTATAGACGATATTACCCCATCCTTTTTTACCCTTAAATCAATTTCACCAGCCTGTTGGACAATGCTCGATTCGGCGGTCGTTACCCGCCCCTCTAAACCGTCATAGGTGGTTTGCGAGACCTTGCTTGCTATTCCGTCAGCGTTAATGGTAATAGATGCGCTGTTATCTTGCACGGTAAGCTGCAAGGCGTTAAATATGGTCTGCTCTACGCGCAGGGCAATGGCATCGGCGTTTTGGGTTATCGAACTCTCCGCACTGGTTACCCGTCCGGCCAGCACATCGTACACGCTTTGGCGTACGCGCAGGGCTATTTGGTCGGCATTAAGAGTAATCGAGGATTCCGAATCGGTTACGCGCTGTTGCAATAGATCATAGACCGATTGCGAAACCTTTAATGCAATTTGATCGGCGTTCTGGACAATACTACTCTCATTGTCGGTTACGCGCAGTTGGAGCAGATCATAGACCGATTGCTTTACTCGCGCCGCTATCTCGTCCGCCTGAATGCTTAAGGTAGCTTCCGAGTCGGTTACGCGCCCTTCAATGGCATTAAGTTCTTCGGAGCTCGCCTTTAGTAGTATCTCGCTTTCGTTCTGAGATATAAGCGTAGCATTATTGATAATAGTGCCATCCACACCGTCCAGCCGCCCTTCTGTGGTAATCAGCCGCCCTTCGGCGATATCCAGCCTGTTTTGAGCGTTGACCAGCGACCCCCCAAGGGTGCCCACGGTAGTTTCGGTATCCAAAAGCCCCGCCTCTACATCGAGCACCCGTTGGGCCAGCCCCTCGGTGCCGGACACCCCGATGGCATAACTCAAATCAGCAGATAGTTGATCGTAGCTAACGCGCTCTAACTCTCCCTGCGGGGTCAACACCATAAAAAGATCGTCCGCGCCGGGGTTAATCCGGTCGCTTAACTCGCTTATTTTTGATGTTTTAAGGATGCTCATGACTTCTTGCAATATGCTATTAACCGGCCCATGTGCGCCAAAAATACATTGTCGGGGTGTTCAATTAAATATACACTCTGGTTTAAATTACCGATAAACTGCTTGAGTCCGGGTATATCATCGAATAGCGTCAACTTTATGGTGCTGTGTTTTAGCTCGTTTATCTTCTGTTTGACCGGATCCGGTAATTTATTAACATCTACTTGGTAAAACCGCATAGCTACTCCGCCAATGCGAACGCGGGTTACACCAGATATCCAAACGGAACCGGCATCCATGATGCGGTTATAGACCGATTGCAGCACCGATTGGGATTCCACCGCTCCCAGTCCAATCCCCTCGGCACCCAAAACGCCGTTATCGCTAACGGTCTCCTTTATATTAGATGTCGTTGGATTCTTCATTGTCGCCAAAACTATATCCGTCTTTTGCAAATAAATGGAGCAGTTCGCGCCCGACCACGCCGGTACCTTCGGCCACAAATACAATGTGATAATCTTCATCGGGCGCAAAGCGGCGAAAATCACAGGGAACCACAATCTTTTCGTTGGCCTGGCCCCCAATAACCAGCCCTTCCACCGTTTCATATTGCCGCTTTAGCACCGTTACGCTATTTACATCAACGGAGTTACCACCAAACTCAACGTTGAACTCATCGTAGTCCTGTGGGTCGAACGAAATGGTTTCACTCACAACACTACTGCCTGGTACCGATACCATCTGTTGCTTCAATTGAGTGTATGTCTCTTCAAACCGGTTCTTGCCATAGATAATGATATTAATATCTTGACTGCCGGCGATATCATTCTGAAGCTCAAGTAATACCTGCCCCGAATCCTCTTCCGGGCGCACGGTATTGGCTATTCCTTTGTAATCCCCGTCCAGATATACCTTGGCCAGTATTACTTCGCCCCCTACATTCTGCACCGGGGTTACTTCAATTAAACGCTTAATGTCGTGGGTAAATGCTTGTATCATGGCGCAACCGTTTGAAATTTATACTAATTAAGTTTTAAAATTACCCGTTTTTATTGGGGGGAGAGTGAACAAAAGCATCTTTACAAAAAATCCACATGAAATATAAATTTGAAAATGCTGCTAATAAACCTACGGTGTTACAAATTTTATAATATAAATTATCATCGCCCAATGTCCTTAACATAATTATAGGTTAAGTGGTTTCTGCTGTGGTAGTTGGTTAAAGAAAGAGACTAATATTCCCATTTCCTGTCATAGCATTTGCACTGCTTGCACATGTATCACCGATATTATTTGCACCAACCCAAGCTATCCCAAGTTTTGGATTATCCAGCTTACTCCAGAACGAACATGGGATATTCCCCGTTAAATCGTTATCGTTCATATACAGCGTCTTAATCTCGGTGAAATCAGGCCAGCCTGAGGATGGAAAATCACCGCTGAAGTTGTTCCATCCAACCCCTATAATCCTAATATTAGAAGGAACGCCTGTTAGAACATCTATACTACCCGTCATGTTATTCCCTTCTACACCAAAGCTTTTCATATAGGGCAAGTTCTCAAATCCGTGTAGCGTTCCTGTTAAATTATTCCAAGACACGCGAAGAGTATGCATAAATGTGAAATTACCATTATTCCAAAAATGGGGATATTCCCCGTTAAGATTATTGTTAGTAATTACAAGAATTCGCAAGTCAGTAAAGTTACTAAAATCTGGAAATTCTCCCGTCAGATGATTGCTCGGAGTACCGCTACTGATTCCTCCTAAATTTAAAGCTGTGAGGTTGGTTAAATTTGCAAAACTTGCAGGGATTTCTCCTTCTAACTGTGCAGCTCCGATATATAGATGCTTTAGGTTCGTCAAATTTCCTAAAGATGAAGGCATAGTAGTACCCGAAAAATTATTTAAGTTCAAATACAGCCCTTTCAAATTTGACAAATTACCAATCTCAGAGGGAATAGGCCCTATGATATTTGGTTGATTAGCAATTTCAAGAAACTCTAAATTAGACAAATTACCTACCGTTGAAGGGATTGTTCCGCTAAAATCATTGGTATTGGAATAGCGTTTTCCAGGATGATAGGAAAAATTCAGGTCTTCTGGTGGTTCTTTTAGAGTTCCACCAATATCATAATTACGCCCCGCCAGAATAAGAGTCTTTAAACTTGACATATTACCAATAGAGGAGGGAATCGTACCTGTCAGGTAATTAAACTTTATATTTAAATAGGTTACCTCATCCAAATCTCCGATTGACGAAGGTAAAGTGCCGTTTAGATTGTTTTGCCATAAATCAACCCTGGTAACACGAGTTTCTCCCCCGATGGTTGCCGTTTCTATACCGTCTAAAGCGTTATTTATATTTAACCCGGATCCAGACCAACCGCTTCTATTAGTCCAATTAGAGCCATTAGTAGAATTATATATATCCATGAGAGCGGCTTCGTCGCCTGCTTTAGAGCCGGTTCCGCCCGTAGATTCTGCTTGGGTAGTAAAACTTCTGGTTTCAGACCAATTCGTTGTGCTTTGATCTCCTTCGGCTTGAACTCTCCAGTAATAGGTATCTTCAAAATTAAGTCCAGATGTCTGATAAGAAGTACCGCTAATGGATTGATCTACTACTGTAGAACTAAAATCTGAAACGGTAGACAACTGAAGCTGATAGGAAGAAATTCCTGTTATACTTTCCCAACTAAGGCCAACAGATGTTGACTGATTAGTAGTATTATCAGAAGGAGAAATTAATGTTACAGCGGGAGTGGTCGTATATTCAACCGTAAATGAAATAACAGGCGACCACTCGCCATCCACGCCATTATCACGGGCACGAACCCTCCAATAAACTTCTGCTCCTTCCTCTAAATTCGCAGCTGGTGTAAAGTTTGCATTTGTTGTAATTTCTTCTGTGGTGGTACTTCCTATTGAATAATGCAACTCATAATCACTTGCTCCGGTTACAGTGCTCCAATCAAAGGTAGGTTGCTGAGATACTCCTGTGGCTCCACTTGTTGGGGCAATTAGTGACGGAGCAGGAAGAGCAGACGATTCAACCGTAAATGAAATTACAGGCGACCACTGGCCCTCCACGCCATTATCACGAGCACGAACTCTCCAATATACCCTTACCCCTTCATTTAAATTCTGGGTTGGTGTAAAGTTTGCATTTGTTGTAATTTCTTCTGTGGTGATATCTTCTATTGTGTAATGCAACTCGTAATCATCTGCCCCACTTACGATGCTCCAATCAAAGGTAGGTTGCTGAGATACTCCTGTGGCTCCACTTGTTGGGGCAATTAGTGACGGAGCAGGTAATAGGGTGGTTACCCCGGGGGAACTAACAATAGTACTGGCATTTTGTACTTCATCCTCTTGGTAAAAATGAATGTAATATTGAGTTGCTTCATTTAGTAAGGTTTGAGAAACGGTTTGCGTACCGGCAGCACTAACCGGCTGGCTGTTGGCGGCTTTAATGGTGGCTACTGTCGGGGCGGTGGCCGATTCATTGACAACCCACCACAGCGTGCCTTGGCCTTCATCGGTATCAACGCTGCCTGAAATTTCGGTGCCGCTTACTACTGCTGAAGACGCATTGATTAATACCGGGCTCGTTTCATCGGGCGTGGTTACCCCGGGGGAACTAACAATAGTACTGGCATTTTGTACTTCATCCTCTTGGTAAAAATGAATGTAATATTGAGTTGCTTCATTTAGTAAGGTTTGAGAAACGGTTTGCGTACCGGCAGCACTAACCGGCTGGCTGTTGGCGGCTTTAATGGTGGCTACTGTCGGGGCGGTGGCCGATTCATTGACAACCCACCACAGCGTGCCTTGGCCTTCATCGGTATCAACGCTGCCTGAAATTTCGGTGCCGCTTACTACTGCTGAAGATGCATTGATTAATACCGGGCTCGTTTCATCGAGGGTGGTCGCGCTGTTTTGGGCATAAATAGCTTTGTTACCACTTAAATCCTCTACAACTACATTAAAGAAATAAACGGTATCGTCTGATAGCAGCGTGGCGCTGAGGGTGGCTACGTCTGTTGCGGTTTGTTGAAGCGTTCCGTTTAACTCTGCGTCGGCCACGGTGGACACGTTGTTACTTAACGAAGTGTATAGTTTGTAGACAAGATCTGCTGCGCTTGCCACATTGTCGGTGGCCTTTGTGTATGTTACATCAAAAGAGCTTCCTGTTATTGCCCCCGCAGTAAGCGCGGCATTTGAAATAGACGGCGCATCAGTGTCCGGCACAACAATACTTTGCTGCTTCATGTGAGCGACCGCATCTCGACATCGTACTAAATAGTCGGCGGGGCTTATATTACTAAATACGTTTGAGGTTTGCCAAGCGACCTCTACAACTCCCCCGGCTGAGCCCTTTTCGAGCTGATATTCAATGGGCCCGTTTGAGGATGATGCGTTTACTGTTATCTGTTTAGCCATGGCTCTGTTATTTTTATGTTTAAGCCATTTCTTCTATTAAAATCGAATCGATTGTAAGGTCAGCCGATACTTGTGTTCCGGTTGTATAGGCCGCCTTATTGCCAGCCTGATCGGTTACTGTTACGTTAAAATATTTTCGCTCACCGCTGGTTAGCCCCGAAACGCCTAACGAAGATATGTCAACTCCAAAATCAACGGGTGTCCCGTTAGATTCGATATCAGAAACGCTGCCAAGGTTGTCAAAAGTTGAGGTATAGAGCCGGTATTCCAAATCAGACTGGCTGCTTCGGTTGTCGGTAGCCTTTATAAAGTCCACAATGAAGCCGTTTTCGGTTACCGATGATACCGAAAGCTGGGAGTCGCTGATAGTCGGTTTTGTCTGGTCGGCGGTTTCGGTTTCGCCGGACTGGTACACGGTAAATCCACCTACGCCCACCGCAGATACATTCAACCCGGTATCGGACAATGACGGGGGCTGTATTTGTGGTGTGGTAACACCCCGCCGCCGTTTGCCGGAGTAGCGTAGCTCAAAATCAGTGTCCAGCCCCTGAATGTACTCTCTGCTGCCGGGTGTCATAACCCCGGATATATCCACACGATAAGAGAAGTCGCTCGGATGACGGAGGGCCAGATAGCCCTGCGTTGTGGAAAACTCTCTTGCGCTGGTTTCAAAAATAACGGCAAACCGAGAAAGCGTTTTCATGGCCGCGCGAAGTATCACGTTGAACACCCGCTTTAGCGCGTCGGGCTGACCGTAATGGATGGGCTGGAAGGATACCGATACCGGCACGTCCTGCGTTGATAGGTTATGTTCATTATAAAAAAATCCGTCCCCGTCAATACTCGTTAACACATTGCCTTGCTTGGCAAAACTTTTAATCCCGCGTTCAATCAAAAACCAACGGCCATACTCGGTGTTATAGGCCAGAATGCGGTCGACACCGACTACCCAAATCTCGCGGTCGCCGTCATTATTATAGTAGGCCAGTATCTCGTTTCCGGTTAGTATGTCTTCAATAGGTTTGCCTATTTCTTTTATCCCTACATCGAGGAGATACAACCGGGAACCAAACAAAAAGGCTACGGAGCGATCTACGTTGATGCAGGTCTTTCGGTTATTTACCCCATGGGTTAGGCTATATGCCGACACTCTTCCAAAAGCAATAAGAGGATCAGGGCTTTGCTCTAATGCCCATATTGATTCTTTGCACATAATGAAAATAGGATATTCGCCAAATTGACCACTCGATACGGGTAAAGAGTTTACTGCAAATGTTACAACCTCATCTTCGGTATTCTTACCAGGGTAATATGTTTTGTCCGCCTTAAATACAAATGGTTGATTGGTTTCAGAAGCCTTTACTCGATTTCCATACACTTCGTTTTTATCATTAAATCCCACTAAGACAAGAATCTCTTCTGTTTCAAAGGAAGAGAGATCCACAGATTCAACCAAAGCGAATGCGTAGTTACTTGTTTTTGAAGCCGAAAGATCAAAGGTTTTCACAAGCCGATAATCACCAGTCGCAGAATCTAACGCCCAGACACGCATTTTCTTTGCACGATTATCCGGATATAACAACACGCCTGCAGGTGGCTCCCATGTATCATTCACAACAAGGATTTCATAGGGATTTGTATTTACTCTTTTAAATACCCCCTGTCTTGTTTTGATCTCAACTGTTAAATAGATATCCATTAGATACCCCCGTTAAAACTAAAAGAAAAAGGCTCACCTACAGGTGTCGTTGCTGTTAAATCAGTAAAAGCCTGGGCATCTACGTCAAAAGAAAGCGGGCCGTCTGGAGGTGGTCCTAGGGATTCATCGGAAATAAAAAAGTTTACCCGGACAACACTATCATATTCTTGGCTGGTGTTTGAAAATTGTCCATTTACTACATTAGTAACCGAGACTTCTGTTTCAGGCAGAACCGAATCATATAAAGCCGTAAGAGTAAAGTGAGCCCGTCGAACGGTATAGGTTTCATAATCCGATCCCTGGTAGTAGTATTGTTCAGATGTATATTCTACCGGGGACATAACAACACGCACATCCGGATTAAAAAAACCGTAGATACTTACCGGAGGTTCGGCAAAGTCAACCGCCACATTACCTAAAAGAAGTCGAGAATTATACGAATGGATTGTTTTGGCAGATAGGCGATGAAAGCTGCCCTGGTCAACCTCAAAAACTCGGTTTGCCGAAATATCTTCGTATTTCCCGCTGTACGTTTTGGTGTTTTCAGATTGCTCGGCCTTCTTGTCAATACTTGCAAATGATAGAATATTATAAAAAAGGCCATTCAGGAGTACATCTTTCTTACTATCATGTTTGCCCGAAAGAAAAACATCAACACCGGTAAATATATCTTTCCAAAAAGAATAGTTCTTGGGAGGGTTTTGCGCACTATATCCAGCAAGCGTAAAAGCTAATAATGAAAAAATATTGTCATTATTATTATCAACACTAAATGGAATTGGAGGGGACAACGATATATTGCTTCCATCAGAAAGCCGAAAAGCATACCGGTACGCATAAAACCCATCATCGAGGCCATCATAAATACCTTCTTCGATTTTAATATTATCAAACTCCGTATATTCCTCTTGCTCCATTAATAAAGATGGAAGATGGGGAAACCCATAGGATACAATTTCATCATTGTATAAATATAAAAGCTGATAGGATTTATTCCCCTTAATTAAGGATATGGCCAGTATTTCTGAAACGGGTGCGAAATCGGCATCCCAATCCGTTGCAGGGTCGCCAAAAGAATACGATAATATCACCTCCCAATCCGTTTCGCCATCTGGATCCAATACCTCAAGACTACCATCAGAGAAAACAAGTACAAGTTTTCTTGATTGACCACCGCCCGGCAATTGGTTTCCCAACTTGAAATATGAGCTTACAATATTTTCTTTCTTCGGATGATCAAAAACGACGCCCGAATTATTTTTCATTTGTTCAGGAGAAGGGACGGCTTCCCAGTGTGGATCGCTTTCGGGTCCTTTTGGGCGCAGGTTTTTTATCTCCCGGCACAGCCCTCCCGTCGTCTGCCGCGCCAGAGGGCGTGTATCCATGCCTAAAATCGGTATTTCTTGGCGTTCGGGCATTACCAGTAGGGGGTGTGTTTGGGTTTAACAAATCCGGGCTGGGTGCTGTTGGTGCGGTATTGACGCAGATACTCTTGGTAGAATTGCAGGTACTCCGTAGCATGATCATCTAAGCCCACTGAATGATACCACTGAAACAGCAAATAGTTTACAAACACCCGTTCCAAAAGAGTGCCGGTTCGTTTCATTTTCTGCTCGGTTTGCAGCTCGGTAAGTTTATAAATGGCCGTACCGCCGTAATCTTGCAGCCGGTCAATGACGCCTAAACGCTCGGCGATATCGCTTACGGCATCTTCATAGAATACCTTCAGGGTAGGCTCGTCCGTGTCGGTAATAATAAACTCTTCCACCCTTTCATTGGGCATGGAGCGGCTTTTAAGTTCGCTTCGGGCCTTTACCTGCTTAAAAAAGGTCTTAAACTCAAGGTAGATACGATCTTCTTTTTTACTGCTATCCTTGTCCATTGTCCGCCCTCTCTTCTCCATACATTCCGGTGCTTATTGCGTTCTGTGATATAGCCATCTGCTGCAGGGCGGCCTCCGCATCATTATAGCGGCGCATGGTGGTAAGAACGCTGCTTGTTGCACGCCATATCAGTATATCTTCAAATTCTTCGGGCAGGGCATGCGATTTTAGGTACGGCACGTAATCAAAGGTTTCAATCTGCCCGTCGCCGTATGGATATACTTCAAGGGCCTGTCGCGATGCCGATTGCCGGTAAATGGTGTTGCCCTCCAAATACCGAATAGTAATCTGATAGCCGTCTACGCCCCCTGTGCCTGATTCGGGGTGGATCAGCGTATTGCCGGGAACGGGGGTGTAGGTGCTGCCGCTGGCAAGGGCGATATAAACAAAATCCGGGTCTTCGGTATTGATAATCGTAGCAACGGTGATGCCGGCATCTTGCAGCGAATCGCCGGCGGCGGGGCTTCCTTCGCCTTCTTTTTTTACTCCAAGAATGGCCGGGGCAGTACCGGCCTGGTACTGCTTTGCGTAAGGCACCAGAAATACGGCGGGCTTTTGGTTGGTGCCGCGCCGCATTTTAAACTGCTGCTGCTTGTAGGCGCTGGACACATCACTCATATACTCATTGGCAGGGAACGCCCACTTTGCCATCTTGAACCGCGTAAAACGCAGGTAATCATTCGGCAACGGAATAATAGCGCCCTCTCGATCCGGTAACTCTATGGCAACCCCGTAGTCGTATGCCTCGCTTCCAAAAAAACTTATGTTGCGCGGTACTTGCCGCATCACATACCGCGCCGCTTGGTTTAGCTCGTATTCAATATCCCCAAAAGGTATGGCGGTATTGTCTTCGGCGGGGGCCTCAAAATACTCCTCTACCCGTACCGATACCAACATCTTCAGGTAGTCAAGGCGTTTTTGTTGGTCTTGTGTTAAACCCATCAGGTAACCTCATTTAAAATTATGGCCTAAGATTAAGCTTCTGTGAACTGAACTCGGTTTTTGAATCACATCTGAATTTTGCTCTCATTGTATTATTGTTTTATTATGGATTTTATTGCAGATCCAAAAGCCCGTTCACATCGTCAAAGTCCAAGTCCACACTTTCCCCGTCTGCCAGCGTCAATGCTGAACCGCGATCATGAACCGATAAAAGCGGATCTGCCGGGGCCGTTGGTG
>Ga0306912_1001331_pt1 | contig 11330 bp, 10 predicted proteins | sample AntRauFillE10628_FD_190443 | JGI IMG/M metagenome (GOLD analysis project Ga0306912, IMG submission 190443) | Saline lake microbial communities from Rauer Islands, Antarctica - Metagenome Filla E10 #628 (v2) (version 2) | ecosystem: Environmental > Aquatic > Non-marine Saline and Alkaline >... | reverse complement strand
CGCGACGTGAGTGAAAGTCTTTCTTGTGCTTCCGTAGATGCTGAGAAAGTTCTTCAATCTTTCGGGTCAGTAGTGATACTTGAGCTTCGGCAGAACCGGTGTCACCTTCATGACGCTGTCCTTTTGCTAAAGCATTTTCTTTAATTCGCTTCGATAACATAGTGTTTGTTACATTAGTTACGCAGCCTGAAGTGTGAGTCCTCGTCTAAGTGGAGGCACTGCTTGGTGCGGTCAATAACCTGTTGTAGGTTGCGACTACAATAGCACCTTTTCATGTAAAGTCAATGTTTCGCGTGAGGGGTCAGAGCCACTAGTGGTAGTGTCTGGGTCAGTAACTTCTGTGTGGTTGACTGTTCCTCACCTGAGTTATTGTGTCGCACAATTCGTTACCTGTTATACTTGCATTGTTATGTCTGAACTTCGCGTGTTGAAACAACGCTATCTTACCTACCTAGAAACGCAGTGGGGTGGAAGTGCCAAGATGGTTGAGAACTACGACCGTTATTTAGAGCGGTTTATATCATTTGCAAAGGTAAAGAAACCTAGCGATATTACTGCGGAACGGGTAGCCTCGTTTCGCCTCTATCTAGCAAAACAACCCGGTGCAAAGGTTGGTGGCCAAGTAACGACAATGAAACAACGGACTCAGAACTATTACTTGATAGCCTTGCGGATGTTTTTGAAATATTTGATTGATGAAGGGTTTGAAACATTGTCCCCACTACAGATTAAATTAGCTAAAGTACCAAAGCGTTCGCACGACCTCATCTCAACTACTGAGCTTGACCGTCTGCGAGTCGCACCTGACCAAAAGACGCTTGAGGGAAAGCAGGATCGTGCGATTATCGAGCTGCTCTGCTCGGCTGGTCTGCGCATCTCTGAACTGTGTGCATTATCTCGAGCTGACATCGATCCTACTGCTAGTGACTTTTCTGTACCTAATGCGCGCGGTGTTCATCGAAGGGTATTTCTGAGTGATGCGGCTCGCCGTGCAATCGCTCTGTATCTACACACTCGAGAGGATAGTAACCAAGCACTTTTTATTCGCTATGGACGTAAGGCTAATGATGGTGGTGATCTCCGCATTCATCCACGGGCAGTCCAGCGGATGTTAAAAGTCCATGCCGTTTCTGCTGGTATAACCAGCACAGTCACTCCGCATATACTGCGCCATACGTTTACAGATAGTTTGTTACAAAACGGCGCAAATATCAGAAGCGTCCAGACGTTGCTTGGACACACGACTGTGGCTGCAACGTACGCCTATCGACCAACAACAAACCCGTAAGGACTCAACTTTGTACAACTAATGTGCACCGCTACCACTCCCAAATCTCCTTAGATTTTTTATAGCCGTAGTAGGTTAGTCCGGCGATCACAATTGCTATTAGATAGCTTTGTAAAATTGAAAAGAAAAACAAACGATGTGCAAGCACAGGCAGTAAGCTTACAATTAACAAACCACCACTGGTCCATTTTAAAATCGATAGCCTTTGTGTATTTGTTAACATGTTGTAGTAGTTGCTAGGTAGAAGAAAGCATCATGGCTGTAATAGTTAGTTTGTATTCAAATGGCACTATGATCTCGACAGCAGGCACAGTTGCCTAGATGTCTCCTAGATCCCCAATAAACATAATTTTACGATACGCTTATTTTTCGGTATGTCAACAAAAACCGGGCGACCCATAGGGTCGCCCGGTTTGATTAGTTTATTGTCAGGTGGCTACTGGCTAAACAAATCTAATGTTGCCAGCGTACCGGCAAGATTACGTTCCCATTCGATACTGTTTCGAGTCTCTAGTTCGACAGTGATTGCTGGGATGTCGATACTAGCGAGCCAACCTTCGACATCACCAGTGATCGGATAGGCGTCAAACTTGGGTACCTTGCCGTAGTTACCAGCATCAGCATACACGTTCATGAGAGCGAGGGTATCTGGTAAGATGCCGTTTTCGCATTCACTACCGTACACATTGTTGGCCACACTGTGCCAAAAGACCGATGCCTCTGGGTTGGTAGCTAGAACATAGTCACGCAGCGCTGCTGCCTCTGGTTCAGAAAATGGTGCGCTACCAGCACTGACGGTCTGCCCTCGCCAGCTACTTTCAGGTTCCCATTTACAGTCGAAGTTTCGATTGAGGTCTACCCCGTTGGCATTGAATCGTCGATCTTGATCACTGGCGCTTGCTGGTAGAGCATATCCGTCTGGGTTTAATACCGGGATAATGTGGACTGTTAGGTCATCTGGAATTAGGTCAGCGTTGGTATGGAAGTGTTCGATCATGGTATCTGCCAGCCGTACACTATTGGCTTCGTATCCACCGTGGACGCCACCAACAAATAGTAGATTGGTCTCTCCGGTACCAAATGTATGAGCTGTGATAGAACGCCCTTCTACAGAAGTACCGATGACTGTTTCGGTAGAGGTGGCGATTATTTCTTCTGTGACTGGTTCTGGAGTGGGTGGTACCACAGCCGGCGCCTGTGGCGCCGGCCAGTACACCCATACTGTTAGTCCAACCACAAACAGGGTTAAGACTACTCCAGTAATGGTGAACTTGTTCATAGACAAGCTAGTTTGCGAGAAGCTCTAGCGCTGCTCGGACACCAGCTGTGTTCTTGCTGAATTCTGTTCCTGATCGGTCGGTCAAGAGAACGCTGATCGCTGGAATACCCTCGCCAGCCATCCAGTTCACCATGTCGCCATTGATTCGGTATGAATCAAATTCCATTCCCAAATCGTAGTTAGCGGCTGAAGCAAATGCTGCAGCTAGATCAACTGACGCTGCTGATGGACTACCACCACAAGCAGATGGGTAGACTCTTCCTTCGGCTGCAAACCATACGATTGCTCCGGCTACATTTATTTCCGAGACATAATCACGGATTGCGCGTGCTTCTGGTTCAGAGAAGGCTGCTGTCCCACCACTGACTTCTTGGTTTCGCCACATGCTAGTAGCAGACCAGTCACAGGCAAAGTTTCGATTAAGATCAACATCGTTGGCGTTAAATCGCCCCGCTGCCCCTGCGGTTGCAAGCCCGTCTGGGTTTACAGTTGGAATGACAGTTACTCGCATGTCGTTTGGTACTGCACCCTGGTTGTTTGTAAAGTAAGTAATAAATTCGTTACCCAGCGCACTGGTGTTTGGAGCGTCACTACCGTGAGTTCCACCAATTAGTAACACTTCATTCATACCGTTACCAAAGTGGTGAGCAATAATGTTTGCCCCGCTTACTGATCGTCCGATAATTGTTTCGCTAGTAAAGGTAAGAGTATCTTCTGGTGTTTGGCCGTCTAACACTTCGTCTAATGGTGTTGCTCCATCGCCGATTCCTCCATCTGGCTCAACTGGCATCATGCCGGTTGGGTTTTCTGCTTCAGTGGATGAATCAGTATTTAAAAGTGCGTACGCACCAATGCCAATAAGTAGTAATGCAATAATTGCGATGATGATTTGTTTCATATCTGTATAGTATAAAACGAAATAGCTTTTTTACCTAAAGTTCAACGTAACTGAATTGGGTGTGTATAGTTCCAATCTGAGATGATTGGGAGTATATAATTGCAGGTAAGAAGCAGTAGCAGCTTCCATTTCCTACTGTTTAGGAACAGAGATACCCCGGAGGGCCATAGCGGTCTTTTTTTGTGTCTTATAATAATTTAAAATATATTTACACCCGTATGCAACAAGCCATTACTATTAAGTTTGTCGCGTTATTTGCCCTAGTGGCGATGGCGTTTGCAGCCGCAGTTCCTGCGTATGCCTATGATGAACTAGAGATCGAAATTGAAATCAAGGACGGCAGTACGCTCGTCGAAGTTGAGTACAAGGAAGGTACAAAAGAAGTAGAGGCATCCTATTTATATTCAATAATAGATCTTGATGAGGTGTATAGTCGCATTGCTGATGAGCTGGACCTGTCTATGGATAAGATTGAAGCTGCGGTCAAAGTAGAAAATGATGAAGATGAAGACGAGGAAGAAGATCGAGCAGATGCCGAAGAAGCGATCGAGTATGCTGCCGAAGCTGTTGCAGAAGCACAAGCTGCAGTGGCAGACAAAGTTTCTACTGATGAGGACGGGCTTGAGGTGGCAGAAGAGTATCTAGCCAAAGCGGAAACAGCTTTTGCTGATAAAGAGTATAATGCAGCATATGAGTGGGCAGAAAAAGCCGAGGATAAAGCCGAGATAATCGTCTATGGTCCTGACGAGGATGATGGTACAAACAAACGCTGGACAACTGACAAATGTGATTCTAATCCTGGAATTGGTAATGGTGTCAATGAAAAGTGTGATGACGACTACAGAAAGTTGGAACCTAGTCATGATAAATATAAGGACTATGGTAAGTCAGATGATCGAGCAGAATTAGAATCACAACTCCAAGAATTAATGCAGCTACTGATCCAGTTACTAACACTCCAGCTTGCACAACAGAGCTAATCTAAATCATAAAAAACCAGCGACCATTTCTTGGCCGCTGGTTTTTTAGTGGTATGGCATAATATAAGTATATGGAACTCATACTTACTGTTGCTATTATCGCTTTGGCATTTGCTGCCCGGTCAGCCCACACCAAAATTAGTGGATTGGAAAAACGAGTGCAAGAATTAACCCAACCGCAACCCCAGCCTAATTCATCGCCAGTTGGGGCAACCCAAACTGACCTTTCTGATCAGTCTACCACTGAACACTCATCAAATAATATTAGCCCGACTCCTATACCAGCTGCTTCAGAATACAATCGTACCCAATTGCAACCAGCTGCAATTACGCCGGTGCCAAAACCACAATCTCTGTACCAGACACCAGTTGGTCCAGCGCAACCATTCTTTTTATATACGTGGTTTAAGGAGCACACACTGATAAAAATTGGTTCAATTATTTTCTTTTTTGGAGCTGCTTGGTTTGTGTCGTATGCGTTCGAGCAAAATTGGATCCCACCATTACTGCGCGTGTTTATGGGTCTCGCGTTGGCGGTAGTTGTGTACGTTATTGGATATGTTCGTCGCTCAGCTGAGTTGCTGCAATATATAGTGCTAACCGCACTTGGAAGCGGCATTATTTTTGCCACTGTCTTAGCGGCCCAGTTCTCATTTGCTCAAGCACTATTACCAGAGTTGATTTCTTTGTTGGTACTACTGGCGGCAATTGCCTATGCTCTGTGGGTATCGTACGAAACCGATACCCAGTGGCTCGCGGTAGCATCTGCGGTAGCGGCTTTATTTGCGCCACAGTTTACTGGTAGTGATCCAGCATCTGCGGTTCCATTTCTAAGTTACCTGTTTGTAATTGCGGCTGGATTTGGAGCGGTAGTACTGGCGACCACTTGGAGGTATGTATCACTGACGCTCGTGGTGGGAGTTGGTATGTATCTACTGAGTATTAGTGCTCTGCCCGACCAAGGTAACATCGTCTGGTTCTTTTCTGTATTGTTTTCAGTATTATTCCTGGGGTTAACTACTAGTAGTGTGTGGCGCAACCGAGTGCCACTATTTATTGATGGGATGACCGTGCTTGGCACTGGACTTATGTTTGCGTATTTTGTTCATACGCAGGCCCTGGTGCCAGAGCTGGCTGCATTTGCCGCCGCAGTAGTTACTGCCTTGATTGGGTATGGTGCAAGACTGCGAGAGACAGATCCATCAGTAGTATTACTGTACGCATCAATTAGTATTATCAGTCTCTTTGCTGGAACAGCCTATCTGTTTGATGGGTTTACAGCGACGTTCTTCTTTGCGGTTGAATCAGGTGCGCTAGTATTTTTTGCCATGCGGTATGCGTTTTTGAAGCGAACAATATTACTAGCTTCTTCCACCCTACTCATTCCGTTTGTACTTGGTATGGCAGCTATGTCTGACTCGGCCTGGGATACGGGAATTGTCCATGCGCCCGGGTTGGCGGTACTAGCAGTCAGCGCCTGTTTTGGTTGGATTGGTACATACATGTACCTCACAGCCGAGCGGGCGACGCTCCCGTGGCTCACTACTCTCGCACAAGCCACTTTGTTTAGTTGGTATGGTTTTACGGCGATAGCACTTGTGGTGGTAGCACGCGCACTTGCTACTATCACGTCTGGAGATGTTTTGCCGTGGTTGCTTATGTTGTTGCTGACTCTATCTGTCCTAATTACAGTGGCAACCTTCAGCCGGGCTGGTGTTAGAAGCTTTGCTTTGTGGACATACTCATTGCCGGTTGGAGCTGCGTCGGGTGTACTGATACAGTCTGGAGTAGATGGTTTCTTTTCTGTAACAGATATTTTGGTTAGCACAGTTATGCTCGTCACACTGTTATCAGTCATGACACTGTTTGGATTGGTCGCCCGAACTAGTCAATCTAAAGAAGACTCTCTTTCGAGCTACATATTTTTATGGATGAGTTTTCTCTTTGCCAGTGCCTGGATTGTAATACTGCTCGGTACCCTACTTAGCTCAGCCCAGACACTTAGCCTTGGCTCGGTCTCGATTGCACTCTTACTATACGGAATCATTAATGGATTACTGCGACTTGGTGTGCAATTTGATCGCATTGCCGCATTTGTTGTTGTGTTGTACGTACCAGCAGTCGGGCTCCTACCAGCTATCTCATTACGTGGTTGGTCAGATGGAATTTTATCAGTTGACGCTGCTAGCTTGTATACCTACACCACCGTTACCCTGCTCACTGCTATCACTTTGTATCGATATGCTGGCGAGCGCAGCAATGAAAAATCCAAAACACTATCGTCTGCCTTATTTATTGTCGGTGGATTGTATAGCTTTGTGTTGGTCTGGGTTGTCACACACACGATTAGTAGTACTGCAGTGATTGCGGTAACCATGGCACTCTTTACCTACACTATCTTTGGGTTACTGGCGTATGTGTACGGCAAGCGCACTAGTCAACAAATGTTTGTCAAAGCTGGCTACCTACTACTGACTGCGGTTGTGTTGCGGTTGGCTCTGGTTGATGTTTGGAACATGGATCCCTTCTGGCGAATTATTACCTTTTTGGGAATCGGAGCCTTATTTATTGTAGCTGCCTTCCTAGAGCGAAAGCCAGAAGAACCGGTAACAACCTCGAACGAGTAATAGCTCGATTGAATAACAAACAAAAACAGCGACCCATCTGGTCGCTGTTTTTGTGTAGTTAGGCTGCTAGCTCTGCCTCGGTAAAATCTGCTTGTGTGAGATTGATAGTGTCGCCTTTTTGGACTTCTCCAGAAATAATTTTAGTAGCGATTTTTTCTTCGATTACATCTTGGATGACTCGACGCATTGGCCGGGCCCCAAACTCTGGGTGATAGCCTTTTTCAACTAGTAGCGTTAATAGGTCTTTGCCAACTTGTAACTGGTAGCCTTTTTCAGCTATCCGCTGGTAGAGTTCTTTGAGCATGAGGTTGGCAACCATTGTTTGTTCACTAATTGTGAGTGGCTCAAATATAACGGTAGTATCAAACCGGTTGATCAGCTCAGGGCGGAACAAACCTTTGGAAATGATGTGGTCGATAATACTTTGGTTCAATTGGTCTAGCTCCCCTCTACTTTGTACTGTTTCAAGTATTAGTTGGCTACCAGCATTACTGGTGGCAATAATGATAGTGTTCCGGGCATTGATCTGTTGTCCGCGTCCGTCGGTAAATACACCTTCGTCTAGGATTTGTAAAAATACGTCGTGTACCGACTGACTGGCTTTTTCAAATTCATCGAGTAGTAGTACGCAGTATGGATGTTCACGCAATAGTGACGGCAGTGCTCCCGCTTGCTCAGTAGCACCGATCAGTTGTTCTAGTGCTTGGTCGCCACTGTACTCTGACATATCGAGTCGCTGCAAATTATGTTCCCCTCCAAAAAATACGGTTGCCAAGGCTTTGGCCGTTTCGGTCTTTCCTACCCCAGTTGGGCCAAGGAATAAAAATGAACCAATTGGCTTGTCGATAGCTTGAATGTTGGTACGAGCCCGGCGCAAGGTTTTAGCAATGGCAGTGACAGCTTTGTTTTGTCCGGCTACTAGGCTGTGCATGGTGTCCTCTAGATGTAACAGTTGGTCACGTTCTGCAGCTTTAATTGGCCCGGTTGGAATACCGGTTTTATCGCTCACTACCTGGTGGACGAAATCGTCAGTAATGAACGCCGTGCCACTAGAGGTAGCAACGCCGGCGACGTCTAGCAGCAAGGCAACTGCCTTGTCCGGCATCACTCCTTCCACGATGTGTCGATCAGCGGCAATGGCAATGGTGTCGATTGCGGTGTAGGTGAATAGAATATTTCGCTTGGTTTCTTCTTGGAGGGCGATATTTTGTAGCACTCTGGTGGTGGCACTATGATCAGGTGTCTCGATCATGATTTCAGCAAACCGACGGGTAAAGCCGCCCAAATTTTCCAGGTGAGCGTGATATGCCTGTGGGGTGTCGGTACCTATTATGTGCACGTCAGGCAGAGCCAGGTATTCATCAAGTAACTCTGGTAGGTATACTCCCAAGGCTTGAGCCTCTTTAATTACAGTGCTGATATTTTCGATCACGACTATAACGTGGCCCGCGTTGGCGGCCTCACTAAACATAGTGATGATAGCTTGTTCGAGTGAGTGTTTTTCTGCGTGCAGGGCAAACAGTCGATTGGTATCAAGCACGACCAAGTGTTCGTTGGTGAGCGCGTCAAGCGACTGGCCGGTGCGCATCCGCCGAGCTACTTCTATCAACAAGTCAGTCTTCCCTACTCCAGATTCGCCGATCAACAGTACGTTAGAGGCTTTGGCTCGGGCGAGGGTTTGTTCAATTTCGGTAATTTTTTCTTTTGCAAAGGCACTGTCTCTGGTGAGGGTAGAAAACACTGCCGTGGTCCGAATATCGCGCGCAAACTGTTGCAATTGGTAGGCAGTCCCAAATGATAACTCTCGTCCTAGGCCACTTAGCTGCGATAAATTGTCTCGACTCCACCAACGAAGCTGTCGCTTGTACTGATGTTGCGAGCCCACCATCCAACGCAAGGTACTGATAAACGTTTGTTCTTGGACACCAGCTTGCTTGAGCATGGCGGTAAACGCCACGTCATTAGTGATGATAAATTTCCCCAGCCCAATTAAACTAAAGATCTCCTCTTCTGGCAGGGTGACCATAGAGGCACTGATGGTTTGACGCTTACCATCGCGATAGAGCCCGATTGCGTCCATGGTGATACCTGATCGAATGAGAATAGTCTGTCCGATGCTTGAATCTACAAATGCCTTTCCAATGTCGTCGGGATTTTTGAGTACTACCTCGGCGACATCGTAGGTGGCTCCTTGGGCGGGGGTTTCTTCGAGACCGAGGATCGACTGCATGCCTTTGAAGTAGTAGCTGTTGTGATAGACAGTCCCCATCAGGCTATCGAGCCAAGCCGCCAACCCAAGCAAGCCAATTCCCGCTGCGATATTGCGGTACATAGTATACGGCTCCAATGGTTCAGGGAAGAAGTATAGACCGGCAGCAACCGCGCCTCCACCAATCAGCATGCTTACCCCTACAAAACGAATCTTCCCCAGGGTACCCCGGCCGACTCGGTTGCCAAGCGCTACGGCTGGTTTGAAGCTTTGGATGTCGTCGTACAATGTATACATATTATATAAGTAGTAGGCTAATACTCATTCCTAGAATCCCGATGATCATAAATGGCACCAGTGCCCACAACAAATACACCGCAAAGCCACCAATCACCGTGAGTGCCAGGGTAATCAGTCCAATCACAATAATAATCGTCCGAACTAATGCCCCAAGGATCCTTGAAAGAAAACCAATAATGATGTAACTGGCCAAATCCTCTAGATCAAACTTATCGCCTCGACCTTCTGTGATCCGTTTGAACGGGGCGAACCATGAACGCATCAATTGCGGAATCGAGAAAAAGTGAATTACAAACCAAAGGAAATTCCGCCACACTCCCCATATCAAAAACCAGGCTTCAGTGTAGTGCCACACAAAATAGTCACGAATAATTGCAGCGAATAACATTCCAAATAGTATAGCAAACAAAAAAGAGGGCGGACCAATTGGTCCGCCCTCTTTTTTGAATTGTGCGTTACTTACGCAGCAGCTTCGTCAGTGTCAGCAGCATCGTCTGACGCAGCGTCATCTGTAGCAACTGGAGTTGCAGCTGCTCGGTCTACGTTTACCGCAGCTGGTCCTTTTGGACCTTCTTCGATATCAAATGACACCACGTCACCTTCTTGTAGATCGTCAAACGCAACTAGTTCTAGTGCTGAAGCGTGGAAAAATACATCTTTATCACCTTGTTCTGGCTTGATAAATCCGTACCCTTCTTCTCGCTTTCGAATGATTGTTCCTTTCATCTTATTTTCTTTATTTGTATTAATACAAAACGTCACTTCTTTTTCACTTTGTCCGTACTTCAAAGGAGTTGTGTTTCGCTACCAGCATTAAAGCACAGCTGTAGAGAAATACAAGCTACAATTCAGCTGATTCGTCTTCCCGCAACTCTACAAACTCTGTGCCAATTTTAGTCAGTTCACGAGTTACGTGACTGTATGTTCCCTTCTTTCCGGCATCACTTAACATAAAGTCGTGTACAGGGAATGCTTTTGTGGGTTTAATCTCTCGAGCGTATTTGATTGCGTCAGACAACTTGCACCAAGGTCCAGCTACTGGAAGCGCCAATACGGGCACTTCTTTCTCAGGGTTGGTATAAGCATCTCCAGGATAAAAGAGCTTTTTGGCTACAAAGTATCCAGTGTTTTGGACAATCCCAAAATCGTCAATGATTTCTACATGCTTTCCATCAAACGCTTCGATGTGTGTGTCAGCGTGTGTTCCAACCGCCCGTCCTTCTAGTACTGTGAACGCTACATTCATTTCAGTCAGCACGTTTCCGACGCTGGTGTTTGTTACCACTGCAGCCTGCGGGTTTTTCTCTAGGATAGTTTGTAGTGATTCACTATGAAGATGGTCTCCATGCTCATGGGTAATCAAAATCAAGTCGATATCAAGCAGATCGTTTTGAGAAGTACTAAATACACCCGGGTCAGTCAGGATCCTCTTTCCATCTACCTCAATCAGTAAACAACACTGCCCAAATTTAGTGATTTTCATATTAACTGTGTTGTTTTAGTACCCATTTTGCGTATTTCTCTGCCATGTCTTCAAAGCTCTTGGAGTTGTCAGCAATTTTTTCTTTTCCGTGGACCATAGTTATCTTGGCGTTTAGATTGATGGGCTTTGTCGATACTTTCTTATTCTCCAGAGCAGTGATCCTTTGCTTAGCCTGCCTAATTACTTGTTCTGGTGAGAGGTTGAGTTGCTTGATGATTGCTTGACTGGAAAGTCTTTTGCCAGTCGCTTCTTGTACTGCTGTCTTG
>Ga0306912_1001328_pt1 | contig 11344 bp, 20 predicted proteins | sample AntRauFillE10628_FD_190443 | JGI IMG/M metagenome (GOLD analysis project Ga0306912, IMG submission 190443) | Saline lake microbial communities from Rauer Islands, Antarctica - Metagenome Filla E10 #628 (v2) (version 2) | ecosystem: Environmental > Aquatic > Non-marine Saline and Alkaline >... | reverse complement strand
CCTACATCGGGCAATGGCATATCGTCCGAGCCGTATTGACAGCGACCGTGCCAGCGGGACCAGTTTTGTTTTTTCGATTTATCGAGGGACTTGTCCCAGAGGCGGTGCCCGAATTCATGGATCAAATAATGCACGGCGTCCGATCCGATGTTTTTGCGCACCCGGAGGCTAATATTGTCCTTGCGCCTGTTGTACCAAGCCATTGTATGGGCCTGTTGCAACCGCCCGACCAGATAGATATCGCCGTACAGGAGGGATTTCGCTTCGGGGACGTCGGTCTTGCCGATGAACTTGGTGGCCTTGCGGATGAGATCCTTAATGAGTTCTAGCTCTTTGCCTTCGGCCCCTACCGTATTGTGGATCTTAAAGGGGCCTAGTTCGAAGAGTTGTTCGCCGCCCATCTGTTTTTCGGGGAAATCTTCGGTCTTCAGGAGGAATTCGACGCGACGCCGTTTCTTTTCGACCCACGTCTTAGGCTTTCGGGGTGCCCTCCTAACGGAAAGGAAAGCCCGCGTGGCCATTTCTAGGCTCTTGGCCTTGTTGGACGGCACCGCTTTGTTTTCCAGCACGAACCGCGAAAGCTCAATACCCCTGTTGATGAAAGGGACCAAGACGTACTGACTGACGGCTTTCGCGGAACCCCTTTTACTTTCATCGAGATCCTCCACCTTCCGCTGTACCTTCTCCCAATGATCACGGAACTCACGGTAAAGCTGGCGTCCGTCTGTAGCGGCCCATTTACGCATGTCCTTTTCCTTGATCAAACGTCGCATGTGGCGTCCTGTTTATCTGAAATGTCTTAACTCGGAGGTGGAAGTCCTGAGAAAGCCCCTACCGAATCGAAAGGTTCGATACACACGCAACGGTATATAAATGAATCATTGGCCTTAGCTTGACGCTGGCGTCCTGCTTGGGTACGATACGTAACGGCTTTGATGCGTGGAACTCCTATGCTATCTAATCATTTCAACGAACACGTGCTGTTGCGCAGTCTTTTGGGCGAAGACTGGCAAGATATCCCTACGACCCTGCAGCTAAGACCGGGAAGCATCAAGATGGAATGGTATTGGTGGCCTCCGGGAAAGCGTATTTTGCCAATCGTTTTGGTAGCGTACCTAGACCATGACGGCCATTTAACGTGCTTCATGCGTTCATCGATGTTCACCGAAAGATCCGTTCCGCTATCGGACTGGAAAGACAAACACCTGAAATACCAAAACACACTCGAACTCGAAAGCCCCCGCGAAGGCACAGCAAGGTATGGAGGCTTTACGGCTTCGGTTCTGGTCCAGCAATTGCTTTGGGTGCTCGACCAGAAACCAACGATAGGGGTCACTTCCTATGCTTAGAAACATGCTCTGGGAAATTGAGTACATGCACCATTTGACCGGGCGTATGGACATACCTCCGCCCACACAGATCACTGGAGATGAACACGGTTTCATACTGTCGTGGACGGTCTGGAAAGACGAACCGCAAAAAAAACTTTGAGGATGACCCCTCTTACCCGAAAAGAATACGCACCTTCCGCCTATACCTGTCGAAGACACAGGATACGCGGTGGGTGCTGAACATGAGGGACCGCCATGTTGATTACAGGGTCGACAAAGATCAATGGATTGAAGATTTTGTGAACACGCAAAGTGAGCATCGGGTCGAGCACAATTATGGCTGGGTGGGAAGGGGTGGTGGTTTCAAGGATCCCGATGATTTGATTGCAGGTATCCGTAACTTGCTGGGGTTGTAATGCTTAGGAACATGCTCAATGAACTCGATTATATGTACGCGGTCACAGGGCGTTTGGACATACCTCCGCCTTCGAAACTCATAAACCACGAACGTTGTGGCGAAATCGAAATGAAATGGGTGTTTTGGGAATAGGAAGTCCCCGATTGCCCACCTGACGACACGTGGCCGGGCCTTTTCTTGGGGCTGGAAGTTACGCTCGGGTACGAGGGGGACGTGACCTTTTCGATGAGCGACTATTGCCAAGCCGAACATGCTGAAAGCGTTGATCTCGACCTCTGGGTGTCCCGATTCCTGCGCATTCAAAAGGATGGGTGGTGGCTGGAAACAGGCTACGGGTCTGACACACGATCGGGTTACGGCCACAATGGCGATGTGGCACAGAAAGTCCGCGATATATTAGGGCTTTCCTAAAAAGGCCCCCCTCCTCACGAAAGGGGGCCTCCTCAGCGAAGGGGGTCTTTTCAGGGGGAAGGTTTATTTGGCGCAACCACCACACCCGCATGTGGGGCAGGGTTCTGAGGCGTTGGGCTTTGGCTCGGGCTTTTTGAATTCGGCACCATACTCGACGGCAAAATTTTCTGGGGCCTTTTCGTGCTGTTTGATCAAAAACGCATTGTCGACATCCGCGTTGGCTTCCCATGTGGGAATTCGTAGCGCAAGTCCCGCATATCCTGTGTGATGCTCGTAGAACGTACCCTCGGCGTAGGAGGGGCTGGACGTTAAGATCATACGCCTTTCGGGGGACGCGAAATACGCTTGACGAACCGTGGTGATGGTCTTGCGGAGGGCCTCCTCGTTCATGTAAGCGGCTTCGTCGAGGACAGCGGTGCGGAGCCAGCGTCCCCGGATCGTGTTGGGGGCCGATCGGATTGAACAGGAGGTCACTCGGGCCTTGTCTTTGCGATCATCGTCACTGAAATAAAGCGACGTGCGCGTTTGCGTATGACACTGGCCCTTGAGGTAATGGCACTTGTTGCAGGTGTTATCCAAATCGGTGTGGTGGTGAAGGGCCAGATCCTTATTGACCGTGACCCTGACCAAATCCGTCAACTGGTTTCGGTTGGCCGCCAGCGTAAGGTACGTTTCGTATGCGAGGATCAAATGCGACATAAATGTTTTGCCTCCTCGCCGACCCATGACGAGGTTCACCTGTTCCGACCCGGCCTTTCCCCTAAAGCGACCTTCGGCCTTGAGCCATTCGGCATATTCGAATTCGGTGAAGTCACGGGTCGTGCCGGTATGGTCGATTCGGATGGGGATGGGATCATGGTCGTCGAGTGAAAGCCCATAGATGAGCTTCAGGACGATGCGTTGGACGGGATAAAGGGTGTCGCACCCAAGACCAAGGGGCGATTCGACAAATTGCAAGACGTTGAGATCGGACATACCGTCTCCTATGTGTTCGGGGTCATAAATACATAGCGGAGGGTCGTGGGCATGGGATCGTGGGGATAAACTCCGCCGACTAGTTGTATTGGACCCGCGAAACAAACGGATTATAGGGGGCTGCGGCATTCTCTGGGATTTTTGACCCTTTTTCAGCCACATTTTTACTGCAGACCTAATTCGCCTTTTTTGGATTTTTCAGGGACCCCGGCGAGTTAAGCAAGCGGTTTCTTCGCACCCCCCCACCCCCAACTTTTTCTGTGATCATGTGATCGCCTGATCTCCGAGACCCAGATCACAGATTTTCGCAGGGCCTCACCGATCACACAAATTCTTTTTGACAGGTGAGGGACATTTGACGATGGAGATGGGGACCCAACACGAGCAAGGAGACGACGATGAACACGACGATCGAGAACGCGGACAACAAACGACACATGTGTGGTAAATGGGCCAAGCGCCCGGAGACATGTGTTCGGCACCCGCAAGCTCAACGGCACGGAGTTCGTGCAGACCATGTGCAAGAAATGTCGTGCGCCGAAAAACTAATCTACTAGGGGTGAGGGCCTACCCCCTGCCCCCATAGCTACGGAGACTAGGACCATGAGTTTCTCTACGATTGACCCGGACGACCACAACAAGATCGACGACCGCTTGCGTGATGTGCTCAAGACTGCCAACGGCATGTACGGTTCCTTGGATGAAGAGGTAGGAGGGATGTTGGCCTCCATGTATCCACCGGAAGCTGACCAGCTTGGGGACATGGCTGAACGTCTGGAGGCAGCGGCTGCCAAGCTGCGTGAGATGCAAGATGAACTGGACCCGGACCTGACAGACAAACAGGCTGCCGTACTGCGTGCCCTGCAAAAGAACACGGGACAGACCTGCCAAGAGTTGGGAGACCGTGTAGGGTCGACTGCCTCCCTTGTGGGGAAAATCTACAGGGATCTGGCTAGGAAAGGTCTGGTGCGCTTCGAAGACAACTGAAGGCAAAGGGACGGCGCACAAACGTCTAGGAGACAAGCAATGGCTGATGCATCGCAAGACATAGAGGCACGTGTACTAGAGGTCATACGTGAGCGCCTACAGTTGAGGGTGGAAGAGGGGGACTCTTGGGGCATGAACGGCACTGAGGGCCACGTAGAGGTACAGTTGGTGCTGGTAGACCCTAGTACCGCATCATGGTCGGACCAAGCGGAGGTACTGTCGTCAGTGGTGATAGACGGGAACATGCTAGGCCGCATTGGTGAGAGTGACTAAATACCTTTGACGGATGGTGATCGCTAGGGTATAAGGTAGTGTAAGACGGGAAGGGTTGGCTTTCCCGGACACAGCGAGGAGGCAGCAATGACGACCATGACTGAAGCACTGGAAAAGGATCGCAAGGTAGGTTTCTATGTGGAGTTTGACGAGGGGTACAGCGATTACGGGGTGTTTGGTGCTGATACAGGATACTGCTACCTACTCTCTGATGAGGATGCGTGCAAAAAGAAATCGTCGGAGTTGAACAAGCTCCATACCGATTGGTACTTCGAAGAAGGTCGAAAGAAATAGCCCCTTTGGACTAAATAATTTTGACAGGCGGAGATCACTAGGGTATAGGTTAGTGGAAGGACGGAGACTAACTCAAAGCTAGACGGAGACAGGGACAATGGACAAAGCGACTGAAAAGCAAATTGCCGAAACGATCTTGAGCCAGCTTGGTGGGCAGCGCCGCCTGAGCGCCTTTGTAAAGGGGCGTGATTACCTGATGCTGCCGGGTGGTGGTGTGACGTTTAAGTTTAGTGGCAACCGCAAGATCAACTATGTGCGTATCCGCCTGAACGGTAAAGACCTGTACGATCTGGAGTTCATCAAGATCCACGGCACCAGCGTTAAGGTCAAAGCGGAAGCAAACGACGTTTACGCTGACCAGTTGGTCGACACATTCGAAAAGAACACCGGCCTGTACCTGAGTTTCTAAAGTTTCTTTTGACGGATCCCACCACTAGGGTATAGGTTAGTGAAGATGGGGACATTGGATCCCCTAGAGACTTTCAACTTAGGGACTGATATGAAACGCTATTACAAAGCTGTTGGAAATGTTCGTGGGGCTTGCACACATCGACACAGAAGCGTTCGGACTGCGTACAAGTGTGCTATTAAGGATGGGCAAGGGTTGACAGGCGGTGCGTACTCTGACCGTGTACCACGCGCATTTGAAGCTGGAGATCGTGTCGAAATGACGGACTCCGAGAGAGATATTCTCGACAAGCTTCAACGGAAACGATGCGCCGGAACTGCGCTACGCGATCTTTAGCTTTTGTTAGTCGGGTCCTACGGTACCCTAACGTAGCGTGTCGAAATCTTTTTGAAGAAAGTTTTGACGGGTTCCCAAGGTTAGGGTATAGGTTAGTGAAGATGGGGACATTGGATCCCCTAGAGACGACGAACTTACTACGACGATCAAGGAGATTGACCATGACGACCGCGACCAAAGCTAACGACCTTTCGACCCGAAAAGATTTCATCCGTTGCTGGGTTCACGCGAACCCGGAGTTCACCCAAGAGCAAGCGTCGGCGCTGTACGACCGCATGGAGCGTCAGTTCCCGAACATGACCCGTGGTGGTCATCGCGGAATGGTCGGTCGGATGCAGCCTTGGGAAAACATCGAGCACCAGTGCCCCAAGTGCGACAAGACGGTCCACGGTATCGAAGCCGTCAAGCACGACTTCGGCCTGCGTAAGTACCGTGGCAAGATTTACGTCCAAAGCTGGTGCAAGTGTTGCCGCCGTAACAAGCGCAACGGTGTCAAGCACACCCGCATCAACCCGACCGACGTCGAGGCAGCGTTCACCAACTAAGCCAGACGGGTGCTAGGGGGCTTCGGCCCCCACCCCTTGCTTAGTCACTACGAAACGAATACGATACGACCTATGTTGATTCTACTACACATGCTGGCCTATCTGACGGGTAGCTTACTTGTTCCGCATCCCCCTAGCGTCACATGATACGGTAGGCCCGATGGGCACCCCTTCCGAGGGTCACGACCCCATCGAATTGCTAGAGATACGGCGTTCTAAAACGACAAGCAGTATATGTAACTACACCTAAAAGATATAATGACAGGCCGCCCCCTTGGATGCTTACCCCTTAGCACGGGTCCAAGGGGGCGGCCCTATTTCTTGGAACGGTTTTTCACGCACCCACCCCTTTTGTGCTCACAATTCACGGCCAGATACAAGAATTCACGTGATCACAGGCCCACAGGCCCACAGGCCCACAGGCCCACAGGCCCCCATATCATATTTCACGGCGTCACGCAACGGGGGCTGTCTACAGAATGCACTTAACCCTAGAACTCCGATGCTTTGCCAAGGGTTTAGGGTCCCAGTCGGGTCCCCAGTCAACTCTCTACCTTCTAAGACATTGCTGGCTGAACAGGGCACTGCCTACCTATGACACAAATTCCTTTTGACGGACCGGGATCATTAGGGTATATACTAGTGAACCCGAACCGAACACGGAGACGACGACGACATGGCAACGCGATTAGAAAAAGGCACATACATCGGCACTAGCCCGGCAGGGGTAGAGTGGCGTTGCTATTGGGATAGCGAGGCCAAAGTCGAAGCGATGCGGGCCAACCTCGTCAAGAAGTGGAAACGTGGTGAATCTGTGAGGGTACGCAACCTCACGGAGGCTCAGATCGACCACATCTATTGGGCGAACGCTTTGTACTGTGAGGGTGCTGGTATCCCCGAAGAGGTCTGCGAGTACGGTAAGACGTATGTGGAGGCCCCTGTGGACATCTGTCCACGTGGGAACGCCTTGAAGGTACGGACGCCGATGTTGATATCGACCCGCTGGAATTCGACTATGAAGCGACGGATGCACATATGTACGCAAGCTGGCTGAAGTGTTGGAACCCTACACCATCGACCGTAACTAGGAAGGTAACGCTATGAGCACCACGCATATCAAGTTCGAAGAGCCGGACCGGGCGGAGTATTACGAAGGCCACTGGTCTAGTGTCCCCCAAGAAGGGCAGACCCTCGCTATTGACGGCTACCCCCACGAGGTCACGGGTGTCCGGTGGGAAACCTCCACCATCCGTGACGATGGGCGGCTGGATGCCCCGGTTGTTCACATCAAAATCAAGCGCCTGTAATAATTACCCTTACGAAGGGAGGTATTGCTATGAAAGTCGAAGAACTCACCCCCGGAATCACAATCGTCTTGCCATGCCAGCGGGTTGTGTCGTTTATGACAACGGCTCCCAACGGCGCGAACTCGAAGAGGATACCCCCTTCACGGTCACAGAGGTCAAAGATAAGCCGTGTGTTTTCGATACGAACCGTGAAGTGGTTGCGGGTGGCGTCACATTCAGCGTACCGGATGACTACGACCTTCAGTTGGCACCCGGTGAGCAACAGATGAATACCCTGCACCTTCGGGACGCCTTGCGTGACATTGCCAAGGCTATCGAAGCCGGTGCCGGGGCACGGTCGGGTCTGGTTTACCCCCACACCAGCGATGCTATCAAGAGCCTCGACAAGATCCAGTAACAAAAGGGTGCCTCCAAACCCCCTTGGAGGCGCCTCACAGGTCGACTTGAAAAGTTTTTGATCTTTTTCTCAGAAAGTTTTGACGGAGTTAGATCACTAGGGTATAGGTTAGTGTAGAGGGGGCGATGGTCGCCCCGAGACGACACACCAAATACGATAGACGAAAGGAGCTTCAAATGAACAAGTCGACTAAAGCCAACGATCGCAAAGCCAACAACGACGTCAGCCTGCGAAAAGACTTCATCCGGTGTTGGGTACACGCCAACCCGAGCTTCACGGACAAGCAAGCCTCGACGTTGTATGATCGCCTTCAAACGGAGTTCCCGCACGTCACCCGTGGTGGACACCGGGGCATGGTTGGCCGCCTGAAGCCTTGGGAGACGGTGGTTCACGAGTGCCCGAATTGCAGCCACGAGGTTGTGGGCGTCGACGAAATCAAGTCGGACTTCGGCCTTCGCAAGTATCGCGGCAAAGTCTACATGCAGTCGTGGTGCCGCACGTGCCGCAAGAACAAGCACAAGGGTAACGGCGACGTCCGGGTCAACCCGGAAGTCGAGGAATCCTACACCAACTGAGTAGGACGGCCCCGGTCCCTAAGTGGATCGGGGCTTTTTTGACGGATCAGCACGACTAGGGTATAGGTTATTGGTAACGGGGGCCTTCGGGTCCCCACTTAATTTACGACGGAGGATGCAATGGGTTGGGAAGACACGATTTACGATACGCAAGCGAAAGTAGAGGACTGCGAACCGGTTGAAGTCCGGGATATGCTGGAGTCCTATCTGGAAGGCTCAGAGGATGATTGGTATCCCGAGTGGAAAAACAAGTGGCTGGGCATTCGCATGTACCACTACGTAATGAACTACGACTTCGAAGACTACACCGAGGTCGTCGGCACCCTTCAAGAGGCTATCCAAGAGGCTGCTACCGAATACCGAACTCTTGGGCGCTATCGAAGCCGGTGAAGGCTGGAACGCCAACGAAGCACAGGCTGCAATTGCCAATTGGTTCCAAGGCAACGAGGTTGATTGGGTGCGTCAGACCAAAGAGGGTGAGATCCTCGATATCCGCAACGATTACTTCGAACCCGTCAAGTATCGCACGTGGATCGTTACCGGCGTAGACGCTACGTTCCAGTCCGAACCCACGGGGTACTACGTCAACGAAGACGCCTGCTTCGACCGTGACTTTCCACCTCGAAGATACGGCAACCGGTGAAACCAAGACATATGAGGTCTTGGATGTGGACGCTATGTTCGATAAAGACGCTTACCGCTCCCCTTTCCGCTATACGAGCCGGGACAAGCTCATCGAATTCAGCGCGGATCCCGACATGTGACAGTGAGGTCGGAAAAGCCCACATATGCCCATGCTGTTTATCTTGCAGGGTGACGACCAGACCCACGAGGTAGAGGGCAGCTTCAGCGCCCAAGGCTGGTTCCACCCCAGCAACGGTGAGATTGATTTCGTGTCTTTCGAAGTGCGAGCTTCCTAATCCTTTTGTAAATACCGGTACCTGTTGAATCTACACTCTACAGGTACCGGTATTATGTCCAACATCAAAGAACAGCTTATCCGTCTGGGTGCCCGCCAGCCTAACCTTCAAGGACACCTTCGACCTATCCTCGACCACCTCAGCGCTTCACAGAGGGTCGCTAAACGCCCACAAAGCACCGACCCCCAAGCTATCACCGGCGCGTTGCAAAAAGAATTCTCAGACCTCACCTTCAGTAGCTTTGATATCCGTGATCGGGGCAACTCTGTACTCTACACCGCTGTTCCAGACCCCAAGAAACACGTCATTGAGGGACATGCCGACAAACAACAGCGGGCTTTTGATAAAGCTACCCTCAGTAAGATCAACGGATCCCTACAACGTAGGCTCGACAAATTCGCTAAAGCCCGTGGCTACTATGTCGCCCTTTACGATCTGGAGAGTTGGGTACGCCGTTTCAAGGTCCACGACGTTTCGCAAAGCAAAATAGCTCCCGACGCTTTCTTTACCCAAGCCCTGTGGATTGAGTTCCAGCCGTTCTACCCCAAGGACCACTGGACCCCTGCCAAGCTGATCAACGAGGGTATGCCTTACCTCTACCACCTGACCGACTCTGCCAACGCCTCCAGCATCAAGAGCAAGGGCCTTACCCCTCGTTCGTCTGGTGGGGGCGACGATCCAAAGCACCCTTTCAGTTACCCGGACCGTGTTTACCTTTTCAAAAAGCGACAGGACTTGACACATGCCCTCAAAGATTTCGTCCCTACTTTCGAAGGCGAAAACATGGGCGGCATTACTCTTACCCGCACACCCCACGTATCCATCTTCATGATCGACCTCACAGAACTACGTCCGGGTACCAAGTTCCACGAGGATACTGCTTACCCCACGGACGGTGCTGTCTTCACTTACACCCATATACCTAAATCCGCCATCGCACGTGTGATCACTAAAGACATGTCGCGCTGACGCATGTCTAAATAGTTTTGACAGGGTACGGTTACTAGGGTATAAGTAAGTGCAAGGAGATCACGGAGATTAAAACAATGAGCGACGCCGACTACACCGAAGCCCAACTCGCTGACCTTCCCGAGTACATGCAAGAAAACGTCAAGGACGGTTACGCTTGGGAATGCGCCTGTGGCGAAATGTATAACAACGCTCGCGCCGCTACCCGTTGCCGCAAATGCCGCAAATGTCGTACCTATCTCCCCGCCGATGCTAAACGTCACGCCCTCCATGTCGTCACCGGTGAGAAGCTAGGTTACAACGCTTTCAATCTGGTCGGTGAGCGTGTTAGCGATGAGCGTGTTAGCGATGAGCGTGTTAGCGATGAGCGTGTTAGCGATACCCAAGAGACACACGTTACTTACCCCGGCCTTACAGCCGCACACACCGCAGCAGCTTAGTCCCCGATCACTAGAGGGTAGATCACACGATCTGCCCTCTGGCCCTCTGGCCCTCTGGCCCTCTGGCCCTCTGGCCCCCTGGCCCCCAGATCACAGATTTTAGAAATTGCAATCTGTATTTTATTTTTCGTGATCATTTTTTTAGATTTTTTGTCGCTCGACGAGCAACCGCCCGCCTCCTGATAGCCCTTGCTTTAGTTCATACCAGCCTCTTGCGGGCGGGTAAAAACCGGCCTCACGGCTTATTCTGTACGGTTTTCCTCTAGCTTTAACCCCTCTTTACCCCTCCATTTCTAAAAACCCCCAAAATAGGCCCTTGTTTACCGACCCCTTCAAATAACCCCCAAAATAAATACCTGAAATACCCCGAAAAATACCCGTTTATTCATAAAACCCCCACGGGGCTACGTGCCGAATAAATACCCACAGGGCTAGGGGACAGCCACACATGTCTAACGTGGCACGGCACGTACTACATCGGGACGTCCTAGCGTCTATTTCACATGAATACTAGGGTGACTTAGGACTAGGTAGTCTAAATAACGAACCCCCTATCCTCCTATAACGGAACGTACCTTATGGGTATCGACTACACATGCTGGTTACGGTTACAAGACGAAACAAACGGCTATGGACCATGATGATCTGAACTGGTTACATGAACTGGTTACATGAACTGGTTACATGAACTGGTTACATGAACTGGTTACATGAACTGGTTACATGAACTGGTTACATGAACTGGTTACAGGTTCAG
>Ga0306912_1001327_pt1 | contig 11345 bp, 9 predicted proteins | sample AntRauFillE10628_FD_190443 | JGI IMG/M metagenome (GOLD analysis project Ga0306912, IMG submission 190443) | Saline lake microbial communities from Rauer Islands, Antarctica - Metagenome Filla E10 #628 (v2) (version 2) | ecosystem: Environmental > Aquatic > Non-marine Saline and Alkaline > Saline... | reverse complement strand
GGTATACCGGAACTGCCGAAACCGCCGATCATCACGGTATCGCCGTCCCGGATGTCGGCCACCGCAGCGGCTATGGATTCACACACTTTGTTGATCACAGTTATTCACCTTTGAATCGCTCAGTTGGTCGCCGTTTTGCGCGTCGTTGTCAGCCAGTGAGTCGCATAGATAACCGCGATCAGGGCAAAACCGATACCGTCCGTGATGATTTCAGGATAGATGAGCAAAGCACCTGCAATCACCACCAGCGTGCGCATCCGCCAGTCCAGATTGCCGACGCGGTAAAGATAGCCCTCCAGGGCCGAGGCCAGCAGCCAGATCGCGGTCACCGCCGTAAACGTTGAAATCAGGATCTTGCCGAGCTCGCCCTGCAGAATGAGCGACGGGTTCAGCACAAACAGGAACGGCAGGATGAACAGGATGCTGCCCAGGCGCATGGCGTACATGCCGGTCTTGAACGACGGCGAACCCGCCACTCCCGCGGCGGTAATGGCCGCCAGTGCCACCGGCGGCGTAATGTAGGACAGCATGCCGTAATAGAGAATAAACAGGTGGCTGGCCAATGGATTGAGCCCCGACTCCACAAGTGCCGGCGCCAGCAGAATGGACAGGAAAATATAGCAGGCGCTGACAGTCATCCCCATGCCCAGCACAAAACTGGTAACGGCCCCGGCCGCCAGCATCAGGGGAATACTGTCGCCGGCGTAGAGCAGCAGTTCCCGGGAAAATGCGCCGGCGACGCCGGTGTAGGACAGCCCGCCCACCACCAGGCCAATGCCTGCAAGAATGGCCACCAGGTTGGCAATGCTGGTGCTCATATCGACGATAAACTCCCGGGTGCGCTCCACCGTCAGACGGTATTTTTTCTTGAACACCGCGATACCCAGCAGAATCAGCGTGGCGAAATACGGTGCCCAGGCCTCAAGCCTCAGCACCAGCAACATGTAGATCAGCATCGCCAGGCTGAGCAGGTAGGGCCAGCCCTCCTTGAGCGTGTCCGTCAGCCGGGGGATATCCGCCTCGGGCATGCCCTTGAGGCCCTTGCGCGCAGCATAGTTATCCACCTGGAATAACAGCGCCATATAGAACAGCAGCGCGGGCAGAAACGCAGCGATCATCACTTCTGCATAGGGAACCCCCAGAAACGACGCCATGATAAACGCCACCGCACCCATGACCGGCGGCATCAGTGTGCCGCCGGTGGACGCACAGGCCTCGATAGCCGCCGCATAGTGGGCCGGGTAACCGGTTTTTTTCATGGTGGGGATAGTGATGGCACCGGTGGTCAGGATGTTCGAGATAACGCTGCCGGAGAGGCTGCCCAGTATGCCACTGGACAGCACGGCCACCTTGGCCGGGCCACCCCGGGTTCGCCCCATCAGGGCGGTGGCAAACTTCATGAAAAATTCGCCGCCGCCGGTCACCGTCAGCGCCGCCCCAAAAACCACGAAACCGATGACCAGCTCCGCCACCACCTGCATGGGAATACCGATTATGCTTTCAACGCCCATCACGTGGGCGCGAACGGCGCCACCGAGCTCATAGCCGGTGCCGAACAGAAAACCGGGCATGCTCTCTGCAAACAGCGGATAGCTGCCAAAAAACAACGCCACAAACAGCAGGGGCCAGCCGCCACAGCGCCGGATTCCCTCCAGAATCAGCACCAACAGCAGCGCCGAGGACAGCGTCGCTTCCAGCGGAGCCGCGTACTCCCAACCCTGCTCGATGATATTCAGGCCGTTGATGCCCAGATAAATGGTGGTACCCAGAGCAATCACGGCCAGGGGCCAGTCGTACCAGGGCACCCGTTTCTGCGCGCCCGTCCAGGCCGGAAAGCTGAGAAACGCGGCGGCCAGAAAAATCCCGATCAGATAGTAGAGATAGGAATTGCCCAGCGGATTGAAACCGGCCAGCTTCAGATTGAAGGTCTGGTTGATGGCAAGCCCAACGCCCAGGGTACCGAGCACAAGCAGGGCCCAGTAGGCGATCCCCTGCAAACGTTTCGCTTCGGGGGGTGGGTCGGGCAGGAAGGTTTCCCCATCGGAAGCCGACATCGCGCATTCCTCCTCAAGGGCCCCGCGTGGCGGGGCCTTCATCCGTTGGGGTCAGTCAGCACCGATCACAGTGATCCGAGGGCCTTCTGGCGATGCGCTTCCCAGATCTCGGCAAACGCCTCGTCGCTTTTGCCTTCAGCTTCGGCCACGGCATCTGCCCAGGCGTCACGCAGGGCATTCAGGCGGGCCAGCCGGGTGTCGTTCCACTGCTGGTGCTCATCCGTCCAGATCCCTACCTCCTTGAGGTATTTGATAGCGCCGTCGTGGAAGGGTGCGTCAGTGGGCGGTACGCCGGTTTCATCCATCTTCCAGCGCTCCATCACCGAGGTGGCGTCCTTGTACATGTCATAGGTTTCATCCACCGCCTTGGTGAAGGCATAGACCATGTCCTCGTCGGCATCGGCCCGCACCGTCAGTACCGGGTAGCGGTAGGCGAGGATATTGACGGGTTCATCCTCGCTGATGCCGGCACCGACCGTCTCCCGGTAGGGCTGGAAGAAAGGCGCCACCGCACGCAGCCGCTCCCACCCTTTTTCGTCTTCCGGGGGCACTTCCAGCCAGCGGATTCCGCGGGGGGATTCCGCCAGTTCGTAAACATGGCTGGGCGTTGTGGTTGTGCAGGAAGCATCAGACTGGTTCTTTGCAAGGGAGCTCATGGCCGCGCTGTAGGAGGAAAATTCTTCGGCCTCCACATCGTCCCGGGTCAGGCCCGCAAAAGCCAGAAAGGCGTCACACTTGACGTTAATCGACGGGTTGCCGGCCACATAGGCAAAGCGCTTGCCCTTTAGGTCTTCCAGGGTCTCGATGCCCGCATCCCTGGCCGTGAAAATACCAAATGAAGACGGCCGCCCGCCAGCAACGCGCAGGTCCTGAGGGCCCCAGTCGCGGCTGGAGAAGTCGTGAATGCCTTCAGTGGCAAAAAACGCCTCGGTGGCAAGGAAACCCACCTGGGACCGCCCCATCAGCAGCGGCTGAAGGCGCCCGATGGCCGAACCGGAGGGCTGCAGCCGCACCCGGGTGCCGTATTTCTTGCCCATGGCGTCGGCAATGGCGGAGGCCTCGGCATAGCCGGCCGAGCCGACACCGTAGGACGACCAGTTCATGGTCGCCGGCAGATTTTCCAGTTTTTCCTGGGCGACGGTATTGGCAGCCAGTCCCAGAGAAAGGAAAACGGCCATTGTGGTTGTGGCGAATGCACGTGTGTGGGGCGTTTGGCGAATCATCGTTGTCTCCTGACATTTGTTGTTATGGGACCCGGGCTATGCGCCTGACGTGGGAAAGCCATTCAATCACAACTGACTACCCGGTCGGGCAATATAAGGGAGCCAGCAGGGCGTAGCCGCTGTCAGATCCAATGCCCTACCTTGGAACCTAGGCCGATGGGGTGAGGGCGTCAACAGCTTCTCGAATTAAAAGATGTTTTTGCCGTATGGTGAGAGCCTTAATCAGCTCGACTGGTTTTACCTGACCCATCGATATCCTGCTACCTTACTCTCCCAACCAAAAACCAACGCTGGAATGCCAATGCCAAACCCCATGAAAAAGCCTGCCGAACCGGAAACGACGATGGCGGAAGCACTGACCACGCGACACTCGGTGAGAGGATTTCTTTCCCAACCGGTCAGCGACGACGTGCTGAACGCCATTTTCGAGCTGGCACGCATGGCGCCCTCCAACTGCAATACCCAGCCCTGGAGCTGCTATGTAGCGTCCGGCGAATTCAAAGACCGGCTGCGATCGCAGTTTCTTGAAAGGCTGGACGCGGGCGTAGCCGGAAATTCGGATTTCGGCTACGTGTCCCGGTTTGAAGGGCCATACCGCAAACGCCAGGTGGAATGCGCGGTGGCCCTGTATAACGAAATGGGCATTGCCCGCGATGACAAAGAGGGGCGCCAGCGGGCGGTACGCCGCAACTTCGAGTTTTTCGACGCCCCCCACATCCTCTTTCTGGGCATGGATCGCCAGTTCAACGCCACCATCGCCATGGACGTGGGCATCTACGCCCAGAGCCTGATGCTGGCCATGACCGCCCACGGGGTGGGCTCCTGCGCCATGGGCAGCATGCGCAACTACCCGGATCTGGTCCGTGACGCCTTCGGGCTGGAAGAGCACTGCGGCATACTGCTGGGCATCGCTTTTGGCTATGAAGACCCGGAAGTGCCCGCCAACCGCACCCGTACCAGCCGGGAGCCGCTGTCCGAAACCGTGACGTTCAGAGGTCATTCCTGAGCGTAAACGGATGGCAGTACCGCAGAGCATCAAAAAATACGCAACATGTACCGACAGGCGGAAGATTTATTCAGATGCCGGTATTGCACGGTAAAAACTTTGGTCTTAGACTCGGATTTCAGTTTCGAACATGAAACTTATCGAGAAAACATTGATTCACGGACTGATTCTGCTAAGAATGTAGGCAAGCCATAACAATGCCGATGGCGAACGGCGTGCATACCTTGTATACGGGAGGTGTCAGTACCGGTTTCAGTGATCGAGAATCCAAAGCACGACCAACAACGACCAAAAAACAACGAAGCACAAAAAAGTACCACAAAAACAAAGGGTTATAAGACGATGACACAAACAAAAAACACCAAGACCACCCGCTCGCTCTCCAAATCTCTGGGCACGGCGTCTCTCCTCAGCCTTGCGGTTGCCGGCGCCAACGTGGCGAATGCGATGGAAATGGACTGGGGCGCTGAATATCGCGCAACTGCTTTTGCCCTGCAGTCCGATTCTTATGAAGCTGGTGGCCGTAACAACACAGATACCGACAACGGTCTGGCTCACCTGATCCGCCTGAAGGGCGATCTTAAACATGAATCTGGCGTTTCTTTGCATACGTCAATTGAAGTGGCCGGCGATCGGTGGCGCGGTGATGACCGCAATTACACTGCTACTGGTGCTGATGACACAACGGGTGCGTACAACGGTGGCAACCGCGGCGACAACGTTCGTCTTGATCTTGGTTATGTGACCGTTCCACTGGAAGCGACCGGAGGTTTTATCCGCGTGGGTCGTCAGGCCTCCAACTGGAATAATTGTCTGCTCGTCTGCGACGACCGTCGGGATCGGATCCTGACCGTGACGCCTACCGCAATCGGTTCCATCATTGCCCTTTACGACCGTCGTCAGGATACAGCCCGTGCCCAGAACGAGGACAACGGTGACATGATTTCCCTGGGTCTCGTCACCAAGCTCGGTGATTTCAACGCCGGTTTTCTGTGGGTTCACTGGTTCAAGAACTTTGAGGGTAATGTTGGCGAACCTCAAGCAGCGGGCGGTCAGCCGTCTTACGTACTGCAGGACGCGCACATCATTTCTCCGTATCTTGACGGCACCATTGCCGACGGCGCTGTACGTCTGGCCGGCGGCTTCAACTACGTAGGTCAAGGCGCCGTTGAAGGCCCCGCGGCAGACCTGTATTTCCAGGAAGACACTTTCTCCTACTACCTGCGCGCAGGCACTGACGCCGGCCCGGTGACTCTGGACCTGCAATACGTTGCCGCCCAGGACGGTGGTCTGATTTCCAACGGCTTTGATACCTATTCGAGCCTGATCAGCAACAACCCGGAATCCACGGCCAACCCCACCAGTGTCTACGGCATGGGCAGCGCCTTTGGTCGCACCGATTTCGACGAGAGCCTGATCATTGCCCGCGCAGGCTTTGATGTCAGCCCGACGCTGAACCTGTCAGCGTCTATCGGTAACATGACCGTCGACAACGGAACCAATGACGATTCCTCCATGGTTTATGACGCCCGTGCGACCTACAAGTTGTCCGACAACGTCACGACCTTTGCAACAGTCGGTATGCTGGCTGAAAACGAAGTGGGCAGTCTGTCTGCGAACGGCCTTGCAGGCGCGGGCGTTACCGGCGGCTTCGAAGACGTGGTAGCGACCAGCCTCAACCTGGTGGTCAACTTCTAAGCAAAAGCATTACGCATAGAAGACCGTGAGGGCGGGTCGGGGCAAAGCCCCGGCCCGCCCTTTTTGCTTTTATCGTGACCCGTTTGCAATAGCTGTTTCGTCAAATAAGGACATCCCACATGCATCAGCGTCCAATGAAATACGCCCTGAGCTCTGTGTTGCTCGCTTTTCTGGTCACAGGCTGTGCCTCCAATCCGGAGGAACAGAAAAAATGGGTTGACTCCGAGGCCGGGCTCGGCGAACTGCCTCAACAGGACTGGCAGGAACCCGTCTGGGAGCGCTGGGCTGACCAGAATGAAGCCCAGCGGCAAGCCAGCCAGATGTCCGCCAGCGAACCCCGCACCGATCGCCGTCTGGCCAACCTCGCTCTGATCGGCGATCTGCCGGCGGATGAGCAAACGCTGGAAACTCTGGCGGCTCGTCAAGGCTTCCGACTGATCAGCCAGCGCACCGTCAACGAGGCCATGGCGCAGATCGAAGACTGCCAGGCCATCCGCAGCATGGACTGCGCCGAGGCCCTGGCCGCCTACCCGGGTGCACGGCTGGTGATAGTGGTTGAAGACGGTCGCGCCACGGTGCTGGACCCCTCTAGCGGCGCCGAGTACGGCGCGACGCCGGTGTCTGACGGCGAAGCCCTGATCAACCTGGCCGCTGACCGCAGCGAGATCGGGCCCTGGGCCATGCGCAGTTTCAGGGGTGATGACGGGCAACCTTACCTGGCGGTTGGCGAGGCCAATGGCATACAGCAGGGCCAGATTCTGGCGGTGCATGAGCAAGGCCGGCTTGTGCGCTCACCCGGCGGTCTGCCGATTGCGTGGCGCCCGGGCGAGAAGGTTGGTGAAGTCCGCATCAGCGCGCTGATGGGGCCCTCCCTGTCGACGCTGGAACGCGTCAATGGCGATACACTAACCCGCGAGCATGTATTATTGCTGGAAGAATGACCCGTCAGAACTCAACCCCGGCAGCCGGGCTTTACCGGCTGCCGGGGTAGTCCAGCGTTGCGAGCTGTTCGCGCAGCGCTGAATTCATCGGCTCCGGACGTTCGCTCCCGGTGTTCACCACCACCATGATGCTGTCGGCCGTGGCCTGGGGTTTGCCATTGCTGAACACGCTGGTCCGCAGGCTGAACGAGCTATTGCCCACCCGGGGTACGGCGGCCGCCAGTTCGACCGGTTCCGACCCCGCCCGGTAATGGTGAAAGGTCATGTCCAGCAGCGCGATCAGCATGCCCTGCCCGCCAAAGGGCAGGCGGTCGACAACGCCGAACCGTGACTGTTCCACATAACGTGCCAGGGCCGACTCTGCGCGCTGACTATCTACGTCCAGGTCGCCATAGCGTGGCGTCAGCGTCTTCACCACCGCGAAGGCTTCGGCGAGCTCCGGGCCATCCAGGTACACCGGCGGCGCCAGGGGTTCCGGCGACCCCTCCAAAGCAGCGATATCGGCCGTCTGCAACGCTGTTCGCTGGGGCCCGGGCAGCTCCACCGGGCCGCAATCCAGAAAGGCCCCCATGATGCTGTCCTGGCAGCCGACGCACTCATCGTGCTGGAACAGGTCGGTGCGCATACGGAAATGCTGGCCGGAGACGGCCTGGATGCGGGTCTGTGAGATAACCGGGGCACCGTAGCGGGTCACCCGCCGGAACTGGGTCACCGAGCGCAACGGGCGCAGGCGCGGGCCATCGGAAAACCAGGCGTCCGCGCCCAACAGCTCTACCAGGGCCTGCACCCTGGCTTCCTGATGCAGTTGCACCATGGCCGTATTGTTGACGTGGCGCCAGGTGTCCAGGTCCCAGAAACGGGGCATGAAGTGATTGTGAAATACCCGGGGCTCTGCGGGTTTGGCACTGGCCATAGGTTCAGACTCCTGGCATGTGATCAAAGCGGCCGGAGATTGTTCCAGAATCCGCCACCGGAAGCCAGCCAGTGGCGGCGGTTCCCATCAGTTTGCCGGTGCCGTGGTTCTCTCCTGCGCCGACTCACTGACACGCAACCGCCGCCGGGCCGCCCAGATCCGGAACTGACCGACTATACCGGATGGGAAGAAATATACGCTGAGCACGAACAGCACGCCGAACCAGAGCAGCCAGCGATCCGGGGCCGCCAGTTCCTCCAGTACCGGAATGCCCTGGGTATATTCGCCGATCCATTTCAGCACGTCCTGCAGGTAGTTCTGTGCCAGCAGGAAGAGCGCGACCCCCACAATCGCGCCGTAGAGCGTGCCCATGCCGCCAATCACGCACATCAGCAGGATAAACACCATCAGCTCGAAATTGAGCACGTTTTCCGGATTCACATAGCGATTGACCAGGGCAAAGGTAGCCCCGGCCACGGTGGCAATCAGCGCCGACAGAATCACCACCGTCGTACGATAGATCACGGTACGATAGCCCAGGGCTTCGGCGCGGAATTCGTTCTCGCGAATCGCCTGCAGCACCCGGCCAAAGGGGGAATTCACCAGCCGCAGCAGGAACAGAAACACCAGCGTGGTGACGGTAAACAACACGTAGTACATGACCGTGCGGCCGGTGAAACGCACCTCGAACACCGAATCGCTGAATATCTGTCCCAGATTCCAGGGCTGGGTAAACAGACCCTGCAGGAAACCGGCAATAGCGAACCCGGTCAGCGGCTCTTCAAACGGCCGGAAGGCCGGCCCCAGTTCCCGGGGCACGCGCACGCGCATACCGTCCTCACCCCCGGTGATGTGGTACATCTGGGTCACCAGGCTGAGAAACGCAAACGCCACCGCCAGGGTGACCAGAGCGAAAAAGATCGCCTTGACCCGCAGGGAGAGCAGCCCGAGCAACAGTGACAGCAGTCCACTGACGATCAGAGCGGCAGCCAGGCCGAGAAAAATCGACGTGAAACTGCTGCCGAAGGCCTCAATGCCCATGGCCACACCGTAGGCGCCGATACCAAAAAACATGGTGTGGGCGAAAGAGACAATGTGGGTATAACCCAGCATCAGGTCGTAGGACGCTACTACCATGATAAACACCAGGATCATCCCCAGAGTGGCAAACGCGCGCACACCGGAAAACAGGAAAGGCCCCAGTGCCAGCAGGGTGACGATCACCATCAGCAGAATCACCAGCGGGCGGCTGCGGGGGAAGTCACCGGAAAGCAGTCGGCTCAGCATGTTGATCTCCTCAGACCTTGATAACCGGCAGCAGCCCCTGAGGCCGCCACATGAGAACGCCCACCATCAGCCCGACGGTGGCAATGGCCGCCAGCCGTGGCTCGAGGAAGCCCACATACAGATTCACCAGCCCCACCAGCACAGCACCGTAGAAACAGCCGCGAATCGAGCCCAGCCCGCCAAGGATGATCACCACAATCACCGAGATCATCATCTCGTCGCCCATGTGCGGGGTCAGCAGTTCCTTGTACATGCCCCAGAGCACGCCGCCGAGCCCGGCCAGCGCCGAGCCGGCCACGAACACGCCAAGAAACAGCAGGTGTATGCGGTAACCCTGGATTTCCACCATTTCCCGGTTCTCAACGCCGGCGCGGATGAGTATGCCGATACGGGTGCGGTCAATCACCCAGAGCATCAGCGCGTACACCGCCAGCCCCAGCACCACGGCCATAAGCCGGAATTTTTCCAGCACGATGCCACCGATCAGGGGTATCCCGTCGCTGAACACAAACGCGCCGCTGAAGGCCTCCGGACGGTTGATGGGTATTTCGTTCGGGCCCCAGACCACCTCGATCAGCTGCATCAGGATGATGGAGCCGCCGACGGTCACCAGAATCTGCTTGAGGTGGTCGCCGTAAACCGGCTTGATCACGAAGCGTTCGAACACCAGGCCGACCCCGCCCGCGACCAGCATGGCAAACAGCATCGCCGGTACCAGCGCCAGCAGGTTAACCGCAAGCGAGGCGGCCTGGGTGTAATCCTTGAGCCAGAAGGCCAGCACCGTACCACCGGCAAAGGCGCCGAGGGAGATAAAGGCTCCGTGGGCCAGATTGAGTACGCTCATAAGACCAAAGGTCAGGGTCATGCCGGAGGCCATCAGGAACACCATGGCACCCATGGCCAGGCCGCTGATGGTGAGCACCAGCCAGGTTCGCGGGTCAATCAGCAGGGCAGGAAGGGCCATCATCAGCACCAGCAGGAACAGATGGGATTGCTCATCCCGCGCGTATCGGAGCCAGGCCAGCGGCGAGCGTTTCTCCGCAGGCGCCGCCCGGTCGTCAGCCGTCGTCATTGGGGATTCCTTCATTGATGCGCTCCCAGACCCAGGCCCAGCAGTTCCTGCTGCAGCGATTCATCGTCAGCAAGCTCCGCCATGGGGCCGGCGTGAACCACCGCGCCGTCGTTCATCACGGCAACGGACTGACCCAGGCGGCGGGAAAAGTTGAAATTCTGTTCCACCAGCAGAACACTGACCTGGTGCGCCTTGAGCTGTTCAAAAGCATCCGCCAGATCATTGATAATCGCCGGTGCCAGACCCTTGGTAGGTTCATCCACCAGCAACAGGTCCCGGGGCTCGATGATCGCCCGGGCAATCGCCAGCATCTGTTTCTGGCCACCGGAAAGATTGCCGGCAGGTCGGTGCCAGAAGGTTTTCAGCGGTGGGAAAAGTTCGAATACCCACTGCAGCCGCGCTTCGTCAATGGGGCCATTGACCGCAGCCAACACCAGATTCTCACGCACGCTGAGCAGACCGAACACGCCCATGGTCTCGGGCACGAAGGCGATGCCACTACGGGCGATTTTTGGTGTCGGCAGACCCGCGATCGAGCCACCCTGATAGCGGATGTCTCCGCCGGTCAGTGTGGTCAGGCCCATAATGGTCCGCAGGGTAGTGCTCTTGCCGGCGCCGTTGCGGCCCAGCAACACCGTCAGTTCGCCCCGGGGCACCTCAAGGTCGACGCCATGGAGTATGTGGTATTGGTCGATGTCAGCCCGCACGCCGGTCAGCGAAAGAATGGAATCAGCCATGGGCCGCCTCCTCTGTGCTTTCCTCAGCGGGCACGCCCAGATAGGCTTCCTGCACCACCGGTGAGGCAATCACTTCGGCCGGTTCGCCGTCGGCAACCAGCTGGCCGTTATGCAGAACCACGATGCGGTCGGAAAGCGAACGCACCACGTCCATCTTGTGCTCCACCAGCAGTATCACCTTGTCCTGCTGCTTCTTGATATCGGCAATCAGATCCAGAATCACCGGCACCTCGTCCACGCTCATGCCGGCGGTGGGTTCGTCAAACATGAATACTTCCGGCTCCAGCGCCAGCAACAGGGCCACCTCCAGCTTGCGCTGATCGCCGTGGGGCAGGCCCGCCACCAGGTACTCGCTGCGATGGCCCAGATGGACCTGCTCCAGCAGCGCCATGGCCCGGTCTTTCAGGTCCGTGC
>Ga0306912_1001325_pt1 | contig 11367 bp, 11 predicted proteins | sample AntRauFillE10628_FD_190443 | JGI IMG/M metagenome (GOLD analysis project Ga0306912, IMG submission 190443) | Saline lake microbial communities from Rauer Islands, Antarctica - Metagenome Filla E10 #628 (v2) (version 2) | ecosystem: Environmental > Aquatic > Non-marine Saline and Alkaline >... | reverse complement strand
TAAACGCCTCAGATCTGGAATTACCTGACGGCTCCGGTCGCAAAATACGGCTTCTTCTGGGCTCCAAAGCGGGAATCCAACTTGCCCGCGACTAACCGCAAAAAATGCCTATTTAGTGAGTTCTGAAGTGGGAGTGTATCACTGTATTATCCGCTGAGTGTGCCGTGCGTTTCTATGTGTGGATACGGCAAACTGGGTCCGCAAGGTCGAGAGCTACGGCGGTCTTTTTTTTTTACCGGATCGCGGGTCCGCTGGAGTTGATCCTGGCCCGAGCCCGGGAAAAGGGCAAAGTGGTAGCAGGCAGCTCTATCACCGCACAAAGCAAGCCGCTTAGCCCGTTCCTTCCCCGAGGGCATCAAAAGGGAACCAAATCGGCAGCGATCGTCGTAGAGCTATATCCGTTGCCAAGGTAAGCCCTCGAACCGGAGCTTTATTTGCCGAGGGAAGGCAAGTTTTGGGGCTATGCTTCGAAATTAACAGCAGTTTAGATTGGTCCGTTGTGGTGACTTAAATATGTGGGTGTCCTTTAAATTCTGTTTTAAATTCTTTGGCAGGAAATTGAATTGCAAAGATTCCAGCTAAATTGCAGCTTTAGCGAATGAAAATTAAAGCAATCATACACGAAGCAGAAGAAGGCGGCTTTTGGGCAGAAGTTCCAGCTCTCCCTGGCTGTTCGACACAAGGCGATACGCTCGAAGAACTAACCGAAAACCTGAAAGACGCGATTGCTCTTTGGCTTGATGCAGGAGAAGAGGACATCGAAACTCAAAGCTCAAATCAAATTTTAGAATTAGCCGTGTGAAGCAGATTTCTGGAAAAGATTTCTGCAAGCTTTTTGAATCCCACGGCTGGTTGCTTAAGCGAGTGAGCGGCAGTCATCATGTCTTCACCAGGGCAGGACAGCGAGAACGCGTAGTGATCCCGGTTCACGGCAAAAAGCCGCTAAAGATTGGGTTACTGAAAGCACAAATGAAGATCGCAGACATTCATGAAAGCGAACTCTGAAAAATTTAAAGGACTATATCCGTTGCCGAGGTAAGTCCTCGAATCGGAGCTTTATTTGCGGAGGGAAGGCAAGTTTTGGGGCTATGCTTCGAAATTAACAGCCGTTTAGATTCGTCCGTTGTGGCGACTTAAATATGTGGGTGTCCTTTAAATTCCTCCTTTAAATTCCTGTTCTACCTCAATGGTAAAAGAAAACTTGAAAATATATATTTAGCACTTAATTTAGACCTATTATGAATCCTATATTAAGCCCCTATTCAGCTAGTATTTCTGAACTTAAGAAAAATCCGAGTCAGTTAATCGAACGAGCGGGAGGGGAAACTGTGGCCATCTTAAACCACAACAAGCCAACGGCTTACCTAATTCCTGCGGAAGCTTATGAATGGATTAATAACTTGATCGAAGATCAAGAGCTGAGGACTATTATCGAGCAAAGAGAAGAAGAAAAGCAATCGGCTAAGGAAGTAAATATCGATGAGCTATAAGCTGAAGTTTCTCCCAAGTGCTCTGAAGGAATGGAACAAGATCGGGTCGACGATTCGAGAGCAACTTAAGAAGAAATTGAAAGAACGACTAGATGATCCTGTTGTTCCAGCAGATCGGCTGACCGGATTCAACAACCACTATAAAATTAAGCTACGCTCTGCGGGCTACCGACTAGTATACGAAGTGGATCAAGGGGAGGTTTCAATAATCGTCATCACCGTAGGAAAACGAGAGCACTCAGGCGTATATATCAAAGCAAAGAAGAGAAGGCAATGACCCAACCAGTCGAGATAGCCAGTGCGAGTTGAAAAAAATTTAAAGGACACCCACATAAATTCTTCAAAATGCTTGACTGCCGGCTGAATAGTGAACGAAAAGTCACTGAAGAATGCCAATTGCCCGAAATACAGTCGTGGATGTGAATCAAGTGGGCGTGTATCACTGTATTACCCGCTGCGTGTGCCGTGCGCTTCTATGTGTGGATACGGCAAACTGGGTCCACAAGGTCGAGAGCTACGGCGGTCTTTTTTTTACCGGATCGCGGGTCCGCTGGAGTTGATCCTGGCCCGAACCCGGGAAAAGGGCCAACGCTGGTTGAAAGGGCAAAGTGGTAGCAGGCAGCTCTACCACGGCTCAAAACAAGCCGCATAGGGCGGGTTTGCTTAGTGGGGGGCACCAAAGGAGGACAAATCGGTAGTGATTGCACCGATCTATATCCGTTGCCGAGGTAAGTCCTCGAACCGGAGCTTTATTTGCCGAGGGAAGGCAAGTTTTGGGGCTATGCTTCGAAATTAACAGCCGTTTAGATTGGTCCGTTGCGGTGACTTAAACATGTGGGTGTCCTTTAAATTCATTTTCCAAGAAGATGCCAAGCCTAATGAAGCCCGCCAGAGGGACGCCGACCGCTTAGCCGAGAAATACTCGGACCTGCCCGTTGGCGAGTTGATCAAAAAACTGGGCGGTAAAAGCTGAGTCCATTGTCTGCCCCCATAAATCTAAACTCGGCAGTTGAAAAGAAGAGGCATTAAGCTGTTTTTCCTAGTAGCGTGCAGCTTTAGCAAACGTTCAGTGGTGCTCACAGGTCCCAAACACGAAGGTGTTCGGCTACGAGGTGAGTGTCGGAGGTCGGATGTAGTGTTCGCGGATTCCAAACACGAGGGTGTTCGGCTACGGGGTAAAAAAAAGCCCGCTCCAAAAATGGGAAGCGGGCTTTTTGAAAAATAGAAAGGGGCTCGATTAGTCGCCGATCTGGAAGCGGGCGAAGCGGCGGATGACCATATTTTCGCCCATTTTGGCGATGTTTTCGGTCAGCAATTGCTGAATCGTCTTATCCGGATCCTTGATATAGGCTTGTTCGAGCAAGCAGCTCTCACTGAGATACTTATTGAGCTTACCTTCGACAATCTTTCCAACGGCTTGTGGCGGCTTGCCCTCAGCCTGTCCTTCGGCAACCTTCCGCTCCGCTTCGAGTAGCGCAGGGTCAATTTCCTCGCGCGAGACACAGGCGGGACTTGCTGCTGCGATGTGCATCGCAATGTCGCGGACGAACTTTTTAAAGTCGTCCGTTTTGGCCACAAAATCGGACTCGCAGTTGATCTCGCAAAGCACGCCGACCTTGCCACCAAGGTGGATATACGTATCGACTAGGCCTTCAGAGGCTTCCCGGCCGATCTTCTTGGCCGCTTTAGCTACGCCGCGTTTGCGCAGAAGCTCGATAGCTTCATCGAAGTTCCCTTCGGCCTCGACGAGTGCCTTTTTACAATCCATGAGGCCGGCGCCAGTGCTCTCGCGGAGCTCGCCAACCATTTTCGCACTAATTTGAACGCTCATTATATTTTATATTTTAAAATGATCTATTATTTTTCTTCAGATGTCTCAACAGACTCTGATGTTTTAGCTACAGGCTTCACCTCTTCGTCTTCGCCATAGCCGGCCGGAAGCGTTACCTCAACATCTTCTTGCTGCTCGAAGACTTGCTCACGAACAATCGGGCCCGCACCTTTTTGGATCTTCTTGGCCTCACGCTTGGCCAGTCCTTCCTGGACGGATTCCATGATCGTTTCCACGATGATGCGGATGGACTTTACGGCGTCGTCGTTACCGGGAATCGGGTAGTCGAGGACTGTCGGGTCGGAATTGGTATCAACAAGGCCGAAGACAGGAATCCCGAGACGGTTGGCCTCTGCCACAGCGATCTCTTCATTTTTTGTATCGATCACAAAGACGGCAGTCGGCAGCGTTTCAAGCCCCAGAATACCTTCGAAATTGCGGTTCATCCGACTCATTTGTCGACGGATGGCTGCCTCTTCCTTGCCCGGAAGCTTATCGAGTTCACCTTCCTGATCCATTCTCAGGAATTTGCGGTATTTCACCAGCGAGGTCTTGATAGTTGCAAAATTAGTCAATCCTCCGCCCATCCAGCGGTTCGCACAGTAGGGCATCTGGCATGCAGTGGCGGCTTCGCGAACGATTTCCTGAGCCTGCTTCTTGGTGCCGATGAAGAGGATTTCCTTACCGGAAGCGACGATTTCCTCAATTTTCTCGCAAGCTTTTTCCAAGCAGGCGTGCGTCTTCTCCAGATCGATAATGGAGATGCCGTTGCGGTTATCGTAAACGAAAGGTTTGGACTTCGGATTCCAGCGCCGAAGCTGGTGACCGAAGTGAACGCCTGCGTCGAGTAGATCTTTTGGTGTTGTATTCATTTGATTTTCAAAGCCCTGGGCCAATCACCCTTGGGAGAAACGATGTTTCTTATTCTTGTTTTCGTTGATGAGTTTTTATTTTTGGGCCGAAATGGACCGTTTGCCCTGTTCTATATGAGCAAGGAAGCGGAGAGGGATACCAGCGGATAAGCGCATAGCAAGCGAAAAGCCGGAACTTTGTTGTGATTTAGCTAAAAAAAAGCGGACCACCGGGCTATGTGCCGGTGGTCCGCTCGATTATAAAACTTATCGCACCCTTGCGTGTGCGGGCACCGGAGCCAACTGAAATTCCTTTATGCTGAAACCTTTGTCATACCCATCGGTTTTATGCGAAAAGCGCAGCACGTTTTTGCCGCGCTTTAGCTCGACTTGGACCGGCTTGGTATAGCCCCACATGCCCACAGTGTGAGGCAAAGCAATCTCTGCCACGCTGTCGTCACCATTGACAGAAAGGACCAGATTTTGCTTCCCGCTAGGGGTCACGACTTTTCCGACCAGAGCATAGAGCCCTGCTTTGGGCGCATCGATGGTGTATTCGAAGTCCATCTGCCCACCCGTGCGCTTATAATGCAGCTGTAAGCCACCCAGCACGCTCGGAGTAAAGACGATCCGGCCCTGACTTGATTTAGGTGAGCTGGTGGCCGCTGCCGGGATGGTAATGACACCTCGGTTATCGACCTGGATCTCGCGGTCGGCATCGGTAATCTCAGCCGTCTCGATGGCATAAACCACATCCGAGACATTGGCTTCGCTAAGTTCCTCGCCCACAGCACCGAGTGCCTTAGAGTCGGCAATGAGCCCACGCTGAGTATAGAGTGCCACGCCATTCCAGAATTCGGGCTGTTTCTTATTATTGAGCAGGCCATAGGTTCTGGGCTCATCCATCAAGTCACCCACCCATTGTGCACGCTTGACCTCCAGGAATTTTCCACCGAGCGCTCTGGCTTGTGTCGTGGCCAGGAAGTCGAGGTCACGATCATAAGGCGTCTTTGTCCAACCGGAGCCCCAGCCGGCACCAAGAACTGGCACCCAGCCATCCGGCGTCCAGCGCACGAGCGCAGCGTGTCCTCTCTGTGGACGGGCCGTTGTCGGGTTACCAAAGGCCCGAAGAATGAAGCGTCCGATAAAGGCCCGGCGACCACAGATTCCCCCGTTCATCAGGATATTCTGGAAGAACTGCAGCTCGTCTTTGTCGTATTTGTTGTCCTGAGAACCGTAGCGGATATCTGTCCGCACGAGTCCGACATAACGCCAGCGATGGTCGGATGTGGTGATGTGATCTGGGCGATAGTTGCGCAGCATGTCCCGGCCCCAGGCCAGAATCTCCTCCGGCTCCTCACCATCGACCACCATGCGCATATCCCAGACCGTCAGGTCTTTGAAATTAGGATCGAGTTCACCATCGAGGTAAGCTTTCTCAAAATGCAAGTAGCGCTTGACCGGATCCACATACTGGGGCGCATCCGTATCGGCCTTGGCGCTGCGCATTTTGTGAGGGGCCGCGTGCTCCAGGGCGACGGCGAGCGCCAGTTTCGCGAGTGGCCCGTTGGAGGCCTGATCACTAGCTTGATGAATGTCGTGTAAGATATCGATCATCCGACCGTAGTCCGGTGCCGGGCTCCTGCGCTCTTTTCTGGGACCGTCGGCAAGGGCCATCTGCACCAGCAGCTCATCGCTGGCCAAAATCGCCTCGACTCGTTTTTCATGCTCCCGGCTCTGGGCCGCATATTTGGCCAGGCCCTTCGGTGTCGCTTCTTTCAGCGCCACGTAGCGAGCGAGCTTCCCATCAAGGCTGGCATCGGTAAGGAAAGTTTCCAGCCCGAGCGCATTCGTCGCCTCGATGACATTGCGTTTAGCTTTGGCGAGTTCGCCTTTCGCTTTTTCGATCGCTCTTTCAATCTTGGGCTTGTCGCCCTTGACCTTTTCCCACTTGGCTGTGCGTTCCTCTAGGGCTTCCTCACCCGCCTTGAGATTGTCCTCCCAGTTCGCCAATTTTTTTTCTGCTTCTTGGCGCTCGGCATTGGTCTTCGCCTTCTCTAATTTGGCCTTGGTTTTAGCGATGCCCTTCTTGGCATCGGCGATCCATTTGTTCTTGGCATGTCCGATCAGAGCTTGGGCGGTGTTGATCTCCCCCATTTGCTTCTGGTCCTCCTTGAGCTGCTCCTTGGCTGCTTCCTCCTCATCGAGTGCACTGAAGTAGGCGGACTTCTTTGCCTCACTTGACTGTGGAATCTCTTGCATCAGTTCGGACTTCAGCGCTTCCATTTGACGTGTGTAGCCCATCTGGAGTGTACTCTCACTTGCGGACCAAACAAAACTGGCACCAAGTAAAAGGATGCCTATCGAAGATAATAGTTTTTTCATAATTGTGCTTTTAGGAGGATAATCTAGAACCCTTAGTAGACTTCAGGAGACAGGGAATGTTTCCATATATTCACGAAGATTTAATCTTAATTTTAATACCCCGGCGCATGAAGGTTGGTACGTCAAGGTCCTCGTCATTGTAGAGGTTGCGGTCGGTTTTGTCAAAGTAGCCGCGTTGGACGTTGTCGTCGACGAAAAGGAATTCTTCCTGATCGACCTCGGGATTTTTTTTACTTTCCCGGAGCTTAGACTGGTGCACGGGACGCGGAGGCCGATCATCCTGCGCGATTTCGGGCTGCAGATTGAGGCCTTCGAGGGGCACGACCGAGGGGTCAGCCGCTGGTGCAGATCGCCTGGCGGGAGGACTGCCCTCAATGCCAGCCTTACCGAGCACGCAGATCTCAAGCGAAGCGGATCGGCTCTCGTCAATAACAGCACCAAAGACGATGTCATCGCGCGAGTTGAAGCGCTTGGAGAGGAGTGACATGACTTCGTTGACCCTGGCGATGGCGAGATCCGTGCCACCGACGATGTTGACTAGGATGCGATCGAGCTGGGCGGGGCGGTCGCCCATGTGGAGCAGCGGGCAGATGAAGAGATCTTCGAGGGCGTCGCTCACGTAGTCGCCCCCGCTGGCGGCCCCGGTGCCGAAAATCGTGCGTCCGCCGCGGTCGCGAAAGACCGAGCGGATGGAGCTGATGTCCTGATTGATCAGGCCAGTCTTCAGCAACATGGCGCAGAGGGAGTTGACCCCGCGCCCGATCCAGCGGTCAGCCACGGCGAAGGCGTTGAGCACGGAGGTATCCTCCTCGCCCTCTTGGAGGAGTATGTCATTGGGCAGCGGGATGAGACCGTGGACAAGTTGGCGAAGTTCACCGATACTCTCTTCCGCGATGTGTTTCCGGCGGCTGCCTTCGAAGGAGAACGGAAGAGTCGCGAAGGCGAGCACGAGGGCCTGGGTCTTGGCCGCGACTTCGGCGACGATACTGGCGACAGCACTGCCGGTGCCGCCTCCGAGCCCGACGACAAGAATGATGAGGTCCATCTCACCAACGAGGGCTGCGATAGCATCGCGGTCAGCCTCGGCAGCTTTTTTGCCAATCTCAATCTCTCCACCCGCACCGAGTCCACGCGTGACGGAGCGGCCAATAACGAGTTTTTCCGCGACCCGTGAATGGGCCAGTGCCTGCGCGTCGGTATTGATGGCCGCGAGCTGGACATTGCCAGTCCCGCCGAAGTCGTCGAGCACCAGGCCGTCCACCGCATTGGTGCCGGCACCTCCGACGCCGATAATCTTGATCTTCAGCTCGTCGGTGGTGCTTTGCGGGGTAGTTAAACTTTCATTCGTGGTGTCCACTTAATCAAAATTGAGAAGGCCAGTGAGTTTGCGCAGTATACTAGCGGGCTTGGCGGACTTTTGTCGATCCTCCTGTCCAGTCAGCGCGTAATGCAGAAGTCCGAGTGCGGTGCTGTATCCGGGGTGGCGAAGCTCTGCCGCGACGTCGAGCGGCCCATCGAACACGCGGGCCTCAAGGCCGAGATTGCGACGGACGGATTCCTCGATGCCGGTGAGCTGGGAACTGCCGCCGGTGAGCACGACACCACAGGCGATATCGGCAGGGTTGTAGAGTTCCGCATTCTCCAGTTGTTCTTTAATGATGGCGAAGATTTCGGAGACGCGGGCATCGATAATCTTGGTAATGGCCGCGAGTGGGTATTCGCGATCACCGATGGTCAGATCGCCGTAGAGCCAGACTTTTACGTCACGGTCGGCGCTGTCGTAGTAGGCTCGACCATGCTCGATCTTAAACTCTTCAGCGCTCTTGCGACCCAAGCGGAGGCCGATACTGAGGTCGTTGGTAATGTGATCGCCTCCGACCGGGACGACGCCGGTTTTCACGATGTAACCTTCGCGGTAGAGCACATAGTCGGTGGTGCCACCTCCGATGTCGATGACGAGTGCGCCGTTATCCTTCTCTGCGTCTTCGAGGAGCACGGCACCAGAGGCGATGCTGGAGATGATCATATCGCTGACATCGAGATCGATCCCCCTAATCACGCGGATGCTGTCGCTGACTTTGGCACTCTCACCGTGGACGGACCAGTAGCCGACTTGCAACTGGCGTCCTTCGCGGGAGAGCGGATTATCGACGGGCTGGCCGTCGAGCGCGAATGGATTCTGGATGTGGTGGATGTAGGTGCGGTTCGGCGGGAGTTTCCGGCGCTTGGCATCCTCTTTGGCCTGGTTGATATCGATCCCACGAACGATGTTATCCGACGAGCTGACGTTCGTGGTGCCGACATTAAAATTACCCATTAGGTGGCTTCCAGTCTGCGCCAGATAGACTTCATCGATGCGTGATTGCGCATTTTTCTCCGCCTTCATAATCGCCGCGTGCACGCAATCACTGGCGGCGCTGAGGTCTTGGATCACGCCCTTTTTCACCCCTATTGAGGAGCCGATGCTATGGCCGATAATATTCAGGCCTTCATCGCCGATGATTTCGCCAAGGAGCACCACGACTTTAGAGGTCCCGATTTCGACGGCGCCAACTACTCTGGACTCACTCATTCAGACAGACTTATTGAAGTGGTGGAAAGACATCTTTTAAAAGCTACTAATACGACCACTGCTAAACTGCACGGCCGCTGAGCCGCGTAAAGAAAGATCGATACGTTCCATCGAGGGATTTCCCAAGGAGCGCACATACTCTAAGATGACTTGTAGGCGGTCGAGTTGCAAGTCGAAGTCAGTCGAGGCTCCGAAGATGATACGGGGGACATAGCTACTGCGGACCTCGATCACCTCGCCGAAAAGCAACGCATCGCCCGAGTAGTGCTCCAGCGAGACCACTTTCCAGGTGCGATAAAAATCCGGCTGTTTTTGGCGTGCTATAGTCAGCAAATCCGCCACCCGATCAATGCCCCGTAAAGGTCGAATACTCCCATCGCTGTGTTGATAGGGTTGCACGAAAGGCAAGCGGGCCAGCGCGGTCTTGGGATAGCCGACCCCTTTGTAAATCGTGCCATCGCGAGCGACAATGCGCTGCTCAGGTTTTCCCTCGGCCGCCTGCACGGCGATTCGCAAGACCGGTTGACGCTCTTTGACCGAGATTTTCAGTGAACTGGGAAAGACTCGCTCCACCTCAGCGGAGATCACCTGAGGCTCATTCTCCAACGACTGCTTCATGCCATAGATATCAATTTCCATCATGGTGGTGCCCTTCCCCAAACGAATGACCGTGCCCAGCCAGCGATCCGGCAGCACCCCGTTCGTCTTGAAAATGATCTGCTCAATTTCCCGGGAAGGCGTGGTAATATGGATCGGCTCTTCCCTGGCTTTGATCACCGAGCTGAGCCAGAAGACCAGCGCAATGAGCCCGACCAGGAGCAGGACTGCCGCAAGCAATTTGAGCAGCTTTACCTGGCGGCGCTTTTTTGCCTGGGGCGAGTTGATCCTTTTCTTCGGATTACCCGCCAGTTCCCGCCAGCTTTGAGAACCGGTCGCCGAGCTGCTGCTTTTGCTTTTACCCCGACCGATCATGAGGCGGTCCCTCCGTTAGAGCGGTTCGACAATCGCTTGATTGCCGGCATCACAAGTGCCTCTGCCAGGGTCTCGAAGTCATAGTCAAGACAGGACGCGCTCTTGGGAAGTAAGCTCGTGGCGGTAAGCCCTGGTAGTGTATTAATCTCGAGAAAATAGAGCTGCCCGCCTTCCAGAAGAAAGTCGATTCGAGCAAAATCCCGACAGCCGCAGGCCAAAAAGAGACGTTCCGCGTAATCCCTGATTTGCATTTCGACCCCCGGTTCCAGCTCAGCAGGGAAGCGATACTCGGTCGACCCTGGGGTATATTTCGCCGCGTAGTCATAAACCCCGCTTGCGCTAACAATTTCCACCACCCCCATGGCTTTACCCTGCAATAAGCCGACAGTCAGCTCTCGCCCACAGATACGCTGCTCGATGAGCCATTTACCGGTATGAATCTGCGACAGTGCGACACCGAGCGCTGAGCGATGCTCGGCAAAATGCAGGCCCACACTACTGCCCTCGCCCACCGGCTTGACCACAAGCGACGTGCCCAACTGCTCGATCACGGAATCGGCCAGCGGGGTCTCTTCCGCATTAAAAACCATCCAGTCAGGCGTCGGGACCTGCTGCTCGCGGGCGATCAACTTGGTCGCCGCCTTATCCATGCACAGGCGACTGGCCGCCGCATCGCTGCCACAATACTCGATTCCTGCTTCTTCGAGGAGGGCCTGAATTTGCCCGTCCTCACCAAAGCCCCCGTGCAAGGCAGGAAAAACCACCGTATCCGAAGACTGAATACTTCCCGGCAAAGCGTCCTCGTCCAGGCGGACCAACTCAACGGAGTGCCTCGCTTCAAGAGCAGCCGCCAGGGCTTGCCCGCTCGCCAGAGAGACGTCGCGTTCCTCGCTCGTGCCACCGTGAAGGACAAGGATCTTTACCGGATTAGACATCATCACCCTCCTTGAGCACTTCGGCCCAGCTAGAGCCGACAAGTAAGACCTCAGGCTCCAAATCGTAGCCGGATTCGTCCTTTACCTTCGCGCGGACCAACCGGACCAGCTCAATCACATCCGCGGCCGTGGCACCGCCCTGATTCACGATAAAATTGCCATGCACACTCGACACTTCAGCCGCCCCGACGCGCAGGCCCTTGAGCCCGTGCTCGTCGATCAGTTTACCCGCATAGTTGCCCTCCGGATTTTTGAAGATGCAGCCGGCACTCGGTCCGCGCGGCTGATTTTCTTTGCGCGTTGTCGAATAGCTATCAATGCGGCTCCGTAT
>Ga0306912_1001324_pt1 | contig 11369 bp, 7 predicted proteins | sample AntRauFillE10628_FD_190443 | JGI IMG/M metagenome (GOLD analysis project Ga0306912, IMG submission 190443) | Saline lake microbial communities from Rauer Islands, Antarctica - Metagenome Filla E10 #628 (v2) (version 2) | ecosystem: Environmental > Aquatic > Non-marine Saline and Alkaline > Saline... | reverse complement strand
GACGAGTATCAGCAGGTGATTGAAGAAGGCGTTACAGAAGAAGAGCTCGAGCGAGTGAAGACCAGCACTCGTGCTTCACTGGTCAGAACTCTGACGTCGAATACCGGTATAGCCAGAACCATGGCATCAGCTCACGTAAATGGTGGAAGCTGGAGAACCGTTTTTACCGACATCGAGAAACTCAATGAGGTAACCGTTGAAGACATTCAACGAGTGGCAGAAACTTACATCAAGAAAAGCAACCGCACCGTTGGAATGATCAAAAACGTAGAAGAAGACTCCAGCGACGATGAAATGGTAAATAATGAAAATGAAGAAGAGGAATAAAAAATGCTATCAACGACTATAAAACAATTACTGATCTTTACATTCTTACTCGGGCTTCTTGTCTCATGCGCGTCCCAGGAATCTACCATGCAGCAGGGGCAAAGCGAACCGGTGGATGTAGAAGAACTGGAATATCCCGAATTAAACGCTTACCAGACACCGGAAATTGAGACGTTTGAGCTCGATAACGGAATCACGTTTTACCTTGTAGAAGACAATGAAGTTCCGCTGATCGATCTGAATATGATTGTGAAGGCCGGCTCATTTATGGTGCCGGATGATAAAGTGGGGCTGAATTCTATCCTGACAAGCGCCATGCGAAATGGCGGATCAGAAGCGTATCCCGAAAATGAACTCAATCAATTGCTGGAAGATAAAGCAGCGAGAATTGAGTTTGGAATGGGGCAAAACAGCGGATCGGTATCGCTTAACTCTCTGAAAGAAGATTTTAATGAGCTTCTTCCGGTGATGATTGACGTGATGATGAATCCCCTGATGCCACAGGAGAAAATTGACCTGGCGATACGCCAGCAAAAGTCAGGGATTTCACGACGGAACGATAATGCCCAGCAGATTGGATCCAGAGAGTTTGGTAAACTGATTTATGGTGAGAATTCACTACAAGGACGTTCAACTGAACTTTACACGCTGGATAATATCGTGCGCGAAGATCTGATAGAGTTCCATCAAAATGCCTACAAAGGTGAAAACATGATGATCGGATTGGTCGGTGATTTTGATGTGGAAGAGATCAAGCCGATTCTGGAACAAGCGTTCGCAGGAATCCCTGCCGGGGAAGAGAATGAATTCGATTTCGAGGATGTGAATTATGAATTTGAATCTTCAATTAATTTCGTTGACAAAAGCGATGTCAATCAGTCTGTAATTCTGATGGGGCACATTGGCGGATTTCGGGATAATCCCGACTACGCTGCTCTTCAGGCAATGAATGAAGTGCTGAGTGGTGGATTCTCGGGCCGACTCTTTCAAAATGTAAGAACCGATCAGGGGCTTGCATACTCTGTGTTTGGAAACTACGGAAGCAGCACCCTCTACCAGGGGCAGTTTTACGCCGGAGTACAAACACGTAGCGCAGCCACGGCTGATGCAATTAAGGCAGTTCGCCGCGAAATGGAAAAACTTCAGGAAGCGCCTGTCAGTGAGCAGGAGCTGGAAGATACCCGAAATGCAATCTTAAACTCACTTGTATTTCGTACGGACAGTCGAAGCAGTGTACTTTACCAGCGCATGAATAATGAATACCTGGGGCTGCCGGCAGACGCATTCGACAAGTATATTGAAGATCTGAAGCAGGTAACCCCGGCTGACATTCAGCGCGTGGCCCAAGAGTACATGCGTCCTGATCAGATGAAAATTCTTGTTGTGGGCAACGGTGATGAGCTGGGCGACCAATTGCAGCAATTCGGCGATGTTCAGGATATTGATATCACCATCAGGGAATCAGCAGAAGCAGAAGAAGTTCTGGCCGGCGACGCTGCAGAGGGCCGCAAATGGATTAACCAAATGGCGACCGCTATTCTGCCGGACGGTGGACTGAACGGAAGCGTTGTGATGGATGCCGATAACAATCTCCAAACACCCCAGGGTGAGATGACAATGGGCGTTACTCAAACAATTGACTTTGAAAGTGAACGCCTTGAAGCGGATGTGAACGCTCCTATGGGTCAAATCAAAATGACGATTGAGGATGGTCAGGGTAGCATGCAGATGGGCGGCAATACCATGCCAATGCAGCCTGCACAAAAAGACCAGATGCTTGCAGAGCTTTACAGAAGCCCAATTTATCTCGCTCTCAACAAAGATGAGCTGGATGTAGAATTTATGGGGATGGAAGAGATGGAAGGCAACATGTACGCTCATGTTCGAGTGAACGATGAAATTACATTAAACCTCTATCTTGATCCGGACACCTCCCTCCCTATGTTCACGACCTACCGTATATTTAATCCACAGGTTGGCGGAACTGTTACTGTACAGCTCAACTCCATGGATTGGCGGGAAAGTGACGGCGTTATGATGCCGTATAGGATGGTCAGTTTTAGTGATGGTCAACAAGTGTCGTCGACAACACTGAACTCACATGGTGTAGAGTAGACATCTGATTAACTTACAATGACTAGTATTTTGAAAGAGCCGTACTGTGTGTGCGGCTCTTTTTTTGTTTTGACTTTTTTGCCAGTCACAAATCCAGCATATTTATATGTTCAGTGTACTGTTTTCTTTCTCTGAAATCTCATTCAAATTTAAATCTCATAGAAACTAAAGATGCCGACATCCCGCAGCAATTTGATAAATGGCCAAAACATAACAGAGGACGAGTATGGGGAGTTCTACGGTAGATATATTAAAAAGAGCCGTGGCAAGAATCTTTTCACACGTTTTGATGAAGGCCAAAAACAGGTGATCGACCTCCTGCAATCGCTCGATGAAGAGCAGGCGCATTTCAGATATGCAGAGGAAAAGTGGACGATTAAGGAATTGGCAGGACACATGATCGATACGGAACGCATAATGGCTTTCCGGGCATTAACGTTTGCCAGAGGTGATACACACCCACTGCCCGGATTTGATCAGGATGCATACGTCGAATCCGCGAATTTTAATAGCATGCAGCTGGATGTTTTGATGGACCAATACAGTGAGGTGAGGTCATCAACCCGGCACCTGTTTTCATCGTTTTCAGACGAAATGCTCATGGCAAAAGGAAGTGCAAGCAACTCTGAATTTTCAGTGCGGGCGCTGGGATTTGTCATCGCAGGTCATGAAATCCATCATTTAGAAATCTTCAGGGATAAGTATCTACCGGGTTTAGTTTGAGGCTGATATTCAGGATGAAATAGTTGAGCCTAAGAAAGAGCAATGTAGTTCAGTTCTGAATGCCGCTGTGAAAATGTTCTATCTCTCCTGTCAGATCACATGTATCAAGCACAATGAGTCGGGTGTGGTTATAAGTGCTGAAATTCCATTCATTAGATAGTTTTTGTAGTTTAATATTGATTATATCTCAAAACTTATTTCTTCATCCAGCAGTATTTTATGTTGATGGGGACCGACTTGTAGATGGCAGAAAGAGAACAACATTCCAATCTTTTAAGAGAATCCGACAGATTTCGTGCTATTTTTGAGCAGTCACGTACTGCAAATCTGATTCTATCTTCCGATGGCGAGATTTTAGATTCAAACGGAGCCGCCTGCAGAATGTTTGGCTACGATTGCGACAACCTCCTCGGCAAACCTGTTGATCGTTTGTTTGATTCGCAGTCATTTTTTGATGAGATAAAAGGCTCCGACTCATCCGGGGGGCAGATCATCGGGAAAAGAAACGACGGCAACAGCCTGGTTTGTGACTATCAATACTCAATGTTTGAAACTGATTCCGGCGCCATTTTCGGGACGCTTCAAATCCTTGATATCACCAAATTATCTGAAAAAGCGGAAAATCAGAAGCTTTTTGAGTCTGTCGTAAGGGGAGCAAGTGATGCTGTGCTCATCATGAATGCGCCGCCGTTGGGTAAAAGTGATGGAGCTGAGATTGTGTTCGTGAACCGTGCATATACAGAATTAACAGGATACAGTTTTGATGAATTGATAGGGGAAACCGCGCGGTTTTTGAAAGCTCCCCGAGCATCAGCGAAAAAGATTGAGCAGTTACGCGGTGCAATTGAAAATACAGAGAGTATTGATATGGAGCTCCTTACCTATAAAAAAAATGGGGAAGAGTTCTGGGTGCAGGTATCGCTTAGTCCTGTGTTTAAAGGAGATGTGTGCACGCATTTTATTGCTATTGCAAAAGATATTACAACTCGAAAAAACAGAGAGCAGTTAAATTTTTTGCAGTCTGATATCAGCCGGATTTTTAATAACCAGAAAACAGTTGCTGAATCTGTAGATCAAACACTTGAGCTGTTGATTCACATCGGTGATTTTATCATTGCTGAAATATGGCTTGTTGATGATGAAAAACAAACCATCGGCTTGATGGGTTATAAATCGAAAGATAATCATGCAGATAAATTCTATGATTTGAGCCGGAATGTTCAGGTATTTAGGAAAGGCGAGGGATTGCCCGGCATCACCTGGGAAACCGGGGAAATCCAGTTTTGGCGTCAATTAGATAAACGGGATGATTTCGCAAGACATAAAGAAGCGCATGCTGCCGGTGTGAAGACTGCGTATGGCATTCCAATTTATTTTGATAATAAAGTGACTGGGATGCTTATTTTAGGTCTTTTGGAAGACCATCAACAAAAACGGTACTACACGCCACTTTTAGAGCGGCTTGGGGAAGATCTTGGATCAGAAATTGATCGAAAACAGACGGAAGAGCAGTTGAGCCGAATATTCAGCTTTTCGCCCGACATAATCTGCGTTGCAGGCATGGATGGTTACTTTAAAGAGGTAAATCCGGCTATGAGCCGTCTTACCGGGTACTCAAAGGATGAACTGCTTAACCATCCGATTTCCTCATTTACTCATCCGGATGATCGGTTGAAAACTGAAATAGAAATTGATGCGCTGAATATAGATGAGGGCAGCAAAACGTTTCAAAACCGGTACATTACGAAATCGGGAAAAGTAATTTGGCTCTCCTGGACGACGGGAACATTTGTAGAAGAAAGAAAAATTTATAGCATTGCCAGAGACGTAACGGAACAGAAAGAACTCGAGATGTTGCTTTTACAGGCAAATAAAATGTCGAAAATTGGGGGCTGGGAGTATGATGTAATCGAGCAAAAAATTATCTGGTCAGATATAACACGTCAGATTCATGAGGTGCCATCAGACTTTGACGTAGATCTGGATAAGGGATTTAACTTTTATAAAGAGGGTAAAAGTCGGGATACAATAAAGGAATGCGTCAACGAAGCGATAGAAGACGGGCGATCTTTTGATGTTGAGCTTCAAATTACTACAGGAGAAGACAATGAACGATGGGTTCGTGTGATAGGAGACACTGAAATAGTACAAGGAAGGGTAAAGAGAATATATGGCAGTTTTCAGGACATTCATCAGCGTAAAAAAGCAGAGTTAAAGCAGCAAGAACTTTCTCTGGAGCGTGAAAGGATTTTGGAAAGTATCGGGGACGCTTTTTTTGCTGTAAACAGAGACTGGACTGTAACATATTGGAATAGTTTTGCGGAAGAGCAACTCCAGATGCCAAGAGATAAAATCGTGGGTGAAAATCTTTGGGATGTTTACCAGGATGCAACCGAACTTGAGTTTTACAGTCAATATCACATTGCGATGAGAGAGCAGGTTAAGGTATCTTTTCAACAGTATTACCCAACGCTTGAAAAATGGTTTGACGTAAGTGCATATCCATCTTCCGATGGCCTCTCAGTATTTTTCAAAGATATCACTGACCGCAAGAAAACAGAACAGCGCCTGCGCGAACTTAACATAAAGTTGAAACAGCAGGCTGATGATTTGGCTGCATCAAACGCTGAACTTGAGCAGTTTGCATTTGTTGCGTCTCATGATCTCCAGGAGCCGCTGCGGATGGTAACCAGCTTTCTTACTCAGCTTGAGAAAAAATATGGGGATGAACTTGATGAAAAAGCAAAGAGATACATCTGGTTTGCCACAGATGGCGCCAGGCGAATGAGCCAAATCATTCTGGATCTGCTAAATTATTCAAGGATCGGGCGGGTAGACATCAACCCGGTGCAGGTTGACTTGAATGAGGTAATGGAAGCCGTAATGCGGGATTTTAAAAAAACAGTTGAGGAAAAAGATGCCGAAGTAAATTGGGATGTCCTGCCGGAAATTGTGGCAGACAGATCCACAATTCATAGTCTGATGAGCAATTTGGTGAGTAATGCCATCAAATATCACACCAACGAAAACCGACCGGTAGTAAATATTAGTTCAGAAGAGACTGACTTCTCATGGCGCATATCAGTATTAGATAACGGCATCGGTATCAGTCCGGAATACAGCGACGAAATTTTCCTTATTTTTAAACGTCTGCATACGATTGATGAGTATCCAGGTACGGGAATCGGCCTTTCGGTTTGCCGTAAAATTGTTGAAAATCATGATGGTAAAATCTGGTTGGAGTCGAGCCAGAGTAAGGGAAGTACATTTACTTATGAGATACCAAAATCATCAGACACTCAATAAGTGAGTCTAACGATTTGTTATTAAAAATCTGTGCCGATAATGCTGACACAGGAGATGTATAGCTTAGCTACAGTGAATAGGCAATTAAACAAGATACCATCACCCTGTATATATTTGAACTGGGCTTTGCCCCGGGAACTCCAAACCTTGCAAAAGACCGGGCGTAATGAAATTATGGAGATACCGCATCTCCCGAGGGGATCCCTTTAGTAGGGGGGAGTGCGGCATGAAGATTAAGACACGTGGCCCACAAGAATTCCTGTAGAACCATAAATATCTAATGAGTTGATAAACAATTTGTCAATGAATCAGAATAGAAGGGACTCTTACAAATCAATGCCAATTAGCGTGGAACTTTATAGATGCTACCTGAGATCTGGTTCACTTATGTTCAATCTCCTGACATAATGTAGCAGAGTGGCTGAATAGAATGATTGCTGCTCATTTATAAAAGAGAGAGACGCTGATTTGGGATTATATCCAAAGTGCAGGTGTAAATAATTCCGGCAAGAATTAAATTTTGTAGCTTTAAAAAGTCGCAAAAAGAGTGCTGGAAGCATCACATAGCCAATTAAGGCGGTACCGGGGAATTATAAGATTCTATAGAAAACTCCACCTGTGCTACGTTATATTGAATAGAATTGAAACTTGACAAAATATACAAAACAGATTTAAAGTGATCTGTTAGGGATACAACTTTTACACCGCTGGGGATTAAATTTGTATTTAAAAATTAAGATGTAACAGTTCACTACAGTTGGATACATATTTTTTATTATACTCTTTTAGTTTGCGGAAATCGAACGGATTGTTGGCTTTGAAGTTCGAGGATTATCAGATACATTCGCTGTTACTTATTGCTTTAGGTTACAGTAATCAAATCTGATTTGGGGCATAAAAATACGCTTTAGGTAATTATATACTGTCGCTCGATCGATAGATGGAAGAGGTATATCGTATAATGCCATGGCGTGGCAAAACATAATAAATGGAATCGATACATATTTTACTGGTCGAAGACAATATGGGCGAGATTATGTTCACAAAGGATGCTTTTCAAGAGGCCAGAATAGCAAATGAAATAAGTACCGTTAATAACGGCAAAAAAGCGATCCATTTTTTAGAAAAGAAAGCCAAATACAAGGGGCAGGAAACTCCGGACTTGATTTTGTTCGATGTATACCTGCCGCGAAAGAATGGCCATGAAGTATTGTGTCACATAAAGAAAAGCGATGAGCCTATGCAGATTCCGGTAATTATGCTCACTTCGTCATCAGACGATCGTGTCATAATTGATTCATACAAACATTACGCGAACTGTTACACCACAAAACCGATAGATGTTGATAATTTTTTAAATACAATATCTAAAATCGAGAATTTTGGATACAGCTTGTAAAGCTTCCTTAGGAGTGAGGAGACGTATATGATTGATAGAGATAAGCGGTTTGCCTTTTTTGTAATTGAAGACAGCAGGGGAGACTTTGTTTTAATTGAAGACTATTTGAACGAACAATTTACCCTGCCTTCAGTTACACGTGCAAAAACATTCCGGGAGGCACAGTCGATTTTCCATTTGGAAAACATCTCGCGGTACAACTGTATTCTGTTGGATCTGTCACTGCCCGACAAAAGCGGAAAAGATCTTATTGATGATATATTAAAACTTGCTGATGGAATACCCGTAGTTGTTTTGACAGGATATACTGATTTATCATTCAGTGTGGAGTCGCTTGAAATGGGAGTTTCTGATTATCTGCTGAAAGATGAATTTTCACCCTCACTTCTTCATAAAAGCATTGTTTATAGTATCAAAAGGAACGAATTTTCTGAAAAGATAAAAGCATCTGAACGGAAGTATCGTACGCTGTTTGAACTGAGTCCTGAACCGATGTGGCTTACTGACAACAATACCCGGAATTTTCTTGACGTAAATCAGGCTGCAATTAGTCACTACGGATACAGCAAAGAAGAATTTCTTTCAATGCAGGCCGGGGACATCCTATCCGCAGAACAGTCGTCTCTGACAGAAGAACAAGGGAATTGCGTAGTAATGAATGAAGTGGATATTGAGAAGAATTATGTAATGCACCGCAAGAAAAGTGGTGAGATCATAAAGGTTGAAATTGAAGCAAACGAAATTGAATACCAGGATGGAACTGCACACCTTGTACTGGTAAGTGATGTAACTGAAGAACTCATGGCAGATGAGCGGCGTAAACTGCTCGAATCTGTTGTGACCAACGCAAACGAATCAGTGATTATATTAGATGTTTCGCCGGAAGCAGCTCATCCCCGAATTGTGTATGTGAATAGCGGATTTTATGAAATGACGGGTTACGATGAGGATGATGTTCTAAACCGATCACTACAGTTTTTGGCAGGAGAACAGACGGATCCGGAACAGATGCAGATCCTGGATGATGCCATTCATGAAAAGAGATTTGCTGAGGTTGAACTGATCTATTACAAAAAAGACGGACAGTCATTTTGGGCTCACCTATCAATTGTTCCTGTTGAGGATGAACAAGGCAACTGGAGTCATATGGTATCTATTGGACGTGATATTTCGAGTCGAAAAGAATCTGAGAAGAAGCTTCAGGTGTCATTACACGAGAAAGAGATCCTTCTTTCTGAAATCCATCACAGGGTAAAAAATAACCTCGCACTCGTATCCGGTATGCTTCAGATGCAGGTGTTTGATGAGGAAAACGAAGAGGTGATTAATAAGCTAAACAACAGCATGCTTCGAGTAGAGACTATGGCGAGCATCCATCAGCTGTTGTATGAGTCCAGTAGTTTTTCAAGGCTGGAGTTTTCAAAGATTATCAATAAGCTAATAAAATCGACACATGATTCATTCAGTGCTGGAAAAGATATTGATATTGAAATTGAAACCGAGCCATTTGAGCTGAATATAAACCAAGCTGTACCCTGCTCACTTATTATCAATGAAGCCATTACCAACGTCTATAAACACGCCTTTAAAGACAGGAAAAAGGGATGGATAAAGGCCGTGTTGCGTTGTGATGAAGATCTGGTTACGTTTAGCCTTGAAGATGATGGGAAAGGCCTGCCTGAGGATTTTGATATGTCCAACCTGTCTTCGCTCGGCACAAAAATAATAACCGCTTTAGTGAAACAGCTCAACGGTACGTTTGAACTTGTTCCGCGTGAAGGTGGAGGCACCGTATTCAGCCTGAAATTTTCAGTGAAAAAGAGTAAGGGCTTGAGCAACTCGATGGATTAACAGTAATATGTGGGATTAAACATTAGCAAACTATGGCAACAACGAGCAAAAAAAAGATTGTTCATGTTCAGATCGGGACACAAAAGTATGAAACGTCACTCACGGCCGGCGCTCATGAATTGACTGCAGATGAGCCTGAACGTGTGGGAGGGAAAGACACCGGTCCGGATCCGTATGACTACCTGTTGATGTCGCTTGGTTCTTGTACGGCCATAACACTTCGAATGTATATAGAACGAAAAAAATGGCAGGTTGACGATATTTATGTAGAGCTTCGTCATTTCAAAGATCACGCCGAAGATTGTGAGGACTGTGATGAGAAGTCTGCGAAAATAGATAAGATTGAAGAAGAGATAATTGTGAACGGAGACCTTACTGACGAACAGCTCGATAGATTACTCGATATATCTCATAAATGCCCTGTCTATAAAACGTTACAAGGGTCTGTAGAGGCGAAGACATCTATCACCAGACAATAATATATGTTTTGCAGTTGATATAGCAGCCATACAAGCGTTATATTTAAATTCATTTCCATAAACCCCCGTGGCGTAATTTTTTCGCTACTAATAAAGCATCTGAATGCCACTAAGCTACATTTACTTTGATCTGGATAATACCCTCCTTGATCACAATAAAGCAGAATCCAAATCTCACAAAGCTGTTTACGATACGTATCCGGTACTTCAGCAGATTCCGCTGGATAACTGGCTTGAAACGTATCAGGAGATTAATCACAACTTGTGGGTAAAATACCAGGATGGTGAAATTGACAGACATCAGCTGCATTTCTCCCGTTTTCACGATTCTATGGTGAAGATGGATCTGCCCACAGATGACAGCAGGGAAATTGGTGTCTCTTATATGGAAAAATACCGGGAATTTTGGGATTGGGTTGATCAGGCCGAGGAGACCTTCGGACTACTAAGCAAGCATTACAATGTTGGTATTATTACAAATGGATTTAAAGAGACTCAGCTCAAAAAATTCGAAAAACTGTCTATGGATAGATACACAAACCAAATGGTTATTTCCGAAGAGCTGGGTGTGTTGAAACCGGATCCAAAAGTATTTGATCATGCAACAAAACTTGCCGGCGTACCGCGTGAGGAAATTCTGTATGTGGGGGATTCTTATTCCTCGGATATCGTGGGGGGATTAAACGCCGGCTGGAAAACAGCCTGGTATACCGGGGTTGTGGGGGAAGAGGAGACGGAACTCACACCAGATCTTACGTTCAACGACTTTGCCGATCTGAAAACTTTTCTGAATATTGGTTGATTAAATACCGACCCGGTAGAGTTCCGAGCGACAGAGAAGATCCTATTGGAGTCGGCAGGAGTATTGCCTGGGATTGGGAGTTAAAACAAAGGATAAATCTGAGTTCGATAATAAAAAACGAATACAGAAGTCTTCCGTCGGCTGACGGAAAGATTGCCCCGAAGTAGGGATGCCTTTTGGCAAGAGGGGTGTTCATCGGGTTTTCCAAAATTCTGATGAACATCCCCTTTCGAGGCTGTCCAGATAGGTTTACTGGCAACTATTCCGCTCAAATAATTCAGGATGTTTATCCCGACTCACCCTATATCCCTCTCTATCTATTAGAGAGGGATTAAATGTTTAGATTATTTAAGCTTGGTTACTGGCA
>Ga0306912_1001323_pt1 | contig 11371 bp, 8 predicted proteins | sample AntRauFillE10628_FD_190443 | JGI IMG/M metagenome (GOLD analysis project Ga0306912, IMG submission 190443) | Saline lake microbial communities from Rauer Islands, Antarctica - Metagenome Filla E10 #628 (v2) (version 2) | ecosystem: Environmental > Aquatic > Non-marine Saline and Alkaline > Saline... | reverse complement strand
GAGGAATTGCAGACAATTCACTGTCTCCACGCGTCAGAATATTACGGTAACGTTGTTGCAAATTTGCGTACTCCCTGGGGATCAGCTTTTTCTTTTTACTCTTGGACACTTTTTGCACGTTTTTTGTAACACGGAATAATATCTATTTTCTCTATCGCTTCTGTCCCTCGCTTTCGATGTAAAAATTTAAGTATGATATCCCCACTAGAACACGTGAATCCAATGGTTCTTTTTCTCTACTCTCAGCGAAGTTTCGTCTACATTCAGCGCAAGACCTTTAAGCAATTGTTCCGTTGATTCAACTCAATGCATTCATTAATATCTTTTGCTGCCAAAGTCAATACTGCCCCAAGCTAGTTCTACTTTTACTAAAGCTATTTACCGCCTAATTTTTTTAATGGGTAACCAATAGAGGGTACGGAGATCTGGTTAGACAAGTTGTTACGGTTGATGGCATTAAGAATTTGCGCTTGGTTTTCGCACTCGTTAATTTTTTGATTGGTTTCAAATTTCATCGCGGGTAAATAAGACATTATGTTACAAAATAGTTCATTGGGTAAGCGCGGATCACTTAATATGGATACGCCATTATAGATCTGTTGCTCCGATTCAGCTAAAGGAGAAGACCGCGTATTAAATATCTTGTTTCGTTCCCCCTCAAGTAAGGTTCGAAACTGCATTAATAAAATTGGGGTATTAACTAACACAGCTTGATGGTGAACAATTTGCTCCGCTAGATGTTGCTGCCCCCAGGGGGTCATAAGATTGTCGTTGATATCTAGAGTTTCAATTCGGGTATCGGCTAATCCTTTGCCAAGTATTTGGGCGCCTGTATCGCTTAGCTGATTATGATTTAAGCTTAAACTTTTAATCCGCGTTTGCGTTAATATAGTGACTAAATCCGCAGCATGGGCATCGGTTAAGCGATTATTACCCAGTTTTAGATGAGTAATGCGGGTATTTTTAAGTCCTTGAGTCAAGGTATATAGCGCATTATCGGGGTGGCCTAAACGACAGTCCTTTAGAGAAAGATGGGTCAAAGCTGAGCCAGACAATGCCTTAAACAACCGTTGAATATTTAAAAAATTGATGGAGTTATGGTTAAGGCTTATTTGTTCAATTTGGCTGCGGTTAATTGCCTCACCTAGAAGCACTACTTGGTCATTACTGAATGAATTATCATTTAATTGTAAACTTTTGATTTGGGTATGAGGCACAACATCATTTAAAAAAGTGGTGATGCCCTCATTAGTGATGACATTACTGCTGAGACTCAGCGCTTTAATACGGGTCCCCACTAATGCCTGACCTAGCGCCAATAAGGCTTGATCCCCAATTTGATTATGATCTAATCCCAAGCTCGTCACGGCGGTATTTTTAAGCGCATCGCCCAAACGTTTTATCTCTTGTGGCCCAGATCTCAACAATGCATTACCACGTAACACCAAGGTATTTAACTTGGCCCCAGTTAACCCCTCTAAAAAAGTATTTAATCCAATATCGCTAAACTCATTATAACTTAAATTAAGCAAAGTAACTTGACTTGATTGTAAACTAACCCCTAAATCTGCCAACGCTTCATCGTCTAGTTCATTGCCATCTAATCTCACCTCTTTAATCGCACTGCCGTGAATGGCCTTGATAAAAGACACTGCCCCGTCAGTGGTAATTTGATTTTCGGCAACATTTACTGCAGTTAATTGGGTTTGAGGTAAAGTTTGGCCTAATAGCTCTAAATCCAAATCATCTAGATCATTACCCATTAAGTTAAGCCTTTGCATGGATGAATTTTGTAGGGATTGACCTAATACCTCAATTCCTTCTCCGGCAATAAAATTATTACTCAGGTTAAGGTGATTAATCGCACCATGCGCAAGTTGCTGTACAAAATTTATTGCCCCTTGCACAGTGATGGCATTATTACTGAGATCAATATGTTGTAATGCGCTGTTTTGCAATGCACGACCTAAGATATCCAGCTCAATATCTCTGATCCCTTTTTGATTTAACCGCAAAGAGCGCAATAAAGTGCCGCTAATCGCCTCACCAAGACGTGTAACTTGCTTGGGACTCAACTCGCCAGCACTGATCTTTAAATCCAGGGTTTGCAACTTAGTTTGTGCAATAAAAACTCTAAAATCTTGATAATTGCCGGCATATACCTCAGTTAATAATTCAGCTAAAGATTTTTGTATCAACTGCATAAACACCATATCCTTTCAATTTAGGGCGACATCGAAATGGCAACCAATAGTTTGTTATTTAGATTATTTCATTGTATCAAGCTAAACTAAGATATCCAACTTAATACGATAAAAGGCGGTTTATGAGCTGTTAGAGGCATTGCCAATAAAACTTAGGCTAGATTAAGCAGTTAACTTATACATTACGGGGTGACCCTTGCGGTTTAGAAAAATAGTGTCATTATTTTTTTTTGCTAAAGTGAGTACCCAGTAAGGTCGGTGACGCCTCCTCTATTTTTGGCACAGGTTTTACCGGACCTAGTGAAGCGGCACGCCATTGTCGATTTGGCTTAAAGCAATCTTCTTTGATCTCAGGATAATTGGCTTTGGCAGCCCTAGGTGAGCTCAAATATTGGTTAAATGCACTGGGCGAGCCTAGTTGACATGGAGGTGACAGGGGTCTAAAAAATGGAGGCCATACAGCAGGATAGGGAATATATTCTGGACATAAATGACTTAATTTTTGTTGTTGGTCAGTGGTTAAAGTTTCCACCAAGCAGTTAATATAAGGTTCAATTTTTTTATTGAGTAAAAGTTCCTTTGGTTGCTGAAATACTTTTTCAATATCATAGCTTTGATTGCCTTCAAAAAACTGCGGCAATAGTTCAAATTCATGACTGGATAAATCAACCCCACTTTGCAACAAGCTTTGGATAGCTTGCAATAATCGAGTCCCTTCTAACAGCGCAAATAACTGGGGATTTTGATGATATTGCAACTTACGTATGGCTTTTAATACCGGCAAAGATAGCAGCTTAGAACGATAAGTGGCCGGCACTGCGCCTAAAATATTTAAGTAGCCGGTAAAATCTTCTTTAACTAAATCCGCAAATAGCTGCGCCATTTTTTGTTGTGTAATCAAAACCTGTTTAAAAATTGCAGGATATTCTTCTGCCTCTAGGGCAAGCAATCTAGGAATAATGGGCGCTAAGCGATGATTGTATTGAACAATCTGAGTAATTTGATTGGCAATAACGGCCCTTACCTGCTTACGTTCAAGAAAAGTTAACTTTTCTTGAAACAAGCTTAACATAGAATGAGGGGGTAATTTTAAAGTGCGCAGTTGGCGGGGTGTAGTGAGCAATTCAAATTGTTGAGCCTGACTCAATTTTAAAGTCAACAACTTAAAGATATTAAAGTTTTTTTGATACTTAGGTTGCGCTAAACAATCTTGACACCAATAATCTAGTGCATTCATTTGCTGATGGTCACATTTAGTTAACACAGCAAACCATTGTTCCGCGGTCAAGGGCGCAATAATTTTTTTCAGTAAAGTATGGGCTTGTTCTGGTTTATTAGATTGCAAAAATAAATCAATGACTCTTTTTGATTCAGGTTCAACTAGGCTTAATAATAATTGGCTAATGGTTAAGTTTGACTCAGCTTTTAGCAACGACTCTAAGGTCGTGGCGGGGATCATTAAGTGATCTTTTAATGTTTCACTGCTCATTGACATAACAATGTTCCTTAAAATATGGCAAATTGACTGATCGATGATTTGCCATAATCAACTAAGGTGGTCGATAAAGTTAACCATGATTTTAACTGTCTTTTTTATAAGTGCTTGGGATAAATCAACCATCATTAAGCGGGTATTTAATTAAATTATAGTAGATAACTTATAAAATTTATCTTTTTATTAGCCAAATCACTAAATAATAAAGACATCATGCTATAGTACCAACATAACTTTTATGCCTGGATATAAAACCAAAACTTTAATTTATGCTAAAGCAGGTAGCCCCAAACGCTATGGTTTTGGCCGACTCCGGGCAAGCTCCCTTAAATTAAATAACTGCCCACCTGAACGAGTACTTAATATTTTTTCAAATTGTTCAATTCTTTGATAAACATTGCTTGCGCCCATTAATGGCAGGTAGGAAAAAATTTTACAAAACAATTCATTCGGCAATCTTTTATCCATTAAAATCGCCATGCCATTACGTGCTGCTTGTTGTGAACTTGTATCTAAAGATGATTTTGGCTTAATCGAAACTTCTAATCCTTGTGGCATCTGGCTAGAACGATGCAAAAAATACACCCAAAATGGGGTGACCATTAACTGAGATTTTTGCTGTTGCATTGCTTGTTGAATTAAATTTTTTGTTTCAGTAGTTAAATCCCTATTATCTACATTGAGTTGAACTAATTGGGTTGTTGCTAACTTAGGTAATAGCTCAGTTACCCCAGCGTTACTGATTAAATTATCTGCTAAATTAAGTTTCTTTAAAGCAGTCAGTAAAATTTCAACGTGGTGATTTTGCAAATAGCTATCACTTAAATCCAGTTCTTGAACTGTTAATGAAGCCAAACCTCTTAAGGCGGACTCAACCTCAACTGAGGTACCCAGTTGATTGGAGCCAATAAATAATTTTTTAAGTGAAAAATGATTCACTAAATGTTGCCCTAACCCCATCATTTGCGCTGCAATTAAATTATTCGCGCTGATATCTAACTGCACCAGTGACGTGCTGCTTAATGCCTTGGCTAACTCCCCAATTACTGGCGCTGAAGTACTAATATCTACCCCCCCAATATTATTACAACTCAAATCCATATAAGTTACTTTACTAAAATTAAGCCCGCTTAAAAAAGCAGTAATGCCTTGGGCATCTAATTCATTGCCACTAAGGTTAATGGCATTGATTGGGGTTATTGCTAACGCCTGACCCAATTCGTGTAGATTGGTTAAATCCCCCGCCATTAAATTATTTTCTTCAAAACTTAATGTTTTCACTGAAGAATTAGCTAAATTTTGCAAAAACTGCACGGCCATATCCGTGGGAATGGGGTTATAACAAAGGCTAATGCATTGCATGGCACTGGGAGTTAACCCTTGAGCTAAGCTGACTAAGCTTTGACCTGCTATTTGATTATCTTCTAGCTCTAAGTGGGTAATTGCTGTAGTTGAGATAAATTGCGCTAGCGCTGCTACCCCTTGGTCTTGCAAATTATTTTTGGCAAGATTTAAGCTTTTAATTTGAGTGCCACGAAGTGCTTCCATAAAGGCCCCAATTCCTGCAGGCCCTAATGCATTATTACTGATATCTAGTTTTTCTATAGGCATATTGTGTAACGCTTGGCCTAAATGTTGCAAAGCGCCGCGTTCATGCCCACGCAGCAATTGAGATAAATCTAAAGAGGTAAGCCGCTGTTGGCCAATAAAATGACGAAAAGCGAAGTAATTGCCAATTTTAACTTGTTCAAGTAATGGCAAAAAAATTGCAGCACGATGTGCTTCACTTGATAGGGGTAAAATGTTATCAGCAGTTAACATAGGTAAAATAAATCCTTTATTTTAGATGATTAATAGAGGCATATTTAAGTTAATTAAATTTTCTCATAAAGATTTATTTTTTACTAATGCTGCGCGACCAACGGTATAAAATAGCTGCTAAATCCCTTAGTTCAAAGTAATTCAATGAGTCGAGCTTGTTATCTTATGTAAGCCCTCTTCTTTTTGAAGTCGCTAAGTTAAAGCATTGTGATACGATTAAGCTTTCCAATATCACGCCTTTAGGCGCCATCGAAAAAACTTGGCAATAATTAAAAACACCGTTAAGCCATTTATGCTCGGTATTCACCCAATCTATTTGCTAGATTTTATTTATTGATGCTATGGTCTCGGTGATGCGCTACTTTGGAAAGCTGCTGCTGGCTGCTGTTGCAAAGTTTGTAATATATTATCCTCATTTGTGCAATGAGAGGGATCTTGAGGATCATAAAATTGTAAATGCTTTAGGGTAATACCCTCATTACCTAATTGTTCAATAATTTCCTTAGCTTGTGTTTCATCTTTAACCGTAAGGGTAAATTCTTGTCCATTACATACGTCTTGATAACTCTTTGCCGCTTTCACAAAATGAAATAATGCATCAGCTTTATATTGCTCTGATAATTTCAAGGTTAAACTGTCTTGGCTGTGTTGAATATCCAGACATTTTTCTTGCCGTTCATTGAATAATGCATAACTATTAACTTCATTTTCGACTGGTTCCAAGTTATAACCTTGCGGAAGTATCTGGTTAAATTGTTCCAAAAAAATCTTAAACACTGTGGATGACACATTGGTACTCGGATCAGGTGTCCCCGTCAGCGTTACTTCTGGTTGGCCTGATTGGGAAGGGTTTATTTGATTTCGGTAGGCTTTAAGTTTTTTAAATTTTTCTTTAAGCTCATCTAATGCCTGTTCAGGGTTAATTTTTAAATTTTCATCTTGAAAAATTTCATTGCGCAACTGCATAAGTTTGATTGCAAGCTCTTGAGTGTTTGCCTTTTCTTCCCATAAACATAAATTTTGGCTCTCTTCTAGTTTTTCTAATAGTTCGCTATTATTATTAAAAAATGTGTTTACTTGATTTGAATCGTTAATATCTATTTGCTGAATTTCATTGACTAAGTCGTCAGACATCTTGGGAACTTGTGCATAAAGAAAATCGACTTTTTTTGTAAAAAATATCGGAAAATTATCCGGCTCTACCTCAACGCTTTCACCTATATTGCTTAAGTAATCAGGCAATTTATCCAGCAACTCGGGGTTAACAATTTTATCTTGTTTATTGTTGTTCTCAAAATAGTAATTACGTAAGTACATTAATTGAGATGCAACAGTTGAATTTTTTTCTGATTTATTCAATAAACAGTGATTCTCAGTCTTAGCTAAATTTTTTATAAAATCTTGGTATCGTTCAATGTATTGCTTTGCGCTAGAGTCCATTACTGTTTCAATTTCTTTTAGATATCCCTTATCAAAACTATTTCCTTGCCAATCGTTAAGCAACTGCTTGAAATTTTGTGGTATATCCTGCTCATCAAAAGTATAAAAGGTGGTACCAGCTTTTATTTTAAATTCATTTATTTTACTCATTTTTTCTCTATCCTCATTGATTGACCCATTGGGCTTGCCTCAAAAAATTTAAGCCAACTTACTTTAATTAAGTAAAGTATGGCATAAAAATATATTGGTGTACGTTCATTTAGAGCAATGAGGCTAAAAGGATCAGAGGTAGTACATCAATCGCCCCGATGCATGGCGCTAGGTCGCTCTACGGGCGGAGCTTGTACTGATTGGGGAGCTTTTTCAGTATTATCTACCCTGGGCTTGGCATAGATTAACGGAGTTTGTTGAGCCTCAACAATGGTGATATGCCCACGATGCTTGGGATATTGGGCATCGGTGCTCAATTCCGCAAAAGCAAATTCCCCTAATTGCATTGGGGTGATTAACCATTGAATTTTACTATGGGGGGCCAATGTAATGCTGTTCACACTGACATTGGGCGTGCCTTGAATAAAATGGGTATAGATGGCCTGAGCGAATCCTTCACAATAAAATAAATAAGAAACATCGAAAGGATTTTCAATAACCAATAGATAAGGTTGGGTTAATTCCAACACTAATGCTTTGGGGGTAAAATAAGGCTCAGTAGTGGTCCCTGCCAAGCGCAAATCAATTAATTCTGGAATGGGGTTAGCCATGGCCATTGGGAGCAGCCCCCATATAAAAAGGCCCACCCAATACCATTGCTTTAATCCAATCAAGGTAAACCTTTACTTTACTGAGGGAGAGCAGCGTCTTCGATCTTCAGTTGCTGATTCACGTGTTGCTGATAATGATTCAGACGTCGTTACTGATTCGGGCGCTTCGTCTGCTTTAGACATCGTTGCTGATTCAGACGCTTCAGGCCCTGCAGCTTTAGGTGCTGGCGCTGACGACTCAAAACCAGCGTAAAGATCTTTGAGATCTTGTGCATCAGCATTGCGATATCCTCTAGGATTTTGTGGATCAAAATAACGCAAATGCTTAATAATTGGTGTCTCACCTAACGCGGCAATAATTTTTTTGGCCTCTTCTTGGTCATTAACCGTTAAGGTATATTCTTTAGTACTGGCATCTTTTGCAGACAAGGTTTGTTGATAGCAACGCGCAGCCTCTTTAAAGCACTCTAAGGTGTTATCATTATAATTAGCTGCTAAAGTTAAGGCTAGCTGTCCTGATTGGTAATTAACGCTAATTTTTTGCGTATTATCTTGCTTGTTAATTAATTGCCATATATTTTTTTCGACCACTTGTAAGTGCCAATGCTCAGCGGTCAAATCCGCCAATTTTTTCATAAAATCGACGTTATGACTTGACGGCGATGTTGTACTGAGAATAGCTGCAAGTTTAGAATTAGATTTAGAATTAGGTTTAGAATTAGGTTTAGAGTTAGGTCTAGATTCAGATCTAAATCCAAGGCCACGTTTTAGTCGCTCAGCCCATCTCCATAACATTGGGGAGGCCATTGTTTGCTTTGGAGGTACCAGTAAATCAGTTGCCTTGCTTAAGTATTCCTGTGGATTGTTGATCACCCATTGCGGCTGGTTGGCATTCTTAAATAATTGATTGCGCAGCCTCATTAAATCAAGCGATGCCTGTGATTGAATAATTTTATCACCCTTAAGGTGAATAACTAAGCAGCTATCTTTGGTTTTTTTTAATATTTTTACAAAATCGTCATCACTGTCTACTAACTTTCTTAAACGGGTTAGTTCTTCAGGTTCAGCCTCAACTTGACAATAAGAGAAATCCTGAATCTTTGCTAAATTAAATTTCATATTTTCCTTGGTGCTTAATGCGATAGATTATAATAATCGATACCCTAAAGTACCAGCCAGCGTGATATAAAATGGAAGTTTAACCAACTTAAAATTATAAAGTTTATATAAAATATTGCAAATGGTTAATACAATAATTGCAGGATAAAATAAGGCAATAACGGGGTGTAAATACAACATTAAACGGTCAAAGCCTAAATTAGACATAACGACGGTTAACCACACAATACTTAAGGTTAACCCCCCATAATGCAAGGAGCAACGTTGGCCCAAGGGAGAGGCATCAAATTCCACTTTAATTACATCAGCAATGGTGACAGCTAAACTAATTACCGTGGTTAAACAAGCTAAAGCAATGGCAATATTGGCCACAAAGGCCAATTTTTCACCTAATACCTGTACGGCTAAGGCACTGAGCATAAATTCTTTAGGCACAGCATGTAACACTTCCATATTTCCTGTGGCAACACTGCTTAAGCCCACATAAATCAATCCCAATAATGTGCCCCCAATTAAGCTGGCCATACAGCAAATTGCAGCAATTTCGGCCAAAGAAGTATCGTGGGCTTGCACCATTAATTTTTCTTTTAACAAATCCCAAATAACCACCGCAAATAAAATTGATGCCAGCAAATCCATGGTATCAAAGCCAATCCCCAGACCTTGAGTGAATGCTTGCCATGCACTGATATTGACCGGCATAGGGGAAGTAAAAGAGATTAAGCCTTTAACAATAATAATAATTAATGCCATAACCAATAAAGGACTTAAAAACCAACCCAGTAACGGTAAAATAAATTTACGTTGGATAATGCTTAGCATAACTACTGCGCCCGCGAGCAAGCTAAACCAAAATAAACTGATATCGCCTAAATAGGGGGCTATGGCGCCATAGCTAACAATAAAACAACGGGGCATACCGCCTAATGGACCAATAAGGGCCATAATCAATAGCACCACTAAATAACTGGGCCAGGTGCCAATACGCTGAAAAAACTGTTTGCAATCCCCTTTAAATAAAATGGTACCAAATAAGCCTAATAATGGCCCACCAATGGCAGTTAGTAATAAACCAATTAATGCAAAAGGCAAATGCTCCCCTGCTTGATAACCTAAAATTAGGGGGAAGACCACATTACCTGCGCCAAAAAACATGGAAAAAATGGCAATACCAATGGAGATAGCGGTAAGGTTAAATTTAAATTGAATTTGACTGCCCATTGCACATTAATCCTTGGTTTAAGGGGCCACATTAATGGGCAAATGCCCACTTAAAATGCCAACGAAATATTTATCTAACGGGCTTTGATTCACTATTGCATTATATTGCACTGAGCTGCCCAGAAATCCCGGTCATCAAACTAGCATATTAGAAAATTAAATTCAACTTTTTAGCAATTTCGCCGTAAACCCTCGCCCGATAAGGGCGGGGAGATAAGGCGTAAGCCGCGAAAGCGGCTTAATCTGGAGTTGCTTGACTCTCTCGTAAGCTCTTAAAGTTTCAATTGCCGTACTGCCCGCAGTGCAAGCGAAGTATGAGCGTGACCATAAGGCAGCGCTTTTACTCTGTCTTGTAAGGTGTGTGTTTTGAAGTCGCAATAGGAGATGAAACGGCTTTCAAATTATTGACCATGACGCTGATTGATAATTTTTAAGGGTACAAAATAAGCAAATGAACATGGTCTGGTTCGCCATCCATCGCTACCCATTCACCCTCTAGTTTTATGCAAGCAGGTTCAAACGCCGCTCTCAACTGCTCAATCATTACACCAGTAAAAATCTTTCTTCGATACTTTGTAGTGAATACCCAATGTACCACTAACTTGTTCACACTCTGTCTTTTACGGAGGTGATCTTGAAGTCACTCTTTATGATGCGCACTCATTTTACAAATCCAATATAAACTAATAATATAAATGCATTATACAGGTGAGCATTAAAATGTTAAGCGCAACCAAAGTACGCATTTACCCAACGCAAGAGCAAGCTGAGTTTTTGGTGGCTCAGTTTGGTGCTGTGCGTTTTGCGTATAATAAAGCTCTGCATTTAAAGTCACACAGGTATCGTAAGCATGGAGTTACCCTGAACCCTAAAAGGGAGATCAAGCCGCTGCTTGCTGTTGCCAAGAAGTCACGCAAATACCACTGGCTAAAACAGTACGACTCAATTGCATTACAGCAGTCGGTCATCAATCTCAAGCATTTGATAATTTCTTCAACCCGAAGCTGAAAGCCAAATACCCGCAGTTCAAACGCAGACACAATAAGCAGTCAAGCTATCACTGTGTAGGGGTTAAGGTGCTAGATGGTGCTATAAAGCTTCCTAAAATGCAGCCTGTTAAGGTAAATGTTCATCGTGAAATCATTGGCGTCGTTAAAAGTATTACTGTCAGCTTGAGTAAAATAGGTAAGTTCTACGCATCCATTCTGGTTGATGATGGAGTAGCAACACCAAGCCCAATCCACACAATAGGCAAGGTGGTAGGTATTGACCTAGGCCTGTCTCATTACGCCATTGGATCTAATGGTGAA
>Ga0306912_1001322_pt1 | contig 11378 bp, 6 predicted proteins | sample AntRauFillE10628_FD_190443 | JGI IMG/M metagenome (GOLD analysis project Ga0306912, IMG submission 190443) | Saline lake microbial communities from Rauer Islands, Antarctica - Metagenome Filla E10 #628 (v2) (version 2) | ecosystem: Environmental > Aquatic > Non-marine Saline and Alkaline > Saline... | reverse complement strand
CAAGCAACGCTACTGCACCAGGCTATAGCGCACCATCATTTAGATATGATTGAAAATTTAATTAAAGTGGCCCCTTCCCTTGAAAAGATCAACCAACACGGTTATACCCCATTGCAATTTGCTGTAATCCATGACCAGGCAACGGTAGTGCAAACATTGATTAAGGCAGGGGCTAAGATTGAACAAACCGATAGCTTGGGCAATACTGCTTTGCATTATGCAATTATCCATTCAAAGCTGAACGCATTAACCCAACTCATTGAGTCTAAAGCCAATATAAATGTGTTAAATAATCAAGGGCTGTCGCCATTACATATAGCAGCTAGTGCTGAGCAAGAGTTGATTATGGAAAAATTAATTGATGCGGGTGCTGAGCTTGAAATTATGGATCAGCAAGGCAATACCCCATTGCATAATGCGGTTATTCATACTCAAACTAAAGCAATTAAGCAATTAATGCTAAGTGGCGCTAACGTACAAGCACTTAATCATAATAATAAGATGCCACTTGATATGAGCTCTGTCTATCATGACGAAAGAGTGATTGAGGCATTAATGACAACCGTCAATGATAGCAATATACGAGAAAATTTTGAAAGTAGTGATGCATTAACCTCTTTTCTTAGGTCGCATAGTGAAATAGAGCATCATAACGAAGAAACCCCGTTAGCAGTTTATGTGTTGCGCGGGTTAATTAGTAATGGCGTTGATATCAATGCAGTAGATGAGCAGGGAATGACGTTATTACATCGTTTGGTGGGTAATGATAATAATGCTTTCATGGTTCAATTATTATTACTAGCAAAAGCCAACATTCATGCCATCGCTCATAATGGAAATACCCCATTAATTATTGCGGCAGCTTCTGGTCAAGTTTTAAACCTTAAGTTGTTAATTGCCGCTAAGGCCAAGATTGAAGTCAAAAATCAACAAGGCCAGAGTCCATTACATATTGCGGCACTCGAGGGACAATTATCAGCATTACAGTTTTTACTGGCTAATAAGGCCGGGATTGACCGGGCAGATAATGATGGTGATACGGCGTTACATATGGCCGCCCAAAATGGCCACAAATCAGTCATTGAAGCATTAATTGAGGCCGGGGCCAAGATTGAGGCCGAGAACCAACAAGGTCTTACCCCATTGCATGTGGCAGCATTTAACGGACAATTATCAGTATTACAGCTTTTATTAGCCAAGGAGGCGAATGTTGAGCAGGTAGACAATGATGGTGATACGGCGTTACATATGGCCGCTCAAAATGGCCACGAATCAGTGATTGCAGCATTAATTGAAGCTGGGGCCGAGATTGACCAGGCAGAAAATGAGGGTTATACGGCGCTACATATGGCCGTTCAAAATGGCCACGAATCGGTGATTGAAGCATTAATTGAAGCTGGGGGCAATATTGAGGTCGAGAATCAGGACGGTATTCGACCATTGCATCTAGCCGCACTCAACGGACAATTAGCCGCATTACAGCTTTTATTAGCCAAAGGGGTCAAGATTGAGCAGGCAGATCATGATGGTGATACGGCGCTACATAAGACCGTTCAAAATGGCCACGAATCGGTGATTGAAGCATTAATTGAAGCTGGGGGCAATATTGAGGTCGAGAATCAGGACGGTATTCGACCATTGCATCTAGCCGCACTCAATGGACAATTAACCGCATTACAAGTTTTATTAGCCAAGGGGGCCCAGATTAACCGGGCAGACCATCAGGGTAATACGGCGGTGCATATGGCGGTACAATATAATCAGTTAGCGATTTTAGAGTTGTTGATTACTGCGCGCGCCAATATTATGCAGCCTAATATTGAAGGGCATCCACCGATTATGTTGGCGTTTGAAGCAGGACATGATGCTATGGTGAATATTTTGCAAGCCCATGGGGCTAGGCTTCCTAGATTTGAAGTTGCCGCTCAGCAGCAGGGACTGAACCATACGCAAAGTACCCATACCAGTTCAATTCATCGTTCTATTTCGCAATCAGCATTGGCTTTAAAAAAGCGTTATGCTGAGGTTAATTTAATGCTTCAGTTGAACCAATTGTATCAATGGGCAGCTCAGTTATCTCTTGCGGATGACCCAAAGAATTTAGCCGCAAAGCGTTGTGTGACACGGTTAAGTGAAAGCCTCTACCGTGATGAGGCCTCTGGGGTTACTTTGCAACAAGCCTTTGCTTTGGTGTGGTGTGGTTTACATGATTATCAGGCTTTGGGTAGCACTACCCGGTTAAGCGTGCAACAAATTAAAAGCCGTCGGCAAGGGTTTATCCCCTATTTATATGAAATTCAACGCGGAGGCAATTTAAATGAGCAAGGAGCAGATAGTGGCGGAAATGATGAGCCGATTTGTCTGGCGGGAAGTTTTAATAAATTGATTTCAGCCTTAGAAAGGCGACATCGCGATGTACATATTATTTTTATTAATGCCAGCACCATTGGGCATAAAATGTCGAGTTTAGTGAACCAAGCTTTTAGGCAATTAAGTGAAAACGAGCAAGCAAATGTTGCCGCTGCATGGACCCCAGAACAAGGGATCCCAGAGCATTTTTTAGCGACTTTACAGCAAAATATTGCTTCCCAATTACACGATGAATTTTATGCTTTACGTAACTTTATTCCCAATTATACGCAGACCATTGAAGCTAATTTAGATAATCTGCAATATTTTTCTCCCACGCCAGCAGTGCGTGCAAAGCAAAGCGCAATGCAAGCAACGCCAGAGGTGCCTATCATTGAGCACGCCTCATCAACGAGACGACCATCACCACGGTCATAACCTTGAAAGACTGTTGTTTAGCTTAACTTCAGTGCTTAAATTAACTCAAAGTTGGTTGCTTTAAGCACGGTTTAGGCAGTTTACTTATTTAGTAAATAGTTTTTCTAATGATAAAGTTGGCGTCAACTCAAAGTAAGGCGTGCAATCTCAAGTACTTCAGTTGATGATGAATGAGTCTTTTTAATAGCGACTGATTTACGATGCAGGGCTAATGCGGGATAGGGACCACGAATAGTCAACCCGGTATAATGATGCAATATTTTTTACGTTGTTGTATTAAAAATGCTTCTGCTTGTAGATTAGGTGCGACAAGATCTTCGGAACGTTGGCCTCGGCGCTGTTGATTAACCTCAATTAATTGCTGATTTTCACTGAATAAATCGGCGCCAGCAGTTATCAACTGCTTAACGATCTGAAGCATTGTTTGAAAAGTTGGCGTATAGGCTTGGATATTTGCTGCGGCATTCGCTGCCATATGCATTGGAGGGGTATCATAATTATCTTGGTCATTATATTAATGGGAAAGTTGATTTTCTGAGTAGTGATTAGGCATGTTAGCTCTATGTTTAAATTATTTATTGCATATCTTGACATTTTTCGTGCCATAGAGAGATGAAGAGATCTGGTGTGATATTGGTAGTATTAGATCATGGGCTCTTTAATCCTTGGCGGTTAAATATTGGTTTTTTAATTTTACATAATGCTGCGCGCTGTAATGTAGAAAGTCTAATTCAGCTTGGGTTAACCGTCGCTTTTTAACCACGGGTTGCCCGAGATATAAATAGCCACTGTCTAATACTTTATTGGGAGGCACCAAACTGCCTGCACCAATCATTACTTGTGAGTTAATTTGCGCGCCATCTAAAATCAAACTGCCCATCCCAATCAATACGGTATCGGCAATATGACACCCATGTAAGATCACACGATGGCCCACGGTCACGTTTGCCCCAACAGTTAATTGATAGCCTTGAAGATTGTAGGGCCCAGCATGGGTGACATGCAAAACTGCCCCATCTTGGATATTGCTATTGTCACCAATGCTAATGGTATTGACATCGCCGCGAATCACCGCCATAGGCCAAACCGAACAATCATGCCCTAAGCTTACCTTACCAATCACGAGGGCTTCAGGCGCAATATAAACCTTGCTCCCTAATTGAGGGAGTTGTTGTTGATAGGGACTTAGGGTCATTGAGGCCTCCAGTTAATCGCGTAATAGCACCAGCTCTTCAGCCGAGGTGGGATGAATGGCCAGGGTGCGGTCAAAATCTTTTTTGCAGGCGCCCATTTGAATGGCCACTGCAAAACCTTGTAGCATTTCTTCAACTTGTCGTCCCAATAAATGACAGCCAATCACTTTCTCTTGCGGCCCCCAGGTGATCAGTTTCATCACGGTCGGCACCCGCTCAGGAAAAAGACCATCATACATACTAACAAATTCAGTTTTATAGCTTTTAATTGCAGCTTGGCCATATTTTTCAATGGCTTGGGCTTCAGTGAAGCCAATGGTGGCCAAAGGGGGATGAGTAAAAATGACGCTAGGGATTTTATGTGTATCAATATCAAACTCTTGGGGCCCTTGTCCAAATAAGTGCTGGCACAGCTTACGGGCATAGGCAATCGCCACCGGAGTTAAGGCTTTGCGACCAGAGACATCCCCCAGCGCATAAATTCCCGGAACCGAGGTTTGGCATTGCGCATCGCTCACAATAAAGCCCTGTGAATCAAGTTTAACTCCAGTTTTATTTAAGCCTAATGGCGCAATATTAGGTACTCGACCGGTCGCCCATAATACTTGGTCAAAATCGGCTATTGCGTGGTCTGCAGCAAAATGGATACTGAGTTTTTGATTGGATTGTTGGGTAATGGCACTTAAAGTGGTATTAGGATATAAGCTAATGCCTTGTTCGATTAATCTTTGGGTTAAGTGCTCTACCATAAAGGCTTCAAATCCGCGTAAAATATGTGTATGGCGAATAATAATACTAACCTCACTGCCTAGGCCCTGTAATAGGCAAGCCAGTTCTAAGGCAATATAGCCGCCGCCTACCACTGCAACTTTTTTCGGGCAGTGCGATAAGCTAAAAAATTCATCTGAGGTGATCCCCAACTCAGTACCGGGAATATCTAACCGATGCGGCATGGTGCCGGTTGCAATAATAATATGTGGCGCTTGGAGTTGCTGCTGATTAACTTGAACCTGCTGGGGACCTAATACTTGCGCTTGGCCGTTAAATACAGTAATTGGGGCTTTGGCCAATTTTTTTTGATAATTTTGCTGAATACGCCCGATATAGGCATCGCGTTGGGTTATCAGTTGCGCCCAATCTAAAGATATTGGGGGGGATACCTTAAAGCCTAAATGCGGCGCTTGTTGTAAGTGATGTGCCACATCACTGGCATGCCACATAATTTTTTTAGGTACACAACCTAAATTGACGCAAGTGCCGCCTAGCTTAGATTGTTCAATTAACGCCACCTTAGCGCCACAATTTCCCGCTTGGAATGCCGCAGCAAGTCCACCGCTGCCGCCACCAATTACAATTAAATCAAAGCTTTGAGCCATAGTGAATGTTTAATCCTTTTGAGCCAATGAAAATCACTGTATCGTATTCAAGCAAGAGATCCCAAATCTTTTCACCCCACTTTGCGCTAAGGCCACAGTCCCCGCTAAAATAAGCAGATACCTATTTATCCATGGAGGTTTCAGTGACTCAATTAAATCCTTTATTAACCCCCCCGCAATTGCCAGCTTTTTCGGACATCCAAGCCCAAGATATCGAGCCGGCGATTACCCAAGTGATTGCAGAAAATTTACAGGCGATTGACCAACTTACGCAACAAACTGAGCCCTTTACCTGGGCTAATTTGGTGTTACCCTTAGAAAATCTAGAAGATCGATTAAGTAAGATCTGGTCGCCCATTTCGCATTTAAACTCCGTGGTCAATGCCCCAAAGTTACGCCAAGCCTACAATGCTTGTTTACCGAAATTGGCACAGTACAGCAGCAAAGTGGGGCAAAATCAGGCATTATTTAAAGCTTATCTGGCCCTGCATAAATCTAAGGAATTTACCAAACTTAGTGAGCCGCAACAAAAAGTCATTACCGATGCGCTACAAGATTTTGAGTTGGCAGGAATTGCCTTAGAAGGAAAAGCGCAGCAACAATTTGTGGCATTAAATCAAAAAATGTCTCAATTACAAAGTCAATTTAGTGACAACCTATTAGATGCAACGGACCATTGGTATCAACATTTTACCACCCAAGACGCGCTAGCTGGGCTACCCGAGCATGCACTACATACCGCGAAAGCTATGGCTAAGCAAAAAAACCAAACCGGTTGGTGTTTAGGCTTAGATTTTCCCAGTTATCAAGCAGTTATGACCTATGCCAATGACCGTGAGCTACGCGAGCAATTTTATACGGCTTATGTTACGCGTAGCTCCGATCAAGGACCGCATCCTAAGCAATGGGATAACAGTCAGTTAATGAGTGAATTGCTGCAATTACGCCAGCAACAAGCAAAATTACTTGGGTTTGGCAATTATGCAGAGTATTCATTAGCCACTAAAATGGCACAGAGTCCGCAGCAGGTATTAGATTTTTTAACCAATTTGGCAGATAAAGCCAAACCGCTTGCAGAGCAAGAATTTGCTGAGTTGCAAAAGTTTGCGCAACAACAAGGGATAGAGCAGTTGCAAGCTTGGGATATCGCCTATTACAGTGAAAAATTACAACAGCAAAAATATACCCTTTCTCAAGAAGCGTTACGCCCTTATTTTCCAGTGCCTAAAGTCTTAAGTGGTTTATTTGAAGTGGTTCATCGCCTATATGGGATAACTGTAACTGTGCGCGAAGAAATTCCAACTTGGGACCCAGCGGTCAAATTTTATGAAATTTATGACCAACAACAACAGTTAAGAGGTCAATTTTATTTAGATTTATATGCGCGGCCACATAAGCGCGGTGGTGCATGGATGGATGAGTGCCGAGTACGACGTCAATTAGATGATGGGCAATTGCAAACCCCAGTGGCGTATATTATTTGTAATTTTGGGCAAGCCATTGCAGATCAACCGGCGCTTTTGACTCATGATGAAGTGATCACCTTATTTCATGAGTTTGGCCATGGCTTGCATCATTTGTTGACTAAAATGGATTATGCTGCCATTTCAGGGATTAATGGGGTGCCTTGGGATGCGGTAGAGTTACCCAGTCAATTTATGGAAAACTGGGCATGGGAACATGAAGCCCTTCAGTTGATATCTGGGCATTTTGAAACGGGTGAGCCGCTTCCTAAGGCCATGTTAGATCAATTAAAAGCCGCTAAAAATTTTCAATCCGCATTATTTATGATGCGCCAACTAGAGCTGGCATTATTTGATTTTCAATTACATACCCAAGCAATACTGGCGCCCAATACTGGGATCCAAGCGATATTAGATGAGGTGCGGCAACGGTTTTCAGTTATTCCAGTTCCGCAATATAATCGTTTTCAACACAGCTTTGGGCATATTTTTGCCGGGGGCTATGCTGCGGGGTATTACAGTTATTTATGGGCAGAATTACTGGCATGTGATGCTTATTCACGTTTTACCGAAGAAGGTATTTTTAATCAAAAAATCGGTCATGCGTTTTTAACCCATATTTTAGAGCAAGGGGGCTCTAAAGCACCCAGTGAGTTATTTTATCAGTTTCGGGGGCGTGCACCCAGTATTGAACCGTTACTGAAACAATATGGGCTTGATTAAATAAGTCACACTTTGCATTAGTGATCTCGCAAGCGAGCAATCAAGCACGCTTGCGAGAAGCAATTTGCGCTTACAGTCAATAGTTAATGCTCTGCATAAAGTGACGGTACACTTTAGGTTGCATAACTCTAATTTGTTTGTCATCTTTAAATTATCAACCATAAATCGTAATTAACTCGAAACTTTATTGTTAATTTTGGGTCAAATTGTCATGCACAGTAAGTAATGGCAATAAATAAAGCGTGGATTTATCTCTTGATGGGATAAAAAAATAGTCATGGTGTATTTAAAACCGTCATGCTGCTTTACCTTCCAGTGCAAGTGCTTTTACTTTTCAAGCCTTTATTGGGTTGAAAAGTTTTGACGCGCCATAGCGCGATGTTGATGACCAAGTAAGTGAGGTACTTATGAGAACTGTGAAACGTGATGTTGAACAACAAGCTTATAAAAAAGGATATAATGCGGGATTAAGAGGCCGTGCCAAAGAGCGATGCCCTTATCAACAAAATTTAGATCACCGCGGGCAGTGGATGGCTGGTTGGAGACATGGTCATAGTGATTATGTGGTGGGCTATCGACGGTTACATTAAATGCTATAGGCACCCGTTTAAATTCTGCTACGCTTAATCTGTTAATTTATCAGCTACCCCTGCTTGCTTTCAGTGCAAAGCAGGGGTTATACCTTAAGGATTAGAGGGAGTAGTACTAGAACCTGATGGTACCTTGGCCCAATATTGTGCGGTTTTTTGGTTTTTTTCCGCTTGACCTGCTTGGGTTTCCATAAACGGCAAATAATTGACAATTTGGTTGACTATTTCTTGGGGTAATTGCAGCAACGGAGATTCTGATTCTAGTTGGGAGAGATGCGTATCATCTTCTTGAGTGCGCAATATTGGCCAACAGTTAATATAAGCCGCTGTTGAAATCATAGCGTGGCGTTGTTTAGCTAAAAAGTGTCGGGTTGCAGTGCTTTGAGCTGCTAATTGCTCTGGTAGCTGTGCTTGATGATTTTTAGCCAAGATTATATTGGGCTGCGCCGCAACTAATGCCTGAACTACCTTAAGTTGATCTTCTAAGGCTGCGCTATGGATTGGGCTTTCACCGTAGTGGTTAGGCAAATTAATATCGGCGCCTTGATCAATTAAGGTTTGCACTACATCAATATGTCCTTTTATTGCTGCTTTATGTAGCGCAGTATAGCGGTGCCTATTAAATGGATTGATCTTAGCGCCTGCTGCAATAATGGCTTGAACGACTTTAAGGTGTCCTCTTGCAGCAGCATCGTGTAGTGGGGTAGAGCGGTAAATATTTTGTGTATTAAGATTGGCGTTAGCCTCAATCATGGTTTGGACAGTTTCAAAGTGGCCCTTTAATGCCGCTATATGTAATGGACTTTGGCGTTTAGTATTTTGAGCATTAATATTGGCGCCAATATTAATGAACCACTTAACTATTTCAACCTGTCCTCGTTTAGCAGCATAATGCAAGGCACTTTCTTGTTTTGGGGTTCGTGCCAAGAGATCAATGTCATTGGCTAATGCTAAAGCTTGCACAAGATTAAGATGGCCCTCTAAAGCGGCAAAATGTAATGGCGTTTCACCTCTAATATTGGTCGCATTAATGTCAGCGTTTGTCGTAAGCAGTAACTGAACTATCTCAATTTGTCCTTGTACGGCAGCACAATGCAAAGGACTTTCATGGCAATGATTTGCTGCATTTACATTGGCCCCTTGTGTAATTAATAGCTGCGCGATTTCAATATTTCCTTCTAGGGCAGCAACATGTAACGGCGTTTCACCTCTAATATTAGTCGCATTAATTTCAGCTTTTTCCGTAAGCAGTAACTGAACCATCTCAATTTGTCCTTGTTCAGCAGCACAATGTAAAGGACTTTCATCATGGCAATGACTGACTGCATTTATATTGGCGCCCTGTGCAATTAAGCAATCAGCTACCGCAAAATGACCCTCTATAGCTGCAACATGTAAAGGGCTGTGCTGTTCATTATTGTTTAGATTTAACTTGGCGCCCTGTTCAATTAATAGCTGCGCGACTTCAAGGGACCCTTCTAGGGCAGCAAGATGTAACGGCGTTTCATCTCTAATATTAGTCGCATTAATATCTGCATCTTTAGATAGTAACCACTGAACCACCGCAATTTTTTCATTTAAGGCAGCATGGTGCAATGGGGTGTTATGATCTTCGATATCTCGGGTATGTAAATTCGCGCCAGCGGCAACGAGTTGCTGAACTATATTAAGATGCCCTTTAAATGCGGCATGATTGATTGGGGTGAGTCCCATAAAATTGTCTCGTGTGGATAACTCTGCCCCAGCGGCTATCAACAGTTTAGTAATTTCTAGGTGGTTATATGAAGCGGCATAACGCAGTGGGGTATAATCATCTTTATCCAACACATCAATATTGGCGCCTGCTTTAATTAATGCTTTAGTTACCTCAATATCGCCATTTGATGCCGCAAGATGTAGTGGTGTGCCACCATTGTGATCGATTGCATTAAGCTCAGCTCCTGCTGCCACCAAAGATGGGATCATTTTAGCGTTATTAATAGAAAATAATCTATCTATATTAAATAAGGCTTGCCGTCGTTGTTCTGGAGTGAGCAGAGTTTTTATAGTCCAAACTTGTACAGTAGTAGGCGCTTTAAATAGTGCTTTTTTGCCATAAAACTCAATAGGTGTGCCAATTGTGTGGTATAAAGCAGAAAATAGACTTTGGGTCCAATTCATTAGTTTACTTATTTGAATTGCTAAAGCAGTCGAAGAAGAATCATGTGGCATAGTGATGCTCTACGTTACGGTTAAAATTACAATAGCCTTTAATCTATGATAATTAATCTTGATTAGCAATTGCGTTAGATAAATGGTGCTATATCCCTTTTGAGAAGTAGCATAGCCTTTAATAATTTTTGTTGTAATTTAACGTATTGAGGTCAACTTTTTATGAGTGATGACTTTATAGAATATGATTTGTTTAACTGTTAGTTGCAACAAGGTATTTTTCTTATCGATGTTATCTATGATGTAGCGTGTATAGTTTTGTTGTTTAGTAACAATAAAGAAAAATTTAAGTATAATTGTGATTTTACCCTATTTATGTAGATACTAGTTGATTAGATATTGATTAGATATTGATTAGATATTGATTAGATATTGATTAGATATTGATTAGATAATAAAGAGATGTTTAAAATGTCTATAAAAGTTAAAAGCTATACTAAATAATTTAAATTAGAAGCAGTTGGATTATTACTGAAATCTTCTTTTATAAATAGAACTGTCACAGAGCTAAGCTTCTTGCGGCTACATTACTATTTAAATAAAGCAATCTAAAGAAAATCTTTTTAAGCAACCGATTCCTAATGGCGCTAAAAAATTAAGTATTCATTGAACAAAATCGTCGTTTATATAAAAAATATGGTATTGAAAAAGGAAAGATAAATCCCAAAAAGTATTATTGCACTGGCCATTTAAACTCAAGCCTTGAATATCGGTAACATCGAAAAGTATCTGTTACAGCTATCGTTAAAAAATCAGCAACCTTTGTGATAAAAAACTGTAAGCTATCACTATGTTTAATTGATAAAAATATTATCTGGTCATTTGAGTATGGCGCTAACTGCGAGTATGTAAAATATTTTGTGTCTGACAAATTGTTTTTTTAAAAAAAACCTGTGGTTTTGCCACAGGTTTTGGATTATAGCCTATCAGCGAATTCAATAGCAAATCGATTCATTGCTTGCCCCCAGTTCCTAATTGACATAGTCCATTTTTTAGTTATGTTGTTCAAAGCTAAGTAAATTTGTTTGAACATTG
>Ga0306912_1001320_pt1 | contig 11406 bp, 9 predicted proteins | sample AntRauFillE10628_FD_190443 | JGI IMG/M metagenome (GOLD analysis project Ga0306912, IMG submission 190443) | Saline lake microbial communities from Rauer Islands, Antarctica - Metagenome Filla E10 #628 (v2) (version 2) | ecosystem: Environmental > Aquatic > Non-marine Saline and Alkaline > Saline... | reverse complement strand
CGGTCATAGGCCTCGAGAGCCTTGCCTGAAAGGTGATTACGCTCTTGTTCTGTCGCCATGACGGCTTCCTCCTGGAAGTACGGGGCCAGCGGGCTGTCGGGTATGGGTCTCCGGGAACTTCAAAAACATGGATGTTTTTGATGAGCCTACAGGGACGTATTTACGGCGCTTCCCGGAGACCCATGCCCGACAGCCTCCACTCCAAGTCTGGCACAGGATTCGAAATTTGGCAGACTACCTGTTAGGCCTTGTGTGCGTTAGAATACGTGCCCTCTTTGCACACCTATTTTGAAACAGGCAACTTTGGTAATGGCAGCAATGGACCGGCAATACAATCCCAGCGATGTTGAGCGAACCGCCCAGAAATTCTGGGACGATAACGGCACGTTTACGGTAAAGGAAGAACCGGGCAAGCCGAAGTACTACTGCCTGTCCATGTTCCCCTACCCCAGCGGCAAGCTTCACATGGGGCACGTTCGCAACTACACCATTGGCGACGTTATCTCCCGCTATCAGCGCATGCAGGGCAAGAACGTTATGCAGCCCATGGGCTGGGACGCGTTCGGTCTGCCGGCGGAAAATGCCGCTATTGCCAACAAAACCGCACCGGCCAAGTGGACCCACGACAACATTGCCTACATGAAAAACCAGCTCAAGCAGCTGGGTTTCGGTTACGACTGGAATCGCGAACTGGCGACCTGCAAACCCGATTATTACCGCTGGGAGCAGTGGTTCTTTGCCCGTCTTTATGAGAAGGGGCTGGTCTACAAAAAAATGTCCACCGTGAACTGGGACCCGGTGGACCAGACGGTTCTCGCAAACGAGCAGGTGGTCGACGGACGGGGCTGGCGCTCCGGGGCCCTGGTGGAACAAAGGAAGATTCCCCAGTGGTTCATCCGCATTACAGATTACGCAGAAGAACTGCTCAGCGACCTGGACCAGTTGGAAGACTGGCCGGAGCAGGTCAAAACCATGCAGCGCAACTGGATTGGCAAATCCGTCGGCACTGAACTGACGTTCCAGATGAAGGATGGCAGCGACCCGCTTGAGGTGTATACCACCCGCCCAGATACGCTGATGGGTGTTACCTATATGGCGGTTTCTGCCGAACACGCCATTGCCCGCAAGTCCGCCGAGCGTTATCCGGAAGTGGCCGAATTCGCGGAACAGTGTCGCAACAGCAAAACCGCTGAAGCCGACATGGCCGTGATGGAAAAGCGGGGTATCGATACGGGTTTCAAAGCCATTCACCCGCTGACTCACGAAGAAATTCCGGTCTACGTTGCCAACTTCGTTCTGACCGATTACGGCACCGGGGCGCTGATGGCGGTACCAGGGCACGATGAACGTGACCACGAGTTTGCTGTGAAATACCACCTTCCCATCAAGCAGGTGATTGCCGCCAGGGAAAACCGCGAGATTGATGTTCAGGAAAACGCCTTCACCGAAAAGGGCATCCTTGTCTCGTCGGGCAAGTACAGTGGATTGACCAGCGAAGACGCCTTTGACGCCATCGCCGATTACCTGGAAGACAACGGCATCGGCAAGCGCACGGTCAATTACCGCCTGCGCGACTGGGGTGTCTCCCGTCAGCGATACTGGGGCGCACCCATTCCCATGATGACCATGGAAGACGGCACCGAGCGGCCCGTACCGGATGACCAGTTGCCCGTCATGCTTCCGGAAGACGTAGAGATGGACGGCGTTCAGTCGCCGATCAAAGCGGATCCTGAATGGGCAAAAACCAGTTTCGAAGGGCAGCCCGCCACCTTGGAAACCGACACTTTCGATACCTTCATGGAGTCTTCCTGGTACTACGCCCGATTCTGCAGCCCGAACTATGACAAGGGCATGCTGGACCCGGCCGCAGCCAATTACTGGCTGCCGGTCGATCAATACATCGGCGGCATCGAGCACGCCATTCTTCACCTGCTTTATGCCCGTTTTTTCCACAAGCTTTTGCGTGATGTAGGGCTGGTCAACAGCTCGGAGCCGTTCAATCGCCTGCTATGCCAGGGCATGGTGCTGGCCGAGACCTATTACCGGGAAGATGAAGCCGGCAAAAAAACCTGGGTTTCACCCGCCGATGTGGTCACCGATCGTGACGATAAAGGCCAGGTTGTCAGCACTGTTCACAAAGACGATGGCCAACCGGTGATTGCCGGTGGCGTGACCAAGATGTCGAAATCCAAAAACAACGGCATTGACCCGCAGGCCATCATTGATGAACACGGCGCTGATACCGTTCGCCTGTTCATGATGTTTGCCGCCCCGCCTGAGCAATCGCTTGAGTGGTCCGACAGTGGTGTTGAGGGTGCCCATCGCTTTCTCAAACGGCTCTGGCGGATGGTGTCAGAACACGTGTCTACCGGCCCTTCTCCAGCCCTGGATACCGGGAACCTGACGGACAGCCAGAAAAACCTCCGCCGCAAGACCCACGAAACCATCGCCAAGGTCAGCGACGACATCAGCCGCCGCCTGACGTTTAACACGTCTATTGCGGCGGTGATGGAGCTATTGAACGAATCGGCAAAGCTCACCGATGACGAGCCCCAGAGCCTGGCAGTTCGTCAGGAAGCGCTGGATGCGGCCGTCACCATGCTTTCGCCGATTGCACCCCACATCAGCCATCAGCTCTGGTACGCGCTGGGCCACTGCGAACCCGTGGTCGATGCGCCCTGGCCAGAAGCCGACAAGGCTGCCATGGTTCGCAGTGAAATTCAGATCGTGCTGCAGGTGAACGGCAAGGTGCGGGCAAAAGCCGATGTGCCTGCCGATATTGATAAAAACAGCCTGGAAGCGCTCGCTCTGGAGAACGAAAACGTGGTTCGTTTCACCGAAGGCAAAACGGTTCGCAAAGTCATTGTCGTGCCGGGTAAGCTGGTTAACGTGGTTGCTAACTAATATGCACAAGGCGCTGATTTTGCCCTGCCTGGCCCTTGGCCTCATGCTTTCGGGCTGCGGCTTCCAACTCCGTGGGGAGTCCAACGTGCCGGACGCGATTCAACCGCTGGCCCTGCAGTGCGCCCCACCGGTTCCGGATCGTATCTGCCGGGCGGTCGAGACACAGCTGACCCTGGGCGAAGTCAGAACCGCGGATGCTGAAAACGCCAAAACAATTATTACTGTGAGCGATTTCCGTCAGGAAAGACGGGCAAATGCCATTACGGCAAGAGCGGCGGCGGCAGAATACACGCTCAGGCAGAGTGTCGCCGTGGAAGTTCTCTCCGCGAACAAGACACCGTTACTGGCCACCGGAAGGGTCAGCAGCGCGGAAACCTATCGGTATGACGAAACCAATGTGCTGGCCAAGCGGCGGGAGGAAGATCAGATCCAGACCGGACTTGCCCAGCGTCTGGCCCAGCAGCTGCTGTTCAGGCTGACGCAGCTTAACCAGACATGGCTGGATTCGACTGAGGCGGAACAGTGAAAATACAGGCCAACCAGCTTGAACAGCTATTGGAGAAAGGCCTTTCCTCAATCTACCTTGTCTCCGGAGACGAGCCCCTGCTGGTTCAGGAATCCTGCGACCGAATTCGCAAGGCCGCCCGTGACGCGGGATATCAGGATCGCCTGACCTTTCACGCAGACCCGCAATTCGACTGGAACCGAGTGGGCGAAGAATTCAGTGCCCTTTCCCTGTTTGCCGAAAAACGGCGCATTGAAATCCACCTTCCCGGCGGAAAACTGGGCGACGGCCGCGCCGTTATCGAGCATTTCCTGCAGGACCCGCCTGAAGACATTATCCTGCTCCTGATCAGCGCTCGACTGGATGCTGCAGAAACAAAACGCAAATGGTACAAGGCCCTACAGCAAACCGGGGTTCACCTGCCAATCTGGCCCATCGACGCCGACAAATTTCCCGGCTGGCTGCAGCAGCGCGCCCGACAGAGAGGGCTGACCCTGACCCGTGGCGCGCTTGATCTTCTGGCCGAACGCCTCGAAGGCAACCTGCTGGCCGCCAGCCAGGAGCTGGACCGACTCGCGCTGTTCGCTGCAGGCAGCTCTATTGACGAGGCCTCCATTGAGCAAGCAGTGCAGGACAGCTCACGCTTCAACGGCTTTGAACTCATCAGCGAGGCCCTGGCTGGCCGGGCGGCTCATGCCCGCAAGATTGCCGGTGCCCTGCAGCAGGAGGGCGAGAACCCACTGGGATTCCTTACGGTGCTTAACCGCGACCTGAATCTGGTGATGGAGCTGCGGATCGCCACGGCAAAACAGGCCGGTGGTGAAAGCGCCAGTGGGTTTCTCAAAAAGCGCGGTGTGTTCCAGCCGCAAAGGGCCCGGGCCATTGAACGGGCCGCCAGACGGCTGGGGCGTACTCAGCTGAATTCAGCGTTTGAACTCTGCAGTTCGGCTGACCGGGCTGCCAAAGGCTTCGACTCCCTTCCCCCCTGGCACCATATCCAGGACCTCATATCGTTGCTGGCACAACAAGATAACACTGTCCGCGATACACCCTGAGAGCAATAACACTTTGCTAAAAAGGCCCTATGTGACATTAAGGAATATGTAAGCTTGTGTGCCATACTTCAGATTAACGGTTGAAAAGCGTCAGTTTCTGGCCGTCCTGAATCGGATTTGACGCTTCAAGCACCAAGAGGCATCACATAATGAAAACAATAATCCATTTCCTCATCGCGTTACCCGTTCTGATCCTTCCAACACTTGTCACCGGTCAGAATACCCGCTTCACCGATCCCGATACGGTGATTAACGAACACTTCTGGGGCGACCTCCACTCCGAGGGTGGTTCGTCTTTTTTCTGTGCCGAACCCTTTACCAGCAAAGGCTTCCTGCTGACCGACGGCTATATCTATCCGCTATCCCAGGTGCGCAGCGCTCTGGACTGCGGCACCCGCAGCCAATGCAACAGCAATGACCAGTATCGGCAGATTTCCTCGGATCTGCACAATATCGTTCCGGTAAGCAGCCGGATTGAGATGTCCCGGCGAAACTCACGGTACGAGGATCTGGGCTCGACTGGCGGCGCCCCTGATGATTGCGGAATCCGTCAAAGCGCTCAATTTTTTGAACCACCCGGCAGACTTAAAGGGGATATAGCACGCACAGTCGCCTATATGGTCAGCACCTATGGTCTGCCATGGGCCGGCGCTCACCGCGTTTTCATTGGCTGGAACCAGATAGATCCGCCCGATGATCAGGAGCTAACGCGGCACCGGCTAATCTCTGACATCCAGGGTAATGACAATCGTTTCATACTGAACCCATCGCTTGTCGGCGCGCTTTAAATAAAACGGGCCCTTTGAAGGGCCCGTTTTATTGTTTGCACAAGTCCGGCAGGTATCAGAACTCTTCGGCGGTCAACGCCATCATCGACTCACTGCCACTGCGGATGCCTTCGGCCAGCGCCACTGTTCTGGGCAGCATGCGGTCGAAATAGAAGCGAGCGGTTTTGACTTTACCGGTATAGAAACCGGAGGTGTCGCCCTCGGCTTTCTCGGACGCGGCTTTAACAATCTTCGCCCACATGTAGCCAAGAGCCGTCAGACCAAACAGATCCAGATAATCAACAGACGCGGCGCCGACCGAGTCCGGGTTATTGGATGCCTGCTGAATTACGTGCTCGGTCACGTCTGACAGCCGTTCAAAAGCTGCCGCGAGCGGCTCAAGGTAGGGCCTGAGGGCGGCATTACCGCTGTTTTCTTCGATGAAGGTTACAACGTCCTCGGCGAACAGTTCATAGAGCTGTCCCTGACTACCAACGATTTTCCGACCCATCAGATCCAGCGCCTGAATTCCGTTGGTCCCCTCATAAATCTGGGTAATCCGGCAATCACGAACCAGCTGCTCCTGACCCCACTCGCGGATGAAGCCGTGCCCACCAAATACCTGCTGGCCGATGATACAGGTGTCCAGGCCGCGGTCTGTCAAAAAGGCCTTGGCGACCGGCGTCAGCAAAGCCACCATGCCTTCGGCGTGCTTGCGGCGCTCGTCGTCTTCGGAAAATTTGGCAATATCCAGCCACTGAGCCACGTAGGTGGAGAAGGCACGGCCGCCCTCGACGTAGCCTTTCATGGTGAGCAGCATGCGACGCACATCCGGGTGAACCAGAATCGGGTCTGCGGCTTTCTCAGGCTGCTGTGCACCGGTCGGGGCACGGCTCTGGATCCTTTCCATGGCGTATTCCCGAGCACTCTGCAGGGACGCCTCGGCAGCGCCAATGCCCTGAATACCAACGCCCAGACGCTCATAGTTCATCATGGTGAACATGGCGGCCAGACCTTTATTTTCTTCGCCAACCAGCCAGCCTTTGGCGCCGTCAAAGTTCATGACACAGGTGGCGGAACCCTTGATACCCATTTTCTTTTCCAGGGAGCCACAGCCCAACGGATTGCGCTCACCCAGTGACCCATCGTCATTAACGAGGAACTTGGGCACCAGGAACATGGAGATGCCCTTGGGGCCTTTGGGAGCATCCGGCAGCTTGGCCAGCACCAGGTGAACGATGTTTTCCGCCATGTCGTGCTCGCCCCAGGTAATAAAAATCTTGGTGCCGGTGACGTTGAAAGATCCGTCATCGTTGGGCAGGGCTTTGGTGCGGATAATACCCAGGTCTGTACCGGCATGGGGTTCCGTCAGATCCATAGCGCCGGACCAGACACCGGAATACATATTCGGTAAATACTTCTCTTTCAGTTCCTGGCTACCATGAGCGTCCAGTGCCAGGCAGGCACCTGCGGTCAACATGGGCGCCAGGCCAAAGGCCATATTGGCCGCCTGCATCATTTCTTCAAACTGGGCTACGAGAGTCTTGGGCATGCCCATGCCGCCGAACTCCGGATTACCACCGAGGCCATTCCAGCCGCCTTCAACAATGGTCCGATAGGCTTCGCGGAAACCGTCCGGTGTGCTGACTTCGCCATCATTCCACTTGCAGCCCTGCTCATCGCCCTCGCGGTTCAGCGGAGCAAGTACACCGCTGGTGATCTTTCCGGCTTCCTCAAGAATGGCGTCGGCAGTCTCTGGATCCACGTTTTCCGCCACTTTCGGCAGGGATGCCCAGAGTGCCGGTGCGTCGAAAACTTCATTCAGAATGAAGCGCATATCCCTCAGGGGTGCCTGGTAATCAGCCATCTCAGTTCTCCAGTTTTCAATCATCAATTCTATCGGTCGAGGCCAAACATTCTAACTCAATAAGTTGGATGTCTCATGAATCTCTACGGGTATTTTCCATCATAAAAAACCCGCCTGCCCGCTATAAAAAAACCCGCCTCCTGCAGGAGAGCGGGCTTTAGGCCTGTCGGGAAACCCGCCTTTAGAAGGCGAAGGCTTCCTCCGGCATATCCATCAGGCTGTCCGCACCTGCCAGCATGGTTGCTGCGTGGGTCTTGGACCGTGGCAGCATACGCTTGAAGTAAAAGCGCGCCGACTGAACCTTGGCGTTGTAGAACATCTCTTCCGTTGTACCTTCGACCATCTTGTCCAGCGCTACCTTGGCCATCCGGGCCCAGAGGTATGCGAACACGGCATAGCCGGAGTACATCAGATAGTCCACAGAGGCCGCGCCGACTTCTTCACGATTCTTCATCGCTATCATGCCAACCTTCATGGTGAGATCGCCCCACTCCTTGTTGATCGCGGCCAGCGGCTCGATGAATTCCTTGAGCTGTTCGTTATCGGCGTTTTCCTTGCAGAACATGTGTACCTGCTTGGTAAAGCCTTTCAGCGACTCGCCCTGGGTCATCAGAACCTTACGGCCCAGAAGGTCCAGCGCCTGGATGCCGGTGGTGCCCTCGTAGATCATGCCAATCCGGGCATCACGTACGTTCTGTTCCATGCCCCACTCGGTGATAAAGCCGTGGCCACCGAACACCTGCATGCCCAGATTGGCCGCTTCGTAACCGATTTCAGTCAGGAATGCCTTGGCAATCGGAGTCAGGAAACCCAGAGCTTCATCCGCCGCTTTGCGCTCTTCTTCCGTTTTGCCGTTGTGAACCACGTCCGCCTGTTGCGCGGTGAGATAGATCATGGCCCGCGCGCCTTCCGCAACCACTTTCTGGGTGAGCAGCATGCGGCGAACGTCCGGATGAACAATGATCGGGTCGGCCGGGCCTTCGGGGTTTTTGGGGCCACTCAGTGAGCGCATGGCCAGGCGATCTTTGGCGTAGGCCAGCGATCCCTGGAAGCCCAGCTCGGCCGCACCCAGGCCCTGAATGGCGGTGCCGATACGGGCGGTGTTCATGAAGGTGAACATGCAGTTCAGGCCTTTGTTCTCAGGCCCGATCAGCCAGCCTTTGGCGCCGTCGAAGTTCATCACGCAGGTGGCGTTACCGTGGATGCCCATTTTGTGCTCAAGCGAGCCACAGGTAACGGCGTTGCGCTCGCCGACAGAGCCGTCTGCGTCAGGCAGACTCTTGGGAACGATAAACAGGGAAATACCCTTGGTGCCCTCAGGAGCGCCCGGCAGGCGAGCCAGGACCACGTGGACAATGTTCTCTGCCATGTCGTGCTCGCCGGCCGAGATAAAGATCTTGGTGCCGGTAATGCTGTAGGAACCGTCTGCATTGGCTTCCGCCTTGGTCCGCAGGGTGCCCAGATCAGAGCCACAGTGAGGCTCGGTCAGACACATGGTGCCCGTCCACTCACCGCTGATCAGCTTGGTCAGATAGGTCTGCTTGTGTTCTTCGCTGCCGTGGGTCTCGATGGTGTTGGTGCAGCCGTGACTCAGGCCCGGATACATACCGAAAGACCAGTTACAGGTGCCGACCATTTCGCTCATGACCAGGCCGAGGGAGTGAGGAAGGCCCTGGCCGCCGTAGTTCGGGTTGGCGGTCATGGAGGGCCAGCCGCCCTCCACGTACTGCTGGTACGCTTCTTTAAAACCGGTCGGGGTTGTTACGCCCCCGTCGGTCAGGGTGCAGCCCTCACGATCGCCTACCTGGTTCAACGGTGACAGTACCTGCTCACAAAACTTGGCTCCCTCCGCAATAATGGCGTCGATCATATCCGGAGTGGCATCTTCACCACCGTTCAGATTGGCATAATGCTGCTCGCTGTCGAGCAACTCGGACATAACAAACTTGATGTCGCGCAGGGGCGCTTTGTAATCAGGCATTGGGGCTCACCTCAGATGTTCGTTCACTGTCACATTCAGCACGTGACGTTTACCTTGGGGTTTGAATAGACGGCTCAACGACAGTGTCTGAGCCGCGAATTAAACACTTGTTTGAAACATACGTTTAGAGGGGCAGAACTGTCAATAGAAAGCTTTGGAATTTGTGTAGGGTTTTGTGCACAGCTTTTACAATGCCGCACGATGGGAACCTTGATCAGCAGCCGCGATCAGCGAAAGTGAGCAGAAGGAGAGATAGCGTGGTCAGGCGGTTGCCTGAAAGGCTTTGGAAGCGTCCTGAACGACGTCGGGTTCACTAAAACCGGATACAGACTGGTAAGTGTTGGAAGCATCCTGACTGATTCGGACAGAGGCGCCAGCGGCTGATTTATCCTGCCGGGAGCGATCACCATCGTTCAAACTCACCGCCAGTTCCGACTGGGCCTGCAACATCAACTGCATCGCCTGGGCAGCCACGGCGCGATCCTGAGGCGATGGCTCAGCGGGCGCAAGAGCAGCCGCCCGGACCGTTCGCATTTTTTCGATGGTCGCCTGCGGATCTCCTTCAACCGGCGCGGTATCAATTGAAACTTCACCACCAACCGCATATTGGGCACCATCAGGGCCGCGCTCATAGACATAGGAAATGGCGCCCGCATACTGGCCACCAACCGCCTGATGAGCGACCTCGTGAGCACGAACTTCCCGGTCACGGGCTTTGAGATCGGCGAGTTGTTCCAGCTGAGCGGAGTCCAGCGCCTGGGCGTTTGAAGCTTCTGATTTTGCTGAAGAGTTACTTTGGGAAGAGCGTTCCGATCCGGCCCTGTTGCTATTGCTATTGCTCCGTTCAGGTTCGCCGGTTCCGGGTCGGGATTCGGAGGCGGGAACTCCTGTTTCACCAGATCTGATGAAAGCAGGCGCGATTACAGATACCGCAGACGGAAGAGAGCTGGCAATATTCATGACAGACTAAGGGATTCGGTGGGCCAACCGGTTAAACCGGTGGTTCGATCAGGCGGTGATATCCAGCAATGTTCCAAGCGTCTCGTCCGCTGTTTTAACGACTTGGGCCGAAGCCTGAACACTACGCTCGTATAGCTTCAGATCGATAATGGGCTCGATCAATCCGCCAGCGCCAGCCGCGCTGCCCTGAGGCCCCTCGACGCCACCACGGGCGATTTTGCGAGCCGAAGCCTCCATACCCTGAAGACCTTCCTGAACTCCCTGGATACCGATTCCGAGCGTGTTACTGATCATAACGCCTCATCCCAAGACCTGTGACAAACTCGAGTAAGCCACAAAACTGATCACTTTTCAAACAAAACATCCAGACATAAGCTGTCCGCCAGCGCGACGGGATCCGGCTCGGACTGCCACGGCAACACTCCCAGACACCGGGCCCCGAGGTGGCTCCGCAGATAGGCGAGGGTTTCGTTTTCAGACTCCATGGGCCGCTCATCGGGGCGATTGGCTACCCAACCAGCAACCACGAGGCCATCCCGGCGGATCGCCTCAGCCGTCAGCAGTGCGTGATTAATGCAACCCAGCCTGACCGGAACCACCAGAATCACCGGCATCTGAAGCAACATCGACACGACGGAATAGGTTTCCCGATCGTTCAACGGTACCCGCCAGCCACCGGCGCCCTCAACCAGCAACAGGTCCGCCGGTCGCATCTGCAGCCCCCGGCAAAACCCTGCAAGCCGCTCTGCGGTGACCTGGCGCCCTGCCTGAGCAGCTGCCACATGGGGGGCAACAGCGGGTTCCAGGGCAATCGGATTGACCTGCTCATAACTCAGCGGCTCGGTCATGGATTTCATCAATGCCAACGCGTCTTCGTTTCTTAGGCCGTCCGGCGTCGAATCACACCCCGAGGCAATGGGCTTCATGCCCAAAGTTCGCAGGCCTCTCACCGCAGCGGCTTCCAGAATCGCGGCAGACACCAGGGTCTTACCGACACCGGTATCCGTGCCGGTGACAAAAAAACTTTTCTTCGCCATCGGGCGATCCCCCTTAAAAACCGTTGACCAGCCCTTGATCAGCGAGTGAAGCGACCGATTAGCCAGGCCGCCTGATAAGTTGCGTAAACTCGCCCATCACCGGATACCGGATAATAGCGGCACATGGAACGCAGCCGCCCCGGGGCGGTTGCGCTGGAACGCCGGGAGTCCCCTTTGAACCCTGCGCCAATGGCTTTCAATTCAGCCAGCAGAGCCATAGGCGACGGGTAATCCAGTCGCACCGTCTCCTGCGTCAGGGTGGCCTCCGGCAGGACGGCGGCGGCCCACTGCCGATAACGCTCTACCGAATCAAACCGGTTCACGTGTTCA
>Ga0306912_1001319_pt1 | contig 11411 bp, 8 predicted proteins | sample AntRauFillE10628_FD_190443 | JGI IMG/M metagenome (GOLD analysis project Ga0306912, IMG submission 190443) | Saline lake microbial communities from Rauer Islands, Antarctica - Metagenome Filla E10 #628 (v2) (version 2) | ecosystem: Environmental > Aquatic > Non-marine Saline and Alkaline > Saline... | reverse complement strand
ACTCCATCCGAAGGTGAGAGAACTCATCATGTAGGTTTTAGAAGAATGTTGATGAAGACAAGTGACATGAGAGACTCATTGATGTTGCAGAGTGAGATTCTTGATAAGCGAGACTTTTTGAAGTCTACCTTGCCTGATAGATATGTCTACTCGGCTCACCCTGAGATTTTGGCGTCAAAAAGAGGTATTGCCGCATTAAATATTCCTCACAATCCCTTTAGACCAACTGATGTAGAACATTACATCTCATCTCCTGCACGGTTACTTGTGGACAAAGAGATAGACAACTCCATTCTTAGCGCAGTATCTCTGTCCACAGAGAAACCATGCGAATACGGCCAAATCTTCAATAGAGGGTACTTAAGCCAAAAACACCTTATTCTAAATCTAACGGAATCTAGCGAGATGTCTTCACTGTATGAGTACGCAGACATCATGAATGATGGCGAGAAAATCATAGTAAATGATTTTACAGAGGAGAGCTTTAGGTTAGACCAACCCCTGTACGCACCCGTTAACGACGAAGAAGCTTATAAGAATTTCAAATTAACCTTCGCTCGAATCCTTGCGCTTCGAGATTCTGGGAGATTGCCTGACTATCGACTACCTGAGTGTGAAGACGAGTTTATCTTGGATTGCGCAAAGGTTCACCTCGAGAATAACGTAGCCGCTTCTAATGAAGATGTACTTTCAGAAGTCAAATCGCTCTCGTCTAAATACTCCCCTCACCCTGATGATGAAGGCATAGAGGAAGACTACACTCGACTACCAGACCCTATCGATATCTTTGACGGAAAGGAGGATCTATCTCCTCACCATGTCTGGGACATCGATTCTGGTCTTGTTCCCTTGTCTAACGAAGACCCTAATCGTAAACCCCATTTCTACGACGCTGGTAACTCAGAAGAAGAAGAAGAAGAACTCGTGACCAAGGCTTCTTAGGCCATCCCCTTAAAAGGGTGGGCCTGCCTTGTTTGAATTTTTGTGAATTTTGATTTGAGCTTGAATTGTAACTGTAGCTGATTGAGCATTAGTTTTAACATTGGGTACTGATAAGTTTTCTTTTGTTTGGAAAATCATCTTTCTTTTCTCCCCAGTTGTTTTTGTTTCGATGACCCAGCATACCATTTTATTCGTTTTTTTACAAGGGAATTATTCACTTGTTTGCTATTGATATTGTTTTTTATTTCGCATTCGAACAATTAAAATAGGTTAGGGTTTATCTTTTCTTGATAGCTGTTCTGGAGAGAAATGCGTCCTAAATGTAATCGCCTGTATAATTACAATCATGTACTTGACCAAAAATGAAGTATTAGAAATTATGGCCATATACGACTCTGAAGGCCATATCAGCAAAAACCTTGTTGCCAGTAGAGTAGGCGAAGATGTGGCCACCAGAAGGCCCATCAAGAAGCTCATAGAATACCTCACCGACGAAGGCGATGGCAGAGATAGCCCCTATGGCTATGATGAGTTGGTTTACTTTTATAAAGAGTACAATGACTCGGTATTGGTTCACTACCTTTGTGATGATTCCTTCGATCACATCGTCACATGGAGCATATACAACAGTATTAGCGAGCATGTAGATTATTATAAGGAGTTCGTCTTGCTTCCAGAGCGCATTGCACATGTTATGTCGCTAGACAACTGCCAGGTGAGGCATCACGAGTCAGTTGAGATTAAGTTTACTGACTCAACTCACGGGCATCCAGAAGTAACAATACTAAACGACAAAGCCGATAAGCTATTCAAGAAACTCGAAATGAACCGATTCACATCACCTTTGAATAATTCATTTACGGACAAAGTAATAGGCGAGAGCCTTATTGCCAGTATGACATTCGATGAGAATAGCGGTTATTTTAGTATCGTTGCGAATATAAAAAAACAGATAACCCAGGAAGAAGTTGACGGAATAGGAAAGGGAGTTGGTAAAAAAATTCTAGAGAGTGTTTTTATAAACGGCGTAAAAGAAATGATCACAATAATCCCCGGAACAGGGACCGCTCATGGTGTTTACGAAGATTTTATCGAGGCACATGAAGGCGAAAAAGCACTAGAAGACCTGATAAAGATTTTTTCTGGATCAAAGGATACTCACTCGGCAATGTGCAAGATACATGATTACCTAGAAGAGAACCCCGAATCAGAGAAGAGTATGCTCAATGGCCTTGACGTTGAACTACACAAAGATAGGTGTTACCAGATATGTGTTGAGAGGTCTAGAGAGCTAAGTGACGATAAGAGACTGGAGATCGAATACGGAAAGGATGATATTATATTAGATGGACATACAGATGATGAAAAAATCGCATATATACAGTCTTATAGGCTTAACTCTGGAAAATATTGAATTATTATGCTATAATATAATTATGAGTGATTATATAAAAAAATTCAGAAGTGCTATCCGTGACTCCAAAGACGAGGCGGAGTTTTACAATGCCATCCTCAACTACTGCTCCATTGAGTCAAAAGATGCCACCGAGCTGGTACTTGCAACAGTGGAAAAAGCTGAGTCCAAGTTCAAAAAGAGGTACTGCTTGAGATCAGACGAAAAAGACGGTGTAGCATTTGCAGTCGCTATCAGCAAGATCAGTAAAGAACCCGTCGTTGCCTACACTATGCCGCGAGACATAGAAGGCTTGAAAGAAAGTATACTCGAAACCGATGGAGTGGGCTCTCTGTCCCTGGCCAGCACTTTGATGGGAAGCGATAGCTCAAAGAGCTTTTGTGAAATTTTTGTCGTCATGAAAATAGCTGAAATGATTGATCGAATGGAGACGCCCAAAAGGAACAAAGCGCTCAAAAAACACCTAAAAGAAGTATCGTAAAAATGGAAAGGTTTGTATAACTCGACTGTGTCTCCATTAGGTTTTATTTTGATGGGCACTGCCGCAAATTCTAGGATAAGGTCATTATCTCTCAATCCGGTAGTCTCGATGTCTATTGATAGGTACTTCACGCCGATCTCCTTGATTGTTTTCTGGCCATTTCTTCTATCAACTGGCCCATCTTAAGAACCACATAGGCCTTACAGAAGCTATCGCCTTTGTCATCTTCTAATAAGCTGCTAGCGAGCAATAAAACGACCTCTGGATCTACGTCCAGAACAAGCCTCTTGATACTCTCTATATCCTTAGGCATGTCACAGAAGAACATAACCTTGCTATCTAAGCGGCTCAATGCCATTGCTACGGTCTTGTTCTCAACTTCACCTGAGTAGACGTAGTAGCTGCTTTTGAAATTACTCTCCAGATCCTCGGCCCTACTTGAGATCAGATCTTTGTATTTACCATTAATCATCACGCAGTAGCCTAGTATAATTTGGTATAGCTCTGCTTTGTTTCTAGCGCCGCTGATGTCTTCCATGAATCTATTTGTGTGCTCTCTCACTTCTTGTGCCCACTTATATAAAGGTAAACAAAGAGAGAAAATATCGTCACAAAGTAAAAAATAAATACGTAAACAATTTTCGCTTCGATATAATTGATAACGACCTCCTGTGCTTTATTATACCACAAAGGTATAACTCAACATTCGTAGATATTATCATTTTGTAGTATAGTTTGCTAAAAGGAGCACACAGTAGATGTCACAAAGCAAAATCTAACGATATATTTGATAGTGGCCACTGCGACAACGAAGAACTCGCTTATATCCAGGCCTATAGTCTGATAATTAGATCAATACATGAGTGATTGCTAAGGTTGTAACTCTAGTGAAGCTGACTTCTCTCCAAGCACTAATCAGTGAGTATCGAAGAAAAAAGGTCACTTGAACTGAGCTACTGAGCCTCGAGAGTCATTTTTTACTTGCATTTTTATTATGCTGTAGTATAATAAAGTAAATCAAGAAGGGGGAGATATGCAGGGAAATTTCTACTACAATAATGAATCAAGCAAGATATACAAGGTTATCGAGTCCAGCGGCGGTCCAATGGGTCCAGTTCGCTTCGTAAGAGTCGGAGACGGTGCAGAGTATACCTTGAGAGAAAATCATTTTGAGAGCAAATATAGCCCTGTGGAGCAAGAGTACTATCCAAAGCTTTTAGAGTACACTTTGGCGTCTCCTATCAAATATGAGCAAATCAAAGAAAAAGTGTCGGAAATTGGCACTTTCGTTTCAAAAGAAGACTGCTTGAGCCTGAAAGATATCGTTTTGAATAAATCGACCAAAGAAGAGCTCAAGCTCGCTATCCATAAGGTCCAAAAAAGAGACTTTCTGAATACAGAATGGGGCCTAGAAGAAGTGCCTGGCTTCAAGATGGGGTCGCATCTAAACCTATACGGAGCACCTGGCACAGGTAAGACTATATCGGCCAAGGCAATCGCTAAGGAGCTTGGAAAAGATCTCTTGATTGTGGACTACAGCTCTATTATCTCAAAGTGGGTTGGGGATACCGGTAAAAACATCAAGAAAATCTTTGATGAGGCCAAGTTTTACGATGCTATTATTTTTATGGATGAGGCAGACTCTCTTTTATCAAAAAGAAGAAGCCTCAGCGAAGACAATAATTCAAATAGTGTCAATCAAAATAGAAATATACTCATGAATGAAATGGACAAGCACGAAGGCATTATGCTTTTTGCGACCAACTTCTTTGCCAACTACGATGAGGCCATCAATAGAAGAATCGCACAGCATGTAAAGTACGACCTTCCATGCACTAGCTCTCTGGAGAAGATATATAAGATGCACATCCCAAGTAAGGTACCAAAGGGCAAGATCAGCTTTAAGGAAATTGCCGAAAAATCTAAAGGACTATCGGGCGGTGACGTTAGAAATATTTGTATCAACTCAATTTACGACGCCTCTATGGGTAAAGAGAAGAAACTCACTCAAAAGCATATCGCATCACAAGTTGAGAAGATGATAGAATCTAAGAGGTGGGACAAAAACTTCAAGACAGGTAACAAAAGAAAAATAGGACTCAGTTCGTAATGGATAAGAAATTTGTAAAGATATTCACTTACGGTACTCTAAAGAGAGATTTTTGGAATAACAGGATCCTGGAAGAGATAGGCGCTAGGTTCATAGACGAGGCCCGGACAGCTAAAGGTTTTAGGTTATTCAAGAATAGCACTATACCATTCATGTGTAGAGATAGTCATTCCAATTACCAGATATCAGGAGAGATCTTCGAAGTCCCTGCTGAAGAATTGCACACCATAGACTCACTAGAAGGTCATCCTCATTGGTATAAAAGAGAGTTTATAGATTTAGAAGATGGGAGCTCGATTGAGGCCTATCTCTATCCACTAGATGAATCATTGAGTAGCAGCTTTACCGATATAAGCGCAAATGGCTTTTTGAAAGAGCGGGTGGAGCGTCCTTGAAATGCTCCGCTAACTGCAAGTAATCATCTATATCTTGATCAATTATATAAAGCGTGAGGACCTCTTCTAGGTCTTTTGGAAGTTTTACGTATTTAGAGACAAGTACTGGCAAATTAACGAGGGGAGTAGTCCTGGGATGTTGCTCTCCCTTTCCCTTAGTTTTAACTTCTTCGCTTGAGATCTCGTAGAACGTAAGATCATCAATACGAGTGCCAACTGAATCCATTATCAAATCAAGACCAGGTGACACGTGCTCTTGAGCAGCTCTTTCTATATCTTTTTTGTAAAATTTCTTCAACACGCTGACAGTTCTATCAGCCAACATATCAATCTCATCGAAACGAGAAAGCTTCTCTAGCTCACCCTTCTTTTTGAGGAAGTTTTTATTGATTTCTTTTATTTCAGCTAAGCTCATTTTCTTTCACCTAAATTGTTTTAGTTCATAGATAACTACAACAAATTATACCACAAAGACACCAAGTGCTTGATTTTTGAAACTAGGAAGCCTTGAGAGATCTCGTTAGGCTTACTTGCCCCTTGAGCCCATCTAGTGGCCCATAGCCCTTTCTTCCACTTTTTTCTATCATAATCCTCTCTAGAGTTATAGCCTCAAGAACCTCGTTGATATTATCTTCAGAGCTCTTTAGGATAGTTTCCCTGATACCTTCGACGACCATCTTCGTGACACGCACCCAGCGAACAATCTCGTCCGCATCCATGACGCCTTCTTTCATCCTAAACTCCAAGGTTCCATATCTTGTGAAGTTAAACCCATCTTTAGAAGAGGGTAGGTGATCACCCTTTACACTGTGAACTCCCATTTTTCTGGAATATGAACCACTCTTCCTGCTCTCATGGCAAAGCTCATAAATAGGCCCCTGGACTTTGAATAGGGCCTTCTTGAAAACCTCTTTTAGGTCGCTTTCGATATTTAGCAAGTCCTTGATGTCATGGTGTACGTGAATCCCGCACTGTATCTCTGCACCAGTTTTAATCTTCTTTTTCTTATTTAATGAATCGATACCCTTTAAAACCTTTCTTAGCTTCTCGATCCCCTCCTCTCCATATAGCTTAGGAGAGGCGACCTCTGCCGGTATACCTGTTGAGATTGAGCCATCATACTTAACTTCCCAGTCTGATCCGGTCGTAGACTTATAATCATCATAGGCCACAACAGACTCTCCAGAGTCTCCCGATACGATCTTGGCGAATTGGCTTCTAGGTATAGTAGAGGAATACTCTATCTCAATGCCAAATGGTGAATCCATACTCATCTTTCCGACTATGTCATCAAACTTAACCTTAAGCTCATCCATTTCTTTTTTCATGTTATCTGAGAGTAGACTATCAAACTCGTTGTCACCTTCATCTTCATTCTCTATTTCTACCAAAATATTGATTCGACCGTTATTGATAGAGATTTGAGCATTAAGCTTTCTGTCTATCTTGAATTCCCTAACAGTCTCCAAGAGATCCGTAAAGCCAGCATCTTCTGCCATAACTCTAACATCAGGTCTATTTAGATTGATCTCGATATCCTCGCCGCAGAAAGTACCTTCCTTTAAGTTAATAACACCTACAGATTTATTAATTTCAATGTATGGCTTAATATACTCGTAGAGGAAATGATTAAGATCCTCATCTTGAGCATTTAGACCCTTGATCTTTTTTAAGGTGGCGTCAAAATCTAACCTCCCAGGGTTCATCGTTCCATTTTCAACGACGAACATGACATGAGAGAGCTTTATCTCACCCGTAAAAGAAAGCCTTGTCCCTTCTCCCATAATTACCCTAGAGTAGATGTGCAAGTTATTTTCAGAAACCTTACCGGCCCTAGATAGAAGAGATGCTCCAAAGCCTAGCTCATCGAGTAGCTTGTCTACTAACTCCTTATCATTCAGGAGGGTAGAGTCTTTCAAAAGAGACATCATTTCTCTAGCAGCGTTTGGGTTATCCGTCCTCAAGATCTCTTTTTTGATATCATCTTCTGATAACTTGTCTCCAAGAATCTTCTTGGCCATACCCAAATTATCTCCTCTTTTTAGGATACTGAAAACCTGACCCTTTACACCACTAAGATCCATATCTATAAGTACCTTAGCGACTCTTTTGAATTCGGCATCAGAGGTTCCTTGCGCTACATCTATGATGTTTTCAATGTTTTCTTTTAACAGTCTAGGTCTTTTCGATAGGAATGCCTCGGACTTCTCGTATCCGCCTTTTTTTGACTTAATGAATGATTTATATGCATCCAAGAATAAATCATCAACATTTATGTTTGAATCCTCGAACATGATAAATATCTTGGCCCCACCATAGAAAGGCTCGCCCCTCGCTCCACCGTTACTCCAGTATACCCTGTGAATGGTATCGACCTGAGCTCTTGTGGTGGCAAATTTTAATGCGTACACTAGGTCACTGGACCTCTGTATATATCTGGACAAAACCATCATGGACAGCTCATCCTCTTCGTCATTTAGCAAGGTAACTACAGATGATTGAACCTGATTCTCGAGTCTGTCTGTAGATTTGAAGTAAGAGATCAATTCCTCGTTGCTAAGTAATCCCTCTCGGCTCATCTCCATGCCTATATTATTTAGCTCCTCTTCCTTATCACTACTTAAGAAGTGGTCATTTGCCGCCTCGAAGAATTGCCTTGAGCTACCTGTCTTATCTTTTATTATCTTTATGGCCTTTTTGTAACTAAGCTTGTCCTCAAATGCCAGATAGACAACAATTCTTATGAGAATATTTTCGGGATAAATCTCCAAATCCCTATCTTCGTCAAAGTATTTAGACATTATTTTGTAAGTATGGTTATCTAATAAAAATGTCATTTTATTGCTGAATACACTACGCCCGCTATTCTCATTGCTATCCATCTGCTTGCTTATGATCCTCTTGTCTTCTTGAGTGGCACCATTTTTTTCAAGGTAAGACTCTAGCAATCCATTTTCTACGAGAAATTCTAATGACTCGGCCGTTAACTTGCTGCTCTCAGCTTTGTTGTACTCCTTCAGGAATTTACCCTCATAATCTCCCAGCATCTGTATTAACTTATCTGGACCCAGGTCTTTTAAAATCCTCTCGGATAGAGATTCTAAATCTTTCTCTCCAATCTTCTCTCTTATCTTAGGTATATTCTCCTTGTAAATCTGAGAGTGGGTTAGGTCCTCAATCCTGATTTTATGGAGATATCTCCTACTATCATTCATGTAATTTGCGATAACCTCGCTGTATTCATCTGGGTCAATTCTCATCTGATCAATATTATCTCTAACAAAGCTATTCAATAGAAAGATAATATCAAATCCATTTTTCTTGATAATCTTCTCTGCAAGATCAGTATCTTCATACTTAGTAATGATTTTTCCTGATGTCTCACTGTCAATTTTTACAGAAGTAGCAATGCTGAATATCTCTTCTTTTGTCGTATTATCGATAATGAAATCAAAGGGTATAGTCTTAGATTTTAGTGCTTTTTTTATGGCCTTATCTCTGATCTTAGCAGAGATACTTTTCTTGGATATGATCATCTTGGCGCCGTCTACGGTGCTCGCGATCTTATTAAATGTTTCCCTTTGCACATCCTCTGGAAGATACTCTCCAATCATAGGCAATTGACCTCTTAGTACGGCTGGAGTGGAAGTGTTGAACGATTCCATCGCAATTTTTTCTTTCTCTTCTTTAGAAAATACCAGATCAAATGTGCTCTTCTCTAAGCTCATTGGCTCTTTTATATAAGTTTCTTTAATCTCACTTTTTTGAGACTCACTTCCTCTTGATAATATGTATCTAGCGAAAACCTGGCCGAACATAGAATCGGGGATAAGCGGGATTATGTCGTCAAATGAGTTATTGAGATCTTCTTCTGCGTATTTTAGCCATTTACTAAATCCCATACCCATCTTATCTCTGGCATTAAAAAGACCAAAAGATAACTCAAATATTCTTGGGTACTCTGTTGACCAGGATACATTGGCGTCCGGGTCCCCGTATTCACCTCTAGATTCGTCCATCATGCGATTAAGTATATCGCTTACGGACTTAACATTGTGTCCGTAGAGTTTATTATAAACGGATACGGCCATGCTGTCGCTTCCGCTCTCTATTAGGTTAATCAAGCACCTATGCGCAGGCCTACCGTACTTGTCCTCAAAGCCTGGGTCATCCCACCGGAGGTAATCACAAAGATCATCATCCATACTAGTGATAAACTTGGCCAAGTCTATGTTCTCTTTTTGTGCGCTCAGGTAGGAATCCCCATCACTTCGACCAATGCTTGATAATATATCGAGTTGGTGATCTTGTTCTAGATTGGCTATAAGGGAGTAACTAAATCGATCTGATCTATCTAGTTTTTTAACAATACTTGTTTTCTTGTTTCTTGGTACGTTTTCATCCAGCATAGCGACACGTAGCGCTCCTAGATCATGAACCTTTACTCTTGATATCTTACTTATTACATCTTTCCTAAAACTCAAGAGAATCTCTCTGAGAGGGGAGTTATCGCTGACCTGATTGCTCAAAGAATACAGTTTCATTTTTGAAGCTACAGAGATTTCTTCTTTTGACAGTCTCTCGGCGAAAACCCCAAGATGCTCCAAATCTTCAATTATATGGCTTAGTTCCCATGTGCTACCACCGTCCAAGCAGTTTGGCTTCATCATCTTTATTAAATACGAGGCCGTTTTCTCGTTATCTCTTAGCTTTTTACCCGCTTTAAATAATTCAAATAAGTCATTTAGCATTCCCAGTGATTCCAACTCTTCATTTGTTATGTGGACTTCTTCACCAGTTGCCTTTATGGGGCGCTCGTCGTCTTCGTCATCATATAAAATCTCACCCTCTTGATCAAATATATAGAGAAAATCATTTTTATCCTCATCAGATTCTTGTGTGAGTGTGGTTACCTGTTTACTAGACGAGTCTTCATCTTCTGAAACGTAGACAAAAACATTCGGGGCACTAAAGTCTACCTCGTATAAATCCAGCATGTTCATAAGTCTTTGACGGTTATCTTTTAAAGTTCTTGGATCATTCGACCATCGATCGAATACCCCACCAATCAAGAATACCTTTTCTAAAGCAGAATATTTATCTTTAAAAGATAAATCTTTAAAATGATGGTCACTTAAATCTATACCCTTCAGGCGCTCAAAGACCTTGTTCATTATCATCTTTTCTACCTGGTCCATAGACTTATTCTTAATCGATTCGTCAATCTCGTCATATTCGGATAGATCGGGAGTCATCGCTACCAGATCTCCTGCGCAATAAGTTATCCTATCCCCACTAGGAACCTCTCCCTTTTGGAGAATTTCTTCGGATATTCTTAAGACCATTTTATTAAGTAATTCTTGTATAGGCATATCATCTCCGGCTTTTATTTAATTATACACCAGTATGATATTTTGGTATCGTTTTGCAGCATAAATCTTTTATCTTACTGTATTTGCAATGAGTCATTGGTATCTGCCAATTATATTTTGCCAACAAAATGTGGAATACACAGTCACCGTGATTCGTACAAAAATCCACTCATGACTAAACTTTATATCTTATGAGATCTTTTTTATGTTTTCATCAAAATCTTTTTTAGCTAATCTGGAGCACTCGGTCCTTACATCTTCCTCCAGCTTACTAGGATCGAGGGGACTGCTGGACAAAGATATGGCTTCTTTGATAACGCTCAAAGCCTCTTCGAATTCTTCTTTTGTTCTAGCGGAATCCATGATCTCGCATGATATTTCTTCGGTCGTTAGGTCTGAAATCACTTCATCGATACATTCTACGAAAAAGTCTTTGTCAAAATAGCTTGCCCATGAATGATCGCTGGGCTCTAAACAGGCCCCCCTCGTACACTTCAAAGTAATCAGTTATATTATGAAGCATACTCTCTACTTTCGTCCTGTCGTACTCATCTACCGAGAGCTCTGTAAAAAAAGACTGGCCAACACCGCTAATGATATCGTTGATCAAATGAACAGGATTTACGATAAATCGCGGGAATGCTCGGTATTTCAATGCCGAGATGAGAGAGATTGCCTTTCGGCGAGAATGAGCTAC
>Ga0306912_1001318_pt1 | contig 11411 bp, 14 predicted proteins | sample AntRauFillE10628_FD_190443 | JGI IMG/M metagenome (GOLD analysis project Ga0306912, IMG submission 190443) | Saline lake microbial communities from Rauer Islands, Antarctica - Metagenome Filla E10 #628 (v2) (version 2) | ecosystem: Environmental > Aquatic > Non-marine Saline and Alkaline >... | reverse complement strand
AAAAAAACCCATCCCGGTGTAGACTTGGTTTTCGTACAGGAAAGGGATGGGGTATAGGTGGGTAGGAAAACCAAGTAAAAAGGATGGATTTGCAGTGACAGTACAAACTGTCATTAATTTTGGAAAGTACTCAACGAACTACCGACACGATACACCTTTTATAGAAAAAAGCAAGTGTTTCATTCAGAGCTTGCTACTGAAAGTGTTACACTCCAATTACGTACTAACGTATATACAAATCTTCATAAGTAACTATTGCGAACAATCTCTATGAAACACCTAACGCTGAAAAACGGAAAAACCATACCAGCCCTTGGCTTTGGCACCTGGCAAATTAAGGATGAGCTGTGCACCGAAGCGGTTGCTACCGCCTTATCAGTCGGATATCGACACATCGATACCGCTGATGGGTACCACAACCACACGGAAGTCGGTCGCGGTATTAAACAAAATGGTATCGCTCGAGAGGATTTCTTTTTGACTACCAAAATATTTCCCGGAGACCTCACGGCCGATGCGGTCAGACAAAAAATTGACACCTATTTAGAAGAACTCGACACCGACTACATTGATTTGCTGTTGATTCACTTCCCTGATCATTCTGTACCTTTAGCTGAAACCCTGGGTGCGATGAATGAAGCAAAGGCCGCTGGAAAAGTGCGCTCACTCGGCGTATCTAACTTTACCGAACACCACCTCCAAGATGTCATGGAAACTGGCATCGAAATTGTGGTCAACCAAGTCGAACTACACCCAGGTTTTCCGCAACAGGCATTGCGAGCGTTTTGCAAAAAACACGATATCGCCATCACTGCCTACTCGCCGCTGGGACGCGGGGAGGCTTTAGAAATGGACCTGATTAAGGAGCTGGCCGTAAAATATGAGAAAAAACCCGGACAGATTATTCTCAACTGGCTCCTTGCGGTCGGATTGATTGCGATTCCTAAAAGCACCCACCCGGAAAGAATCAAAGAGAATTTTGCGTCACAAGACTTCGTAATGGACCAAGCTGACATCGACGCCATTGATACTCTGGAAGGCGGCGAACGGCTCATTAATCCCGACTTTGCCCACTTCGACTACTAACCAACGTCGTCACAGTATTAAACCCATCACTCCCGTCACTAAAGACGGGTTTTTTAATACGTGGCACTCAATCAAAATCAATACTTTGGCATATAAAAACAGCCCGCTCTTTGGCAGGCTGTGAAATTGTTATCAAAAAGAACTATTATTTACTTCCATTGCGGGAGAAACTTCATGCCCAGTCCAAGCCTTCGCTTGTCTAGAAAACAGGTAATTCTCTGCAGGGCAAGAGGATCATTTACGAATGCCTTGGCCAAAATCTGGACACTGGTTTGTGCCAAATCAGGCGTCGTTTTAATCCCCAATTCGACCAGCCGCTCACAATCTGACGACAATAATGACTCCTCTTTCAAGTACACAGGTGATTGATTCAACAGGTCAAACCGATCGCGCACTGACGTGTGATGCATAATTTTTGTCAGCGAAGCGAATTGATTGAAATCAGCAATCCGCGGGTCATCGCGAGTAATCTCCAACTCACGTAACACTATTTCCACCCACTCAAGAAACTCACGTCTTTTTTTCAAGTCTATTTCTAGAATTGAGAACACGGATTTCTGAGCTTCTCCGGCCAAGTAAATCCCGATTACATCAGCATAACCCAGCCAACGAACGACTTCTCGTACATTTTTGGTCGCGTCAGCAAACTGAGGAAGTTCGCGAAACCGCTGACACAAATGCTCAGGTAAATCACCGGGGTTGTAGTCCTTGTATTCAACCTCTGGCATGTCATTGAATGACACCATAATCAGCTTTCCTCCGTCTGCAATCGTCAAAATGTCTGCAATCCTCGACCAAAGAACTGGTGAGACACGATGTGCTCCATTGCCATGCTCTTTTATTGCCTCATTAATCTGCTGGCGCAGGTTTGCTGCTGACAGACGTTCAGCCGCAGCAGCAATTTGTTCTGTTGAAGGCATTGGTTTTACTCCTGGTTGCATTCTGTGTAAGATCTTCCCCTGGCACTATACTTCTAAAGTGTAAAGGGTCAAATCTCCCGCTCGCTAGCCGTCGTTGTATTTTTCTAAATAAAAAACAGCCCCTAATAAGCGGGCTGTTCGGTTACTATAAGAACAAGTGGTTATTTATGTATGCACGGTTGCAGTTCAATCGGGAATCTCATTCCAAAACCAAGGTGTCTCTTGGCGAGAAACATTGAAAGCCTTTGCAAGGCTACGCTATTTTTCCCAAACGCTTCCTCCAAAACAAGTACACTCGTTTGTGCCAAATCAGCCGTTTTATTAATGTTCATTCCCACGAGCTGGTCGCAATCTGACTTTTGCAGCACTTCTTGCTTCAAGCAGTCAGGGTTCTTGCTCAGCCACTGAAAAGTGTCTTGCATGGACGAACAGCGCAACAGCATCGTCAATGCTGCATACGGTTGAAAGTCGGCAATCCGCGGATCGTCAAAGGTAATCTTTGCTTCACTCAATGCAGATTTCACCCAATCATGAAACTGTTGCCGTTGCGTTTTATCTATTCCCTGCGTATAGGCTACGAATCTCTCCGAGTCTCCCGCCAGATAAATCCCGATTATGTCAGCATTGCCCAGGCCCCATACGACCTTTTTGACCACACTCGGTGCTTGAACATACTGCGGCAGTTCGCTAAAACGCTGACATAAATGTGCCGACAGATTACCAGGGTGGTAATCCTTATACTCAATTTCTGGCATCACACCGTGTGTTTCAGCGATTACTTTCCCGGCTTCTATCATGACCAAGATGTCTTTGAGGTGCGGCCGTACAAGTGGCAGCAGGCGCGGAGACTCCTCGCCTGAATGTTTCATCTCCCAATCAATTTTTCCCAGCACGTTAGATTCAGAAAGCCGTATCGCAGCGGCTGCGATTTCTTTATGTGTGTACATAGATTTTACTCCACCAAACATTTGTGTAAGATCTTCCGAAAGTACTATACTGCTCACATGAACAGTGTCAATCCGGCTGACTCTTCTGTGTGAACAGATGTCTTATTTCGTGTCGCGGACCAGTTCTTTGAAGCGTAGAAGCTCTCTAATCCGTGTGGCACTTGGGACAACACCAGGCACACCCATCTATCAGCTCAGCCCATTTTGGCACTCGACGCTTCGCCTCAGCCATGGCTAAATGACAGTCATTAAAGTGTCCTAGCGACAACGAGTGGGTCTTATTTGGTAAGTGAGTACACGTGTCAGCATTATGTAGTTCGTAATTTTTTCCACTTTCTTTACTTTGTTGTTGGGGATTTAAGATATAGTGCCCGATTTCAATTTCCATATCCCTAGATGATATCATTTTCTATTCTCGATTTCTTGTATACCAGTACAGACTACGCTTAAACAACCACTCAGGACAGTTTTTTATGTCATACCAAACGCCAATCAACCCATTTTTTTACATCTGGTCTCAAACACTGTTTTACAATACCCACAGCAGAATCCCGAAAACATGTTGATATTCACAAATACTGTGGTATTTTTACGCGTGCAATACTGCATGGAACTGGAGAAGTCATCATGACCGCACAGCACAATGACCTTTCGAACTCCCCGTTGGATAGACATAACCAGCACACCAGCTCTGCCTGCATGCCTGCAGGAGCAAAACTGCACATTCGTTCTTTTCACAAGCAGGAAACAGACCCGGCCATGAAAGGAGTCAGTATTCGAGAAATCTGCACCGAGCCTGCCCGCTCGACAGAATGGGACGCCTATGCCAATGCCGTCAAAGATGGCCTGTACGATCGGTAAACACCGGTCGGCACCCATTTTTACGAGGCTACGATATCTTCCCCGAATCGTAGCCTCTTTTTATAAAACACTTGGTGTGTCTTGGGCGACACAGGAATCTTGCTGCACCGACTAAACAGTGCGCGCTAAGCATTCATAAAATCCGGGTTGGCCCGGATTTTAGATAAATGTATTTTTCAAGCCGGTTTAATTAATTACTCATAAATAAATCTGCGGCTATTGGTTTGTTTTTCAATGAGGTGGGCTCACTGCCAAAGCGAATCTTTAGGACCACCCTCTCAATGTTGTACCAAACCAATGAGTCAATTTTGTTTTTTGATATTTGTTGAACTAACTGCGTAGTTTAAATTCAGATATTCTATTGACTAAGAGTTTTATGGAGCACAGAACAGGTTACCTGCCTCCACTTATTAATACCCGTAGGCCAGTAGATTATTTCATAACCTATACCATATTAAAGTCTTAAAAAGGCCCTAATCCCGCAGTTTGGCTACAAACTGCGGGATTAGGGCCTAGAAAAACGTATGAGTTTTGGCTGTAAAAGACGCCAATAGCACCTTTTTGTGAATAAATATTATAAAAAAATCGCGTCAAACTTGACGCGATTGGTGGGAGATACACTCGGGCGCACCGAGTGGTTATTTGGTTACTGCAGACCCGCTAGTACGGCGACGGCGAGAGACAGCGAGACCCGCCAGTCCAAGACCAATCAGAGCCATGGAGCTCGGCTCCGGTACTGACACTGGAACAGTGTCAGCTTCACCGAAGACATTGAGAGTGGCTGAGTTCAAAGCAAATGCATCATGAAACCAGCTGCTCTCAGAAAACCATAGTCCTAATGATCCTTGACTGAGCGTATGAGACCAGACATCAACTGCACTGCTGTCGCTCCCCTGCAGCCGCGCTTCCCAAGTCTCTCCGAGAAAGCACAGTCCCCAGGGACAGCGCGGACCGGCATGACTATAGTCAAGCACCAACTCCAACGCGGAGATAGTGCCGCCAATTGCAGAAAAGTCAAAGACATCGCTGAACCGGCCGCTTGACTGGTCGCTGACAACCACCGAATTGGTGATGAGCTGGTCATTCCCAGCGGGATTAAACTTGCCCACGCCATAGTCATGGGTAATAGAACCCATGAGGCCGGCTGCAGCCTGCGAACTAGCAAGAACCAGCAAACTTGCAAAGAACATTTTTTTCATTTCAGAACCTTCTCAAATGAGCGTCAATCAGGATTGATTGAGCACCGTATAATCTAACACATTCTGGTCAAAAGTCAATAACTGTAGCACGTCTCAGGTGTGGACATACCCTAGAAAAAAGCCCTGTTTTACGTCACACAGGCTACCAAACCAATGTTGATAAAAAATTGCCCGAGTCTTTCTAAAAAATAATCGTGCCTGCTATACCTGATTGTCTCTGACTAAGTTGAACTTTTCTAGGCCGAAGACGACACTGGAGCTTCAGCAATCTTTTTCCAGTCGTCAACCGCTCCGGGAGTTTGGTATATATGAAGCTTATCGACCTTAAATTCTAGCGACCGGTTGGGTAGACGAATTTCAGAAAGGAGTTGAGCTGATTCAGACGCAGTCAGATTTCCATAAAATAAGCTCATATGCGGTAGGTAATTCTTTGTATTTTCAACGCCAAACACCTCTCTAGCTTGCTCGTGATATTTCATAACTGAATGCTCAGCTGCCAACCGCAAAAAGCAGGCTTGGAAGTACGCCGGCCTGGTTTCAATATGTGTGAAAGAGACAGAAAAAGGGTTCATTTCCTGGGCGAGTTTTTGCGACCGGGTAATCACCTCTTCATCAGAGTTTCCTGGTATTCGAGCCAGCAACGTCACATGGGGAGTAAACGTTGGTCCCCCATGTGCACGGGCCAACGTATCGATAATAGCTTGAATCTCATCCCGTAATTCATTCTCTGGTTCAAGAAAAATATGATAGCCGGTGGTTTTTGCAGATTGTGGGTCAAATTGCATCCACCCACTATACCAAAGACCGATTGTCTCCAGGAAGAGCATGCGAGCTCTGCTTGTACATAAACGGTGAACAACGGACGGATAAACTGTTCATAAGTTGTGTATAAAATTGTGGAAAACGTATTATGCCGCCGAGTTGTGCACAAGAGGTGTTTACAAACTCATTTTGAGTAGTATAGTCAAAAATGGGAGTAACCACATGATGAGGAGCCAATCATGGATACTCATAGAGCACTTTCAAAAATTAGAGACTTTAACCTCGGACCACAGTTTGACAGATATCGTACTCTGCTTGATATGCATAGCTATATGCAAAAACAACAAGATTGCGCACTATCTTCCAAACCGTTCCGGGTACTCTGTTGTGTAGTAGAGCACACAACCCATCCGACCAACGAGCAACTGCTCAACAACTGGGTGAAGTTATGCTGCTCAACCGCATTTGCGTTATTTTATCGGCACAATTAAGTGTCGAAAATAAAATAATCATAGCACCAGCATTAAGCAATATTAGCACCAAACTACAGCCCTCCCCTGGGCTGTTTTGTTTTTTATTCCAGCCCAACTCCCAACTCTTCAGCCACAGTTCTAAATGTCCCCGCTCCTAAAGCGCCATCAATTTTTCTTGCCAGAGGTAAGTAATTGCCACTAAAGTGGGCGTCTGCAAACAAATTAAGCAATCCTTCCTGAGTAAGAGTCGAAGTCGTATCAGACTCGACCAAATGATCTCGAGTGGCTGTAAATTGTCTGGACTCACTCGCTCTTTCCACAAACATTAACGTGCCATTTTTAAAGTCCGTTTCGAGAAAGCCCAGAAGGTATCCGGCCGTATAGCCATCTTCTTTGTCTGACGTTTGAACCATATTCCAAAGTTCGACAGCTTTTGGGAAAATCACGATACTTTCAAGCATTAAAACATTGTGACTGATTTGATTTTCTGGTAGCTCTGATGTTTTGAAATAGGCAGTCATCCAATTCTTCAAACCTTCAGAGGCGGCAATTTATTCTTTGAAACCCGCTTCTTTACTAAGCACATCAGTAAAAAACGATTGGGACATGTAAGCCGCCATTACCTCATTCGCCTGACCAAAGTACTCGCCTTCACCCTCTCTACTCTTCATTGTGATGCCAGAACGATATGAATCATCTTTTCTGTCAGAATCACCGAGTTCTTTTACTTGAAACGAGGTGTACCCCAGCTTGTGAAATAACTCATGGGCTAACACTCTTCCGAAATGGATTAGTGACTCACTCCGCTCTACTGCAACGGTGTCGTACAAACTACTGGATGCGCCACTCTGAACTTCACCCAACGAACCACTCTGTACTGCAGCCATCCTTTTTGCGGTCCAGGTTGATGTGACTCCGTGTTGACGAGCAATCTCTGACACAGAATCCACCGCTCTTTCAATCATCTGAACTTCTTCAGGAGTTGGTTCAAGTAAATCTTCTCCGTAGATGAGTTCCATCGCTCAACTCTCTTACCTTGAATAAATTCACCAATTTGCTGCTTTTCTGCAGCTGTTCCACCAATAACTTTTGGACCTGGAACACGCTCATTCATAAAACTGAATTATATTAGAAAGGTACCGGCTAGCTGTCTGGGACGCTGTTCTAACTCTAATCAGCTGAGGCTCTTGGGTCATTCTGTACGTAGCACTTGGTTATGTATTAAGATTCTCTAATTCCTCCTTCTTCTTGATGACTCTAATGCAACTTCTTAGTTGAAGTAGCCTTCATGACATCATCGGTGATTTCGTTTGTGTAAAAGGATCCTGAAATAACATCCAGTGCTTCTGTGAGCTCTGCATTAGAACATATCTTTATTCTACTATTTTCAAAAACACCTTCCCTCTCATATTTGTCAGCGTACTCGTTCATCCTGGTTATAGTTCTTGAGTCATCCAAATCAATATCCAAATCTCCTTTTATACGAGCGAGCCTTTTTCTATTCCTTGGGCTCACGTCAGCCACATCAAATTCAGCAATATTAAATACATCAAATGCTAATGCTTCTTCGGCGTGCTGTTGCGTTGTCTCTTCATAGAAATCGTTCAGCACCCTAGCAATACGAGCCGCAGTCCTAAAACTTTTGAAGTATGCCCGTTTTGATGACTTGTTGATATATAGGTCAACTGGCGGGTCAATCAACACTTTCTCCGATGGCGCTACAAAAACCGGTCGGTCACCCCACTCTAATGAACCTACTTGTAACGCAATTTGACTGGGACGAATTTTTTTAAACGAGATTGCATCATGAGTGACGCGATACAGTACATCAACACCTGTATACTGATCTGCATAGCCTGAATTGTCTAAACCTGCTGCACGACCATTATCAGTCTCGTAGACATCTTTAATCTTTAGCCATTGATCATTTGATAGGTCAACGTGGAAGATTTCATCATTTAGTGACTGCGGTCCATAGCAGTCATACTCGATTGAGTTTTTTAAACCGGGTGGAGTAAACAAATGACTTAATTTGTCATCTACCTGATCTTCATTAAATAAAATTACGGTTGGATTCTCATCCCGCTTCAGCTTTGCATAAATCACCGACATACTTACCTTTTCCTAGAAACTAAATTATTAATACAGTTCGACGAAGATGAATCATACTATATCCCCAAGACTTTTTCCCTTGCTATCAAGGCACACTTTTTCTAGCTGCTCCTAACAAAACAAAAACTTCCCTTTCTGTATTTTATACGGACTCAAACTTTTATATGACGCTAAATATAGATAAACTTCGTTACTAGGCGTCTAGTACGAAGTTGGAACTTTTATATAAATAAAAACTGGCCACTTATACGTAGTGACCAGATAATGCACAGCATGTTTATTTTTTCAGCTTAACCGCTCCTGATTTCACAAGTGAATCAAATAGCTCCTGATTTAGAACATTGTATTTACCGCTCCAACCAGAAACACTCACTGTGCCGTTTTTATTATCTCCTACGGCAACTAGGTCTTCGAGAAGTCTCTCTTCATTGACACTCTTATAGGACCACAGGAAAGTGAAGGAAGCTTTATCAGCTTGAATCATTTGAGGCTTTTCGACAATAACCTCATTTGGTTCTCCGCCGCAATAATTAAAAGCGAACATATAATGATTTCTCTTACTGAATTTGTGTTCAGTTTTTATAGACATTCAATTATCCTCATCTGTATGTGTACCATCTTTAAAAAAGAATGTCACACCTAAGTGAATATGTCAATACTGCTGCCCGTCTGGACGATATTAGAACTTTTATAGCCCTTTAAACTTCATCAACCCACACTCCTTCTTTGTATTTTTTTATAGGATGTCCTCCTACTGGCATATCACCATCAAAATACACGACATCAATTACTGTTTCGCCTGCGTTATCATTTCTATAGTAATCAAACTTAACCATCTCTCCACTCTCATCTCTAGTAGTCATTTCGAATCTTTTTAGACCACCTTCATCCTCTTCGCTTCGAACGATCTCATACTCACCCTCGACAAGCTCTTCAAGCACATTAATAACTTCTCTTTCACTCAAAATCTTTTCTACAGCGTTTTCATTTGTTGGAATATTTTCATTCATAAAGAAAGTATACCAAAAGTACGAAAGTAAAAATGGGTATGTAGAAAACCTTTACAAAATAAGTCTCAAATGTGTTGTTAGCCGTCTGGGACGATGTTAGAACTATTGTGTCTAGCACCTAATAATCTAAATAGAATTTAGCAACTGCATACCCTGCACTGTCATTATTCCAAGATTTATAACTCCAAGGCTCTGAAGGAAATTGAGCAGAATCACCTTTTCTTTCGATAAAATTGAACGCACTAACCGACCTTTTCAAGACATGAGTTTCTTTGTCATTAATATATTCTTTTTCATAAAGAGAATTTGAATTACCGAGCATTGCGAAGAGGTAGGCAGAAAAAACACTTGTTGTATCAGACATGCCTCGCTTTTTGTAATCTTCGTAATAGGTTGTTTCTGAGTCATCAGAATTAATTTTAAAGTATTTTGAAGCTTCTAGACAGAGAACGACTCTAAAATCTGGTTCGTGACCATCTTTTAAAATCTTTTTATATACAATGTCAGTTTTTCTTAGAATGAGTTTTAATAACCTGAGATTCATTGAAGGCATTTCTTTGAACAAACTTTCGAGGAAACTCACTGTTTGTACTTTTCTACTACTACCTGTCCAAGCAATTTGCCCCTGGCCATTTCTTTTTTCTCCTGTAAACAAAGCATCTTCGAATGTTCTTGTGACAAAATTATCCAGCTTGATTTCATCACTAGTAAAGAAATCAAAATAGTCTATGCATTTTAAGTAAGAATCTATGTTGGCGTGGTAGTTGTGATTTGCTATAGGAACCACAACAGTAACTTTTTTACTTAATGATACAGACCGTAAAAATTGTTTCAGAGTTTCAAGAAAATAAATTCCGGAATCACCGGACCTGTCGATATCTTCAATGATAATCACCATATCCTTACTCTGTGATTCTATTAAGCCTTTTAATATTTTTTGTAACTCAAAAACACGTGTAGCCGGTGATTTTTTGAAAAAATCAGTAAACTTATCCAAAAAATTAATCCCTTCTAACTTTTCGCTAATCAAGGAGACAACATCTGTTGCAATATCTACAATCGGTCCTTTTGCACTCTTCCCCTGAACTTGCTTAAACACTGCCCCAGAATCACCAATTTGTTCCGCCACATCCAACACAAAGCCTTCCCATAAATTTGCTCTGTTCGGGTATTTCCATGCATCAAATTCAATCCAAACCCTTGAATCTCCATCGGATTCAATTATCTGATTTAACATTGTGCTTTTACCTACGCCAAATGGTCCAACAAGTGAAACTAGGGACTGATTAGGGACTGATGAAATACGTTCATTAAACGATGTAGATATTTTTGAGACATCTAGCAAGTCTTCACTTTTACTTGTCTCCTCTAACAACTCTAAAGCTTTAATCATATTAATTAATTCTAGCAAAATTTGACAATACTCTCCATTGCGAGATAATAGAAAACAGCATAGCTCATCTACACTCCAGATGCGAAACAAAAATTCAAATCAAAATAAAAAGCTCGACCAAAATAAAATACTAAAAAGCCGGTCAAACAAAATAAAATTTCAATAAAAAACTAAAATATCCGGCGCCCAAACTAATTCCTAACTCCGGAGGACGGTCCTCCGGAGTTATGCACCTTTTTCTTATTTCATTAACTCCGGAGGACTTAACTCCGGAGTTACATGTTCTTTTTTTCGTAAAACTCTGAATAATGATTCCCCTCCAACATAGATTCCAAAGCCTCCTTCATGAATGGTACAAACTCAGAAAGTCGATCGCCTGCAGGAATCCACATTACTTCACTACACTTGTGTGGTTCGGTATTGACAGGAACTAGGTCACAACACTCAATCTTGAAATAATAATGTGTTCTGTCATGTCTACCATCAACATTTCGGTTGTATTGAATGTGAACAAAACTAATGTCGTCAACTGATACATCAACACCAGATTCTTCTTTGGCTTCACGCACTGCTGCTTCACGAGGAGTTTCATCAGGGTCGATATGACCGGCAGGCATATTTAGGCAACCATCACAATATCCAGTATTG
>Ga0306912_1001313_pt1 | contig 11478 bp, 9 predicted proteins | sample AntRauFillE10628_FD_190443 | JGI IMG/M metagenome (GOLD analysis project Ga0306912, IMG submission 190443) | Saline lake microbial communities from Rauer Islands, Antarctica - Metagenome Filla E10 #628 (v2) (version 2) | ecosystem: Environmental > Aquatic > Non-marine Saline and Alkaline > Saline... | reverse complement strand
TTGGCGTCGCCAAGATCGACAATTATGCTGTCAACATATGGAGAAAGGGCTTTGGCGACTGCCTCCTCTGCTTCGCTGGCCGTCTGCACTGTTGCGCCGAGACCTTCCAATATCTCTACCGACAGCGCCCTCGACGCTTCATTGGGCTCGATAATGAGCAGCCTGCGCCCCTTCAAGGGAGCCGCGACCAGCGTTAGTATAGGCGTCTGGTCGGTGGCGCCCTCTGCCTGGGGGCGAGAAGTGGGAATTGGCAGTAGCAAGGTTATCCGAGTTCCGACCCGCGGCTCACTATGTGCCTCGATCCGGCCGCTCATTGCCTGAACAATACGATCGACGATCGCCATCCCCAGGCCACTGCCACCTTTGCGGCGGGATATCCCTCCATCGGCTTGGCGGAACGGCGAAAACAAGCGGTCCAATTGTTCTTCTGTCATACCCTCTCCGGTATCAATGACTTGGATCCGCAGACCCTTCTCATCACCGGAAATACTCAGTGTCACGCTCCCTTCATCCGTAAACCGGATGGCATTTGATAAGAGGTTTTGGAGCAATTGGCCTATCCGGTGGTCATCTCCGAACCTCTTCTCCAGACCATCCGACAGGTTCCAGTCGATTTCGAGGCTGATCCCTTTACCTTCAGCAGCACTACCGTGTTGCCCAATGATGTCGTCAGCCAGTTCCCGCAAATTGAACACGGCAGGATTGATGTCGAACATGTCGGATTCAAGTTTTGACAGATCCAGAATTTCGTCCACGGTTTGCTTCATGGACTGAGCAGATGAACCTATGATTTTGAGCATCTTGCCAATCTCTGGACGCTTGGCTTCATCGTTGCGCTCAAAGGAATGCTCAGCCAGGCGAACCCCGCCGATGATACCTGAGAGCGGTGTGCGCAGCTCATGGCAAAGGAAGGCAAAGAACTGCTCGCGGTTCTTCAGCGTAGCTTCGGACTTGTCGAGGCTTTCCTGAAGGCGGCTCACCTCGTTTTTCTGGGCTTCAGTCTCCGCCTGCTGCTTCAAAATCTCGTTCAAAGTTGCCGTGAGCGAACGCATGACCTCTATTTGGTCTTCGCTCCACGCTCTGGGCTTTGAATCAATGGCACAGAGCGAGCCGATCGCTTCGTTTGCCTCGTCAAAAACCGGGAAGCCAAGATAGGCAATCACGCCGATGTCTCGAATGGCCAGGTTATGGCGAAGAACATCGTGTTCGCGAGCGTCTTCGACGATCAAGGGCCGTGAAAAGTAGCGGACATGTTGACAAAATGAGTGACTGAGAGGTGTTTCGCGTTTTCCGGCCCACGGCTCCGGTAACCCTTTGAAGCTCTTGAAATACTGGCGGTCATTCTCAACATCAACGACCGAAAAGACCGATACGGGCGTATCAAGAAGTTTGGTTGTCAGTAGAGTAAGGCGATCAAAAGCTTCAACAAAATCGGGGTTGAGAAGATCAAGTCGGGACGTTGGACTCATGGAGTTTCCAAGCATCGTCTGTATTCCTATCACTGGTCTAGCCGCAACATACGGCTGTCTCGCACTCGTCAGCGTCTCAAAAGTTAAGGATACTCGACATCATTGTGAACGCGTGTGGCGTTTATCGTAGTCTTCGAACCACCTAGCAATCAATTTTGTCATTTTTTGGCCGTCTACCTGGCTGATCGTGCAAGCCAGATTGTGGTTTAGGGTGCCTTTAGCCAGCTCAACGACCTTTGGAGGCGGTTGACCCTTAGGTAGTGAAAATCAGAGTGAACTCCTGTCGGACTCCGTGATGGCTGATTTTGGGCCGTTTTTGCCTAGCCGACCCTTAACAATGAGGGTTTAGCATCACTACCTTCACTGAGTGAAAAGAGTCCGTATTAGTCGAAACGAGTAGCGTCACGTGAGCCAAGGGAATGCTCACTGGGAACGGTATGAGTACACTCATGTGCTAGCTGGCTTGGACACCTGCCGGGAAGTTGGCTGCTTTGGTGCCACCTATCATCTAGTCCAAATCTGGAAGCGTTCCGTGGCGGCCAGGTTTTCCGGATACTGAGAGAAATCCTAGGCTCAGATGTGAGGAATTGGGGGCCTTCACAAAAGTTATCCACAGGCCCGAGGTGTTAAATATGTGTTAATATAGTGTTAAGCCAATTTTCGACGCCACTTTTCTTCATATAAACAGTGTCTTACTTGCGCGACCGGTAACTGATAACACGAATCTTGGTAACTAAAATCCTGCTTTTGGTAACTGATAACACGAATCTTGACAGCGGTAACTAAAAACCCGAATGTGCCTCATGGTAACTGATAACACGAACGCGCTAGCACCCCTTCTTCCGGATCGGCATCCGCAGCATGATCTGTTTATCTGTGATGTTGCTGATGCCGTTCTGAAGGACGTCATGCAGCACATGGAGCATCCGTTCTACTCGCTTTCCAAGAAGCCTGAGACGTCAGTGAAGCGGTACAAGAATGGTGATCATTGGTTGGAGATCACACCTAGTGTTAAGGGGCTGGCGACCATCTACGACAAGGATATCCTGATCTACTGCATCAGCCAGATTATGGCTAAGCTCAAGCTTGGTGAGCCAGTGTCGCCACGGGTTCGGATCAACTCACGACAGCTTTTGATATTCACCAACCGAGGTACCAGTGGTCGGGAGTATCTCTCCCTCATGGATGCTCTGGATCGTCTGGAGGGGACACGGATCAGAACGAACATCGTTTCTGGTGATGAAGAGCAAATCGATGGGTTTGGCTTGATCGATGCTTCCTCGATACGGCGGAAACAAGGCCTCGACGGGCGCCTTCTCTGGTGCGAGATAAAGCTGTCTGATTGGGTCTTTAACGCGATCAGAAACAAAGAGGTTCTGACCCTCCATCGTGACTATTTTCGGTTGCGAAAGCCGATTGAGCGTCGTGTGTACGAGCTAGCGCGCAAGCATTGTGGGCAACAAAAAAGCTGGAAGATCACCCTGAAGCATCTCCTTGTAAAATCTGGTTCCCAAAGCCCTGAGAAGCGCTTTCGGCAGATGATCAAACAGCTGGCTATCCATGATCATCTGCCGGATTACCAAGTCATCTTTGACGATGTAGCCGATATGGTCATATTTACCAATCGCGGCACAATGGCCCCTGCCCCATTGATTGAGGGCCGAGTTGCTCCTCTGAAATCAGAAACTTACGAGCGTGCGCGGCAGGTTGCACCAGGCTGGGATGTGCGTCGCTTAGAAAGTGAATGGAGAGAGTGGATTATCGAACCTCCACGGGACGCAGATGGAGCATTTGTCGGCTTCTGCCGTAAATGGTTTGAGAAGCGTGGACACCCATAGAGCTTACGCGACAAGACGCTTTCCTGCCTCGCCCTGTAAGACGCAAATTAAGCCTTGACTGTAATGGTCAAGTCTCGTCGAGTGAGAGAATTATATATGTGAGAGTCGTGTTAAGGATTACAAAAAGATGATTAACTACAAGAGCTTAAAGGACTGAAGCTGCACCTCGGTTCCTGATACCCCGAATGTAGACCTATGGTTCCTGCTACCCCCCCTGCCCTTCTGCTTTCCCTCTCTGTGCCTCAAGTAAGAGCTCAAGACCTTGCCAGAGTGTTATGTCTCGGACACGGCAAAAGTCTCGAAACTCGTCGGTGACACGCTTGGGGCCAGGAATGGAAACCTTGTCTTGAGGCTCCTTGCGCTTAGGGCCTGGCTTGAGGTGTCTGGACGGCTCACGATCCACAAAACCGAGCTCGGATCCAGCGCGTACCGCCTTCTTGAAGCCGCCCGTATCGACGACCGGCCGCGACTTCGGTGTGGCTGTAGGCTTGGGAAGCTCAATTTTGTCATCAAATCCGTATTTGCTCATGCCGCATCCTCTTTTGTCAGCGCGTGGATCACGGCCTGGGCGTATGCTCGAGCATTCTCAACGGCCCCGGCGACTTGCTTCATTGCTTTGTCGGTAACAGAGGCTGATTTTCCCTCGTGTTCAGCGGCGACCATTTCGGGTAGCTCCGACAAGAGCACAGCGTCTCGAAAGATGCGGGTATAAGGGGCTCTTTTTGCGACACGAACTGGCAAAGTTGGAATGCTGGCGCTGTCCATTTCCATGCGGACATCGCGCTCATCCGTGGTTTGGAAGGCAGCATTGGTGCGGGTGAACAGCAAAGTGTATGAAATTGGTGTGCGGATCATCGCTGCTGTCGACTGCACCAGCCGAACAGCTGCTGCGGCTTGCCGGGCCTCCATAGGAGAGCCATCAAGCGGGATAACGCACAGATCTGTTCTCGACAGCGCGAAGGTGACCATTTGGTCTTTAGAGCCTTCGAGGTCGATAATCAGATAGTCGCACTCCCCTGTCAGAGTATCAATCAACTCGACGGTATCTTCTGCCTGGGGACGCGAATGAACGCTGAAGGGAACACTCTTTCCCTCAGATTCACGTGTTTTCGACCACGCTACGATATTGGCGTTCGGATCCAGATCGAGGATGGCAACACGCCCGCCGGAAAGAGCTATTTGCTCAGCGAGCAGCATCGCAGAAGTGGTCTTTCCCGAGCCACCCTTCGGATTTGCAAATGTGATGACATACATAGGGAATGTGTAATTTCTGTTGGAATCAACGTCAACTCTAACATCATATACAATATTGTCGCTAGGTATAGAGATAACATTGTACATAACGCTAACTATAAAACTAACTGTAACAATAACATTAACTCTAGAATTAGTTTGGCTCAAAGCCTTCTTTGTAGAAGGGCGTTATCACGGATGTGCCCTGACGGTGAGCTCACTCAGCGCTGCTGATACCCACACCAAAAAGAAAAGGCAGCTCGAAAGCTGCCTTCTTCAATGGCCTAGAGCCACAGATCAGTACGAGACCTTAGGTGTCGTCGCTCGAGTCGATCCCGGCGATAGCGATGATACCGATAACCAAGCCAGCGCCGATTAGGGCAGTGGTCGTGGTGTTCAGATTACCTTGCGTCGAGACGAACGGATCGGCAGTGGCGTCCTGTGCTGCAACCGGAGCTGCGGCAGCGACAGCGATTGCAGCAGCAGCTGCGGTAGTCATAAGCGTCTTCATCCGGCATTCTCCAATGCAGTTTAAATATGCCGCCAACGGTATCTGGTTTTTGTTAGCACATCAAGCCGTCGGACGAGGGGGCGGACGCCCGCGTGGCTCTTCTGCACCGTTGCAGTGTAAACTCAGTCCTTTTGCCTTGCTCGACTTGAATGATCCTCCGGTTGTGAAAGATGCTGGCGACAGTCCTCAGCGAACGAGTGGCCAGAGAAAAACGAGGGCATCTGATGATCGGCAAGCGTCCTGTGATCGTAGCAACAGCGGTTGCCTTGGTGGCGGGCATGCCAGTCTTGGGCGACGTGAATAACCTGATCACGACCCGGACCAATATCTATGGCACCCCCGGTGGCCTGATCGATATGCCGACGGCCGAGATGGCTCCGGATGCTCAGCTATCGACCACGGTTTCTGCCTATGGCACCGGCGAAAACAACCTGACCACGCGCACAACTCTTTCTTTTCAGATACTGCCTTGGATGAGTGGGAGCTTCCGCTATTCCGGTATCGGTGGGCTTGTGCCGACGCCAGGCCGTCCAACATTCAGCACGCTTTATGATCGCAGTTTGGATCTGCGGTTCCGGCTGCTGGAGGAGACAAGCTGGCGACCCGCAGTGGCACTTGGGCTTCAGGATTTTGCTGGCACTGGCATTTATAGCGGCGAATACATTGTCGCCACGAAATCCCTGGGACCGCGGCTACGTTTCTCTGGCGGGGTAGGGTGGGGCCGTTTTGGCAGCTATGGCAGTTTTGGTAATACCGGCTCACGTCCCTCTGGGTTTTTGGGTCAGGGAGGTATTCCCAGTTACGATCGCTGGTTCCGTGGTGACGTAGCAGCCTTTGGCGGGCTTTCTTTTGAGGCCACTGAACGGTTGAGCTTTGCGGTCGAATATTCCTCGGACGCCTATGATCGCGAGACCCGTGACGGCAATATCAACCATCGATCGCCATGGAATTTCCGTGTTGGCTATAAGATCAGTGACGCGCTGAATATGAGCGCTTATTCACTGTATGGCGATGAAGTCGGCTTCAGCTTTACTTTGTCACTCAACCCTCGCCAGCCTGCCGTAAAGGGCGGCATTGAAGGCGCGCCATTGCCAGTTGCGCCGCGCTCTGCGGGCGCTGCAAGCGATCTGGGTTGGACTACCGATGAAAGCCGCAAGACGGACGTACGGACTTCGGCAGCACAGCTTCTTGCCAAGGAGGGCATCGTCCTCCACGCGATTGATCTGGAGCCACGGCGTGCGCATATCCAGATCCGGAATAACCGCTATGACATGCGGCCACAGGCTTTGGGTCGTACCGCACGGGCGTTGACACGCATTCTGCCGGCTTCGGTCGAAACGCTGACCATCACCCAGATTATTGAAGGCATCCCAACCAGCTCTGCTACGTTTGCGCGGAGCGATCTGGAACGGCTGGAAAATGCACCTGCCACCGAAATCCTGCAGGCCGCACAGATCACCGATGGGGCTGTAACTGGAGCGATTCCTGCGCTGATGCCGGGGAGCTATCCCCGATTTGAGTATGGCATTGGCCCGTACCTGCGTTTTTCGGTTTTCGACCCGGAGAACCCGCTTCGCTACAGCGCGGGCATTCAGGCCAAGGCGAGATATCACATTGCGCCGGGCTGGGTTGCCTCGGGATCCGTATCACAGAAGGTGATCGGTAACCTTGACGACGTCTCATTGCCGGGTCCCTCAGGTTTACCTCGGGTGCGCTCGAACGTGGCGTTCTACAACCAGACAGAAGAGCCAACGATCGATTACCTGACCGTGGCAAAATACGGACGCCCTGCAAAAGATATCTATAGTCGCGTGACCTTGGGCTATCTGGAGCGGATGTATGCTGGCGCTTCGGCTGAATTGCTGTGGAAGCCGGTTGATAGCCGTTTGGCTCTCGGGGCTGAGATCAATTACGTGCAGCCGCGCGACTTCGATCAGCAGTTCGGGCTGCGGACCCGCACCACCACGGGTGGCGAGATTCCTGAATGGAATGGCCATGTTTCAGCCTATTACGACATCGGTCATGGCTTTCACACGCAGCTTGATGCAGGTCGCTATCTGGCCGGGGATTGGGGCGCGACACTCTCTGTCGACCGTGTCTTCGCCAATGGCTGGAGTGTGGGCGCTTATGCGACCAAGACCAACGTAAGTTCAGACACCTTTGGTGAAGGATCATTCGACAAGGGTATTCGCATCGAGATCCCGATCTCTTGGGGAACCGGATCGCCCAGCCTGCAGAAAACTGAGACTGTTCTGAAATCCCTGTCGCGTGACGGTGGTGCGCGGCTCGAGGTCAATGGACGCCTCTATGATGAGATTAAGGACACACATCGTCCGCAGATGGCCAAGACTTGGGGGGAGTTCTGGAGATGAGCGTGACACGTCTAAGCTGCGCCGCCGTCCTTGGTCTGACCTGCTTGGCTCTTGCGGCCTGTGGCAATGCGCCGGGACGTGATGTGACGGCTTCCACTATCGCCAAAGGTATACTGGCCCAAGTGACCGGCAGCAGCGAGGTATCTGCGCCCGATGCCAACACGGTGGCCCAGCAGGCCGCAGCTGCGTTGGCCAGCAGCAGCGGACAGGTCATTGTTGTGTCTATCCCGGACCGCAATGCAGTGGCCGTCATGCAGGAGATCGAGCGCAATGGCGCTTATGTCACCTTCGGGACCGCCGACCGGCGCAGCATCACCCTGAAGTATGGGATACTGACCGCCACGCGCGGTCTGGGAAATGATTTGATGTCTGCGGAGATCGAAGCAGTTACCCGGCTCATTCAGGGGCGCCGGGAAGGTGCTGCTGCCAGGGTAAACCGCTATCTGGACGGTGAGAACCAGACAGTCGCGCTGGATCCTTGGTGTCAGACCAAACTGGCAGGATCATCGCAGGTCAACCTTGGCGAGGTGGCCAGCTCCACCACACGCGTGCTTGAATCCTGCATCGCCGATACCGAAGAGTTTCCCGATGCCACCTTTCAAAACAGCTACCAGGTCACGCCTAGCGGGCGCATCGTAGAATCGCGTCAGTGGGTAAGCCCATTCAATGGGTACATCAGTATCCAGTCGCTACGCTGAACGGATATGCAGGCGCACAAAGGCTGAGGCCTTGGGGTGACAATACGTGTTTTTATAAGAGCCGGCACAGCCCTTGGGTTGCAACGCCGTGCCCTTTGCGGAAAGACGAGAGCTGGGGCGGATGAACGTTGAGAACGAGCAAGGGAAAAACATGCTGAAACATCTGATCCTGGCAACTGGATTTGCCGTCCTCACCGGTTGTGGCGTGGCCTATATCTCACCCAAGGTAACAGAATCCGCTGGTAAAGTGCGGGTAGTCCCTCTCACGGCAGACTCGGTCCGCGTTGCCAATGGCGCCCCTTATCGTCCCAAAGAAATTCCGTCGGCCTTCTTCGCTAATGCCGGCAGCGGCAGCAGTTTGCGCGGTGCGGGTGCTGCACCTGCGCCCTCGCTTGATCGTCAGAGCCGTCCGTCCGCGATGCAGATGCGCCTGCCTCCTCCCGTAAATCCTGGGCCCTATGAGATCGGTGTCGGCGATGTACTCCTCTTGGCGACCAAGACGTCTGGCAACACGGTTGAGGAACTGAGTGGGCTTCTGGCCGCACAGAATTCGCGTCAGGGCTACACGGTGCAAGATGACGGTGCCATCGCCATTCCCGACGTGGGCCGCGTGCAGATTGCCGGCTTAACGCTGGAAGAAGCCGAGGCTCAGCTGTTTCAGAACCTTGTCGAGAACCAGATTGACCCGACCTTCAGCCTTGAGATTGCTGAGTTCAATTCCAAGCAAGTGTCGGTAGGCGGGGCAGTGGGCAATCCCGCGGTCCTACCGATTACACTGACGTCGCTTACACTGGATTCCGCCCTAGCGGCGGCTGATGGCATCCGCACCGATGATTTGGAGTATGCGTCGATCCGGCTTTATCGCGACGGCAATCTCTATCAAATCCCGCTCAATGAATATCTGAGCCGACCGCAGGCACAAAAGACCCGGCTCGTGGATGGTGACAGCGTGTTTGTGGACACGGAATACGAGCTCAGCCAGGCGCAGGCCTATTTTCAGGAACAGATCACCCTGGCTCAGTTCCGGCAGCAGGGGCGCATCCAAGCGCTGAATGAACTCAATGCCGAGGTGAACCTGCGCCGCGGTGCCCTGCAAGAGAACCGCGATAATTTCCAGGCGCAGATGGAGCTGGATGCGGTGGGTCGTGATTATGTCTACCTGACAGGTGAGGTCACCAATCCCAGCCGATTTGCTCTGCCTTTCGGACGAGAGGCGACACTAGCTGATGCGCTGTTCGAGAATGACGGTTTCTCCAGTCGTGAGGCCAATCCCAGCCAGCTTTATGTGCTGCGTGGCTCGCCTGAGCCGGGTAATCCAGACATGATCACTGCTTGGCATTTGAAGGGCGGCGACGCCAGCAACATGATCTTAGCGACACGGATGCAAATGCGTCCCAATGATGTGATCTTCATCGCCGAGCAGCCGATCACCCGTTGGAACCGCGTGGTGCAACAGCTTGTGCCGTCGTTGATCACGAGTGGTGCAGCGCTGGCGCAGTAGTGAGTGACCAGAAAGCGCACAAAGCTCCAGGAGAACACGTATTTTCGCGTGTTCAGGCTCTGCCAAGAAAATTCTGAGCTGTCCCGGCGAGAGCTGGCAGAGCAAGAGGCGTTTCAAGCGATGAAATCGCTACTCTGGCAAAGCTTGAATACTGATGGCGTCCCCAAGAATTGAAATACTAAGGACTCAATGAAAAAGGTATTGCTAGTATTTGGAACGCGACCGGAAGCCATCAAAATGGCCCCGGTTTATAAAGTTCTCAAGAAAACCTCTGGCCTAGATGTTCGGTTGGCGGTGACGGCCCAGCACCGGGAGATGTTGGACCAGGTGCTGCGATTGTTTGCGATCGAACCCGACTACGATCTGAATGTGATGAAACCCGGACAGGGACTCACGGAGATCACCGCGGCGGTGCTTTCTGGGCTTAAGCCAGTGCTGGAAGAGTTTTCTCCAGACTTGTTGCTGGTTCACGGAGATACCTCGACCACGCTTTCGGCCTCGCTCGCGGCCTACTACCAGCAGATCCCAGTGGGCCATGTCGAAGCTGGCCTGCGAACCGGCAACATCTATTCGCCGTGGCCCGAAGAGATCAATCGCAAGGTCACCGGCGCCATCGCGCGTCTACATTTTACACCGACAGAGACGTCGGCGGCAAATCTGGCTACCGAAGGCGTGGCAGCAGAGATGATCGCGATAACCGGCAACACCGTGATCGACGCCCTGCTCGAAGTCGTGGCGCGGCTCAAAAGCGACCAAGATCAGAGTGCGGCCTTCGATGCAGCCTTTGGCCTCGATCCAACCAAACGGATGATCCTGGTCACTGGCCACCGGCGCGAAAGCTTTGGCGCCGGTTTTCAGCGGATCTGCGACGCCATCGCGGCGCTGGCGCAGCGCGAGGATGTGCAAATCATCTACCCTGTGCACCTGAACCCCAACGTCAAGAAGCCTGTGGAAAACAGCCTGGGTGTACTCGAGCGTGTCAAGTTGATTGGGCCGCAGGACTATCTGCCCTTTGTCCATTTGATGCGCCGCGCCGACATTATCCTGACTGACTCGGGCGGTGTTCAGGAAGAGGCACCGTCACTCGGCAAGCCGGTTCTAGTGATGCGTGACACCACCGAACGGCCCGAAGCGGTGGACGCAGGAACGGTGAAACTAGTGGGCACCGATACCGATCTGATTGTACGGGAGACGACCACGCTCCTCGATGATCATGGGGCCTATGAGTCGATGTCACGTGCACACAATCCATACGGCGACGGGCTTGCCTCGCAACGCATCCAAGACGCCATCTTGTCATTTTTTTCTATTAATCAGGATCAGCAATAGTGCGCGAGCTTCCGTTCAAACGCATTTCAGTCATCGGGCTGGGTTATATCGGCTTGCCTACCGCAGCCATGTTCGCCTCGCGCAAAGTTGAGGTGGTGGGCGTCGATGTGAACCAGAACGCAGTCGATACGATCAACCGTGGCGAGGTTCACATTGTCGAACCTGATCTCGATTTGGTGGTACGCGCAGTGGTGAAAGAGGGCTATTTGCGCGCCACCACGATTCCTGAACCCGCCGAGGCCTTTCTAATCGCGGTGCCTACCCCATTCAGCGGGGAGAACCATGACCCCGACCTTAGTTTTATCGAGGCGGCGGCGCGCGCTATCGCGCCGATGCTACCCTGCCAGCAGGCAGATTCCGGGTAGCCGCGACCAGATGCCTCGACTTGGGCGCTTCCTTTTTGGCCTAGCTGGCCCGAAGCTACATATTTGGGCTTTTATAAGAACAATGGGGGAACAAATCACTCGCCTGAACTCTGCAGGTACATCACGACGTTTTCGACTGGCATCTTGAAGCCTCGTCCGTCT
>Ga0306912_1001309_pt1 | contig 11508 bp, 17 predicted proteins | sample AntRauFillE10628_FD_190443 | JGI IMG/M metagenome (GOLD analysis project Ga0306912, IMG submission 190443) | Saline lake microbial communities from Rauer Islands, Antarctica - Metagenome Filla E10 #628 (v2) (version 2) | ecosystem: Environmental > Aquatic > Non-marine Saline and Alkaline >... | reverse complement strand
CCGAATCCTCCATTTTGGTGTGATGAACAAGTAGAACCAGGAGCGCCAATTGATCAATATATCTTATGCCTTCTTATTATTGCAGTTATCATAGGAATTTATATTATATGGAAGGATAAATAAGTGAATTAAATTCAGAAATACTAACTCTAAAATAAAACACATGGAAGAAATAGAACAACTACTAGCAAAATTAAAGCGCGACCAAAACGCTTTACATGCAGAATTTAAAGACAAAATAACATTAATCTATACTGGCAATCAAAAAAAGTTTAAAGATGATACTTTTAGAGAGCTTGAAGACATTATAAGCTCGGTATTCAGTCTAACTTATATGTTCAAAAAAAGCAGAGAGCAACACTATGTAAGGGCTAGATCAGTATTTGATTATATACTTATAAGAAATCTAGGTTTTTCATGTAACGAAGTAGGTGCAGAAACAAGCAGGCATAGGACAACTATAATGAACTCATTATTTATCTTTGACTCATACATGAGAGAGAGAGAGTTTAAGAACAACTATGAAAAGGTAATGACTTTATTTGAAGAATATAAGAGTAGAAACTAACGGATTTCGGCTATGCTTAGTGCCTATAAACTAAGCTAATAAATAAGTAAAAAGATATGAGCAATAAAACAGAATTATTTGACAAAAACGGAAAGGCATTAAGTATAGCTGATGTTATGGCTATGCTGCCTTTTGTAACTTACTTAGAAAAAGTAAATAGAGTTGAAGTAATTGACCAAAAAGGCAGAAGCTATGTGAATTGGAAACCAACCAATAAAACAGAACTTAGTTTGCAAGATGATGGCAAAACATTAAAGGTGTTTATTAGCAATTAGCCATAACGGCTAAGGCTATGATTAGTTGCGATTAATTAAACAAAAAACTTAATAGATATGGAAAAAGTATTAGTAAATTTCTTAATAGACCTAAATGATAAAGGTTTAATAAATAACCACGATTTTGATTACGAAAAGATTGCAAAGGCTTTCGCAAATAAAGACGAAAACAAGCAATTAATTATAGCCAATGTTGTGGGTAGTATGCCTACGAGGGCAGAAAAAAACCATCTTCCTGAAAATGTAAGATATGCTTTTTGTGAGGCTATTGAAATGTACCATAACATTCAAAATTATGAATTTGGTTTTTTGGATAGAACAGACTTCATTACCCATACCATTGCAATTAAAGACAAATATAAGTAGGCATATAACTAACAAAAAACAAAACCATGAATGAATTCTTACAAGCTTTCGCATTAGTCAGTATGATAGTTTTTATCATAGTATTAATTATATTTACAATAATAACAACAATTTTAAAATTTAAAAAAATGAGAAATATTAAAAGATTACTAAAAAGAATTCACACAGAATTAGAATTATGGGCGATTGCCTTAAGTAAAATTAAATGATGTTAATAGATACTAAATTTAAGATTGGAGATTCTGTTTTCTTAATTACCGATACAGAACAAAAAAAAAGAATGGTAACTGGTTACTGCATAAGAAGCCAAAGCATAACTTATTTATTGAGTTGTGGAACGGAAGAAAGCAGTCATTACGACTTTGAAATTACAGAAGATATTAACATACTAACAAAAAATTAAGCATATTAAAAAAAAAGTTTATCTTTGAGATAATCAAATAAGCCTTAATGAATGTACTCAGCTTAATCTCAGAGAACCACAAAGAATGGATTAACGTTTGTAAAGTGTTTGGAGTAACTGACTATCCAGAAGACATAGTACAAGAAATGTACATTAAGATAAGCAAGTCTAAGATAGTCACAGAGTTAAATTATAATGGTTATGTATATGTAACCTTAAGGAATCTTTGCTACGATAGTCACAAAAAAAAAGAGTTTAATTTTAACATAGACGAGAACCGCACAGAAGATAATTTAAAGAGCGACGACCATTTAAACTGGATTGATATACAAAAGGCACTACATGAGCTTCCTTATTTTGAGAGGCAAGTAATACAGTTACATAAGATTGAAGGCATTAGCCTTTGCGAGATAGAGCGAGAGACAAGTATTTGCAGGGTTAAGATGATGAGAGCAAAGAACAAAGGAATAGAATCACTAAAACAAAGACTAAGCAAATGAAAAAAGACCTAAGCAAAGACGAAGAAACAAGAGAGTTTATTAAGAACATAAAGCCTAACAAGTATTACAAAATGGAAGGCACAAGCAAAGTAATAATAGGAAAACAACTTAAAAAAATATACAATGCAACAAGAAATCAAGAAAGAGCCAGCAGAATATTTGGAAAGCCTAGACAAGAGGACTAAAGAATATAAGGAGTACAAGAAAAGACACGAGAACAAATCTAAAGGACTCGGCGACACCATCGCAAAAGCAACCAAGGCAACAGGCGTAGACAAGCTAGTAAAGTTCATTGCTGGCGAAGATTGCGGATGTGATGAGCGACAGGCGAAACTTAATGAATCATTTGCCTACGATGTACCTAAATGCCTGAATGAAGATGAGTACGAATACCTAACAAAACTAATAGCAAATAAACCAGCGGTCGCAAGCATAGATCTACAGAAGCAAATCATTAAAATTCATAATCGTATCTTTGCTCAGCAAATAGAATTAAGCTCATGCCCTAGTTGTGTGAGAGCAACAATAAATAAGTTAGAAAAAGTATTAAAACAATATTAACAATATGCACCCAACAAGAATATTTAAAAAGATAAAATAATTGTGTAGTTTAACATTTAATTTGTTTGTATATCTGTTTATTAGTTGTATATTTGTGTATAATTAAAACGCACATTATGAAACTATTCAGAAGCATATTACTAAACGAAGGAGATGAAATAGACACAAGCAACCTTGGAAACTCTTGGACACTTTGTGATATATTTGCTGAAGATCATGCTGATGATATTAATGGTTTTCATGGAAAGGATGGTTATGTAGTACTTTCTATTGATGTTAATATTGACATGGTAGACATTGACAACTCATTATTTGCATTAGAAAACAGAGAAAACGAATGTGAGATAGTAATAGATAGTCAAGACGTTGAATGTAGAGTTCATTTGGTACAAGGTTTAGAGTTTGATGATATGCAAGTAATAAAAGGGAATACAGGAAGCAATGAGTTTGAAGATTATACAACACAATACGAAGGAGATTTGACAAAAGAGGATCTTATAAAATTAATTAATGAATTTAAAAACTAAATAAATTAAAAAAAGTATGGAAAAAGAGTTAAATAATTTTGAAGATAATGACTTTGACTTATTGCAAGAAATAGAAGAGTTAGATTACGAGCAAGACAACCTAGAAAGCAGATATGTAAAACCATTAAAACAAAAGCACAGGTCTCAATCACAAATAAGGTTTTCTAATGCGGAAACTTTAGTAAAAAAAATAGATATGAAAACAAAAGGAGACTTGTTTTCAATAGTTGATGGGTCTTTTATATTTGGAGATTTTATATTAGCGTTTTTAAGATACCACGATATAAAAGCAGTAAGAATGGATATATCAACCTTATCTTTAAGCCTTCAAAACATTATAGGAATAAAAACATTTATAGAAAAAGGATATATCGAAAATGTAAATTTCTTAATAGGTTATTATTTTTACGCACACGAACGTAAAGGATTAATAAAAGAAATGTATGAACAATTAGATATAGACAACAAAATGCAATTAGCTGTCTGTAGAAATCACACTAAAATAACTACAATATTAACAGATAAAGGGCATAAAATAACTATACATGGCTCATCAAATTTAAGAAGTTCGGACAATTTAGAACAACTACATCTAACATTTAATGAAGAAATACACGACTTTGTTACAGACTTTAATAATAAGGTCCTAGAGGAATATAAAACAATTCAAAAACTAATATCAAATAAAAAAATAAGAACATTATGACACCACAAGACAGAAGTAGAATAAAAGCATGGGAAGCTAAAACAGGGGGGTTTTTAAATATAGGAAACCAAGGATCACAAGGGGGAGGTAGTACTGGAGCACCATTTTAAAAATAATAATAATATGGGAAGGAGAAAAGGAGACGACGAAAATATTGTAGCCGAAAGAGTAAACATGGTTTATGCTCTGCAATTAATGGGTAAAAGAAATAAAGAAATTGTTTCATACATTGCGAAAAAATACGATATTGGAGAGAGAACAGTTTATAATTATATTAGGAAAGCCAAAGAACAAAAAGATGAAGACGCTAAAGAATACAGGGATGTTGCATTATCAGAACAAGTGTCACAATTAAGAAACTTATATGAAAAGAATTACAAAATACAAGACTTCAAAGAGTGCAGAGGGGTTTTAGGTCAAATGAGCTTATTGCTAGGGTTAAACCAGCCGATAAAAACAGAATCTAAAATTGAACATATAGAAGTTAACTTTGAAGATTAATGTAAAAAAACCAAAATTAACAAGCTATCAAAAGGACTTCCTTTACAATGGTGCAAGGTTTACGTTTACAGAAGCCTCAACAAAAGCAGGTAAGACCTTTGCTCACATCTGGTGGATATACGAAAGAGCGCACGAGCCTTGGAATAAGACAGGATATAATCATTGGTGGGTAGCTCCTGTTTACTCACAGGCTAAGATAGCATTTAACAGGCTTAGGATTAAACTAGGTCGCACAGGCTATTATAAAATCAATGAATCAAGTCTAACGATTACTTGCCCTAACGGTGCGGTTATCTGTTTTAAGTCTGCAGACAAATACGATAATCTATTTGGAGAAGATGTCTACTCAGTTGTATTAGACGAAGCACCTAGGGCAAAGGTAGAAGCATTCTACGCATTACGATCTACAGTAACCTCAACTAAGGGAGTAATGAAGATGATAGGCAACTTTGGTGGTATTGCGAATTGGATGCACCAAATAAAAGAAAAGGCAAAGACTGACGACCAATACGCATATTATAAGATAACAGCTTGGGATGCAGTTAAGGAGGGCATACTAGATGAGTCTGAAATACTACAAGCGCAAAAAGACCTACCGACTAAGATATTCCAACAACTCTACCTAGCAGAAGAAACAGAAAGCGAAGACCAGCTTATCAGTTTTGACACTATGAAGTCAATGTTTACTAACGACTTTGTTAAGGATGGGACTAAATACATTACTGCCGATATCGCCTTACATGGTTCGGATAAGTTTGTTGTATTTGTTTGGTCAGGTTGGAAAATAATCGACTGCATTATAACAGCCAAATGTGAAGCCCCAGAAGTAGAAAAGTTACTAAAAGAAACCGCCAATAAATACGGAGTACAACGCAATAACATCACATACGATGCAGATGGTCTAGGTTCGTTTCTTAGAGGTTATCTTCAAGGAGCGCGACCATTCAATAACGGAGGTACACCAATAGGCAAAACGAACTATAAGAACCTTAAAAGCCAATGCGGTTATGAGTTTGCAAAGCATTGCAGAATAGAAGGAATTAAAATAGATTGTAAGATAGACAAGGGAGAACTCTACAAAGAATTAGAATGCCTAAAGTCTTATGCACTAGACAAAGAGGGAAAGATACAACTGATGCCAAAGGAGAAGATAAAAGAGATTATAGGGCATTCACCTGACTTGCTAGATGCAATCACTATGAGAATGATGTTTAACTTAGAACCCAACAAAGGAAAGTATTATGTATATTAGTTGTCTCTACCCTGTGGAGAGGTCGCACCAAACTACTATAAACGCTATAAACTTAAAATAAGACCCGATTAAGTTACAAACAAACAAAACCAAAGTATATTAAGTATGAAGCTAGAGATAACTATACCAGAGAAGCTAAGCGAGATTAAGTTAGGACACTATCAAGAGTTTGCAAAGATAGAAGAGCCTAACGACTACGACGTGTTAAGATGCTTCTACGGAATAGACACTAAAGGAGTCTTTGACATGAAGGCAACGGACGTTAGCAGGCTAGTCGAAGCAATCAATAAGTTATTATTAGAAGAGCCAAAGGAGCTAATCACAAGCTTTAAACTAGGCGGTAAAGAGTTTGGATTTATTCCAAGCCTAGACCAAATGAGCTACGGAGAAAACAACGACCTGACAGATTATGTTAACGATATAGAAAAGATGACAAATGCAATGGCGGTTATGTATCGACCAATAACAACTAAGCAAAACGGAAAATATCTAACTGAGAAATATAAGGGTAGTTTAGAATACTCATCAATAATGTATCATGCTCCGTTAGATGCCTTTTTAAGTGCGAAGGTTTTTTTTTATCATTTAACGAAAGACTTGTTGAACTTTATCCCAGTCTTTTTGAAGGAGGAGAGCCGACATCTTTCAGCCGAAAGTGGGGAAACTATGCAAGCATATATAAGCTCGCTGGAGGACAACTTGAAGCATTTGACAGAGCCACCGAAAGGAATGTACATGAATGCTTAATGTACTTAGAATACGAAGTAGACAAGTTTAAAGAAGAAAATAAGAAGCCGACAAATGGAATATCAAGAACTAATTAAGGTAATAAGAGACGAGCTTGAATCTAGCGAATTAATTGCAAGAGTAGAGAATGACGACATTCCTTCTATTGATCTTAAAAAAAGAAGTCTATACCCATTGGCTGCTTTTTATATTGATAGTGTAGAGGTCACGAGTAATGTTAACACCTTTACGGTTCAACTTCTTATAGCTGACATTTTAGACGTTAACAAAGAAACAGATCAAGATAACCAAGACTTTATCTGGAATCAATCAATCGCAGTAATTAACAACCTTTACAATAAATTAAACAGGGGGTTATTATTTGAGCAACTTGTACAAGAAATAGAACCAATTAATTTAACACCGTTTACTGATCGACTAGATAAAGGACTTGCAGGAATGGAAACTATATTAAAAATAAGCGTTAAAAATAATATGACCTTATGTTAAATAACACTCAAACAGCATTAGATAAATTCAGCAAAGGAGTAGTTAAGCAATCAAGAACAAGACTGACTAAGGGCAAAAAGAATGTTACTAAAACTCTATACAATGCCATAGACTACGACTTAACAGTCTCGCCCAATAGCTTTAGCCTTAAATTTTACACAGGCGAATACGGAGCATTTCAAGATGAAGGAGTAAAAGGAGCTGACCCAAGTTTAGTAAAGAACGGAAAACAAAAAGCACCTAACTCACAGTTTAGTTATAAGAACAAAAGACCTCCGATAAAACCATTAAAACAATGGATAAAGGCAAGGGGTTTAAAATACAGAGATAAGGATGGAAGATTTAAAAAAGGAGGTATTAACACTTTAGCGTTTTTGATTAGTCGAAGCATCTACGCTCAGGGAATTAAGCCAAGTGGGTTCTTTACAAAGGCATTTGAGAGCCAATACAAGAATCTACCTAAAGAAATAATAGACGGTTACGCATTAGACATGAGAGACCTGTTAACATTTACAAAGAAATGAAAGCACTACAATTAAGAAGTCCGTTAAACGTATCTTATTCAAGTGAGGATAGCTCATTTGCATCTTGTGAGTTTTCAATTTATGTTAATAGAGATGTAACTAATATTAATACAAACACAGTTGCAGACTATTCTTTAATTGCAGAGCCAATAAATAATCGTGTTAACTTTGAGATAGCCGAACTTATACGAAGTAAGAACGATTATCTTTATGAGGATGATTTTTATACAGCTAGAGATACAGCAACCTATGTATTATTGAGAGCGGTTTTATTAGATAGTGATGGAGATGAGATAGATACTAAATACAACTTCTTTAAAGTAAGAGATGGTTATGTAGACCGTAACGAAGTGCAACTATTAAATAGTGAAATAAATCCAGACCCGAGAACTTGGAATAACAATTTCAACACAACTATAGCACATAATAAAGACGATCCATTTGGAGGCACAGACGCTTATTTTATAGTAGACACAGTTGACGCAAATGGTTTTATATTATTAGATGATGAGTTGCAACTAACAGGAGTTCACACCTTATCAGTGTTTTTAAAAGGTTCAAATTCTGTACAAATAGGTAAAAATAGCACAAACTATATTAAAGTTAATTTAGCAACTGGAGATGTAGAAGGCACTGCTGGAACTGTTATAGCTTACGATATATTTAAGGTTGGATTATTTTACAAAGTCAGCGTAGTTTTAACTATGGCTTTATCAGATGGATTTAAATTAAGAGAGTCACCGCCCCAAGATTCAGACTTTATGTTTATATTCAGCCCTACAATAATAAAAGGAAACCTACTAAACTTCACACCTTCAGAGGTATTGCTTCAATCTAATACACAGGTTTTTTCACACTCTAGCATACGACCACTTTACATGGTTGACAGAAAAGAATCGGTCGCCTATAATTTAAAATCTTCTTTAAATGATAGAGTTTTAAGAGTTTTTTTTCTTTTTAATCCATTAGTTAATTCTTTTATTGCTAGTATAACAAGAAGAGAGGTTTTTTTAATAAACCAAACTTTAACAATACCTGAAAAGATACTTTGCGAACCAAAATATACGCCTGTAAAAGTTAGCTTCATAAATAAGTTTGGAGTAATACAAGATTTAGTTTTCTTTAAGAAGAGGGAGGATAGCTTTAGCACAAACCAACAGGATTTCAAGGCAAACATTTTAAGAAACGGAACTTACTTACCACATACAGGGCAAAAGCAAATCATCAACAAGCAAGCAAGCGCAAAGGTAAAACTAAACACAGGGTTTTATCCAGAAGATTTTAACGAGGTCTTTAAACAATTGCAATACTCTACAAACTACTGGATAGACGATGAGCCAGCCATACTAACGGGTTCAAACTTTGCCTTTAAAACTAGCGTAAACGACAAGTTAATTAATTATAGTTTTGACTTTGAATACGCAAATCCAGATATAAACAATATTAGATAATGCTGAACCTTCAATTATTTATAGAAGATAAAAGAGTAGACTTCTTTGAGGATGAATCTGTACAACTTACCGACTCAATTCAGGATGCAAGGGATATAGGAAAAATCTTCACAGCAGTATCAAGAGACTTTACCGTACCAGCTACACCAATTAACAACAATCTATTTAAGCACTTCTATAACTTTGATATTGTAGACGGGTTTGATCCAAGGCAAAAGGTCAGAGCATCCTTATTTCAAAATGGGTTTCTATATAAAAAGGGATTTGTTCAGCTTCGTTCTGTTAACCTAGAAAACAATAAGGCATCAAGTTATAAGATATTCTTTACAGGCTTGTTAGGAGAGCTTAAAGACATATTTAAAAGCGATAAGTTAAGCGACTTACTATCGCTCAATAAGTTTAGCCATCCTTACGACGTTACAACTATTAGAGCTGGATTACAGAATTATTTTGATGTAGTTAATAACGTGCCAGACTTTACAGCAGGCAACAATAAAGACTTATGTTATCCTTTTGTTAGTTCTGTTAATCGTTACGCATTTGGCGCAGATGGACTTAGAACTGTAGACGAGAACGGACTATTAACTACAGACAAAATACAAACCAGCGACCTTAAACCTGCCTTAAGAGCTGTTAGAATAATTGAAGCAATAGAAGAAAAGTATTCAATAGTATTTGATAGTGATTTCCTTAAAAACAATGCAATATTTACAGAGCTTTACTTGTGGCTTAATAGGTCAAAGGGAGTACTTGCAGACGACCAATTATTTGATTTAAACTTTCCTATAAATAGTTTTGAGTTCACAAGTGGCGATGAAGTTATTGACGACCAAGGAACTTTAATATTAACTAGTAGATCACGAAGTGGAGAAGGTGAAGACTTTACAAGTTTTAACTTTGAGTACACCGTCGAAGTAACAGGAAGCGGACTTATACAATTACAAATAATAGACTTAGTAACTAATCAAATCTATAATACATTTTCACAAGAAGTAGAAAACGAAAGCGTTTCTTTTAGTTATCTTTTTGAATCTGTAGATTTTGGCACAGATGCTTGGAAACCTGTAGTAAGAATTATAACAGAAACCGAAGGTATTACACAAGTAGATGTCTCACTAATTGTAGTAAAAACACAAACAAATAATACAGCACCTTTTAATAAAACAGGTAATTATAGTTTAAGTAGTGGAGCTATAGTCGCCACATCGGATGTTAATATCTCATTGCAAGTTCCTTCAATGACGGTACTTGATTTTTTAACATCTATTTTTAAAACCTTTAATTTAACAGCATTTGTACAAAACGATAGTAGTATAAAAGTACAACCATTGGATGAGTTTTATGCTGATGGCAAAGTAATGGATATTACAAAACTAATAGACATTAACAAAAGCGAGGTTAAAAGATTTGAACCCTACAAAGATATTAACTTTGAATTTGAAAAAGCGGAAAGTTTCTTGATGATTAAGAGGGATAAAATACTGGACGACATATTTGGAAATCTAAACTTTGAAGTAGGCGCAGATGACCCAAGCAAAGTTATAGGAGGAGGTCAGTACAATGTAAATCCTAAATTTCATAAGATACTACCAGAACGTTTAAGGCTAGAAGATGGAGCTTTAAGTCCTATCATGTACTCTTGGTATGTCAACGAAGAAAGCGAGCCATTAAGTAACAAGCCCGTATTATTTTATACTAAAAGACAAGAATTTTCAGGATCAAACTTGATACAATTTGGCAATGGTGAAAACTTGACAAGCAATATAGCACCTTCCAATGTTAAGCAGGATTTAACGCAGACAATTAATTATGGGTCTGAAATAGACGAGTACACGCTAGAGGTGAATACTAACAGTTTGTTTAACAACTTCTACAGAAAGTTTATCTTAGGAGCATTCAGTCCTAGGTCAAAAATACTAAAAGTTAAAGCATATTTAAACGCTGACTTTATACTTAACTATGGACTAAACGACACATTAATCATTAACGGAAGAAAGTTTAACATTAATACATTAGATGTCAATTTAGGCACAGGAGAAGCAAGCTTAGAACTAAGAAATATATTCGACATTTCAGCAATACCAAACCCAGATAACCCAACAGTAGATCAACTTGCTATTTCAAGTTCTGCACAATCTGAAAACGATGCAAGCGGAACTTACACCTTTAACGTGATAAGCAACGTTGCTTGGACAGTAACAGATAATGCAAGCTTTGTTAGTGTTACTCCTACTAGTGGCTCAAACAATGCGACACTAACTGTTACCTATACAGAAAACAATTCAACAGACGACAGAGCAGGAGTTATAACAGTAACAGGAGGTGGATTTGAAAGAGAGCATACACTAACACAATCTGGAAAACCTGTAGAGTTAACTATATCAAGCACAAGCAATACTGTAGCAAAAGAATCGGGAAGTTACGACATACAAATACTTTCAAATACAAATTGGATAGTAAGCGACAATAGATCATGGACTAGTCAAAGTCCTATAAATGGTTTCGGAAATACAACGCTAACAATTACAAGAAGTGAAAATCTAACAACTACTGAAAGGGTTGCAATTATAGAAGTACAAGCAGGAAGCGTAGTAAGAACTCACACCTTGACACAAGAAGCACAGACAACAAGTCAGAT
>Ga0306912_1001302_pt1 | contig 11586 bp, 6 predicted proteins | sample AntRauFillE10628_FD_190443 | JGI IMG/M metagenome (GOLD analysis project Ga0306912, IMG submission 190443) | Saline lake microbial communities from Rauer Islands, Antarctica - Metagenome Filla E10 #628 (v2) (version 2) | ecosystem: Environmental > Aquatic > Non-marine Saline and Alkaline > Saline... | reverse complement strand
TCTTCAGTGAAGATATAGAGTTTTACTGGTCACGTTCAAGAATCATAGAAAAGCTCAATGCTTTACCTAGGGATCTTTTACCCGAAGGAGTACAACCCGCTTTAGGGCCTGATGCCACGGCTTTAGGACAAGTGTATTGGTACACCATAGAAGGTAGGGACAAAGATGGAAACCCTACAGGCGGTTGGGATTTGCACGAAATACGAACGGTGCAGGACTTCTATGTTAAATACGGTCTAAACGCTACAGAAGGAGTTTCAGAAGTTGCCTCTATTGGTGGTTTCGTACAAGAATATCAGATAGACGTTAACCCGGATGCACTCAAGGCTTATGACATCCCTTTGCATAAAGTAATGCAGGCCGTTCTAAAATCAAATAAAGACGTAGGTGCTAAAACCATTGAAATTAATCAAGCAGAATATTTAGTTCGTGGCTTAGGCTATGTCAAAAAAGTAGAAGACATAGAAAAAGCCGTTGTTGCTGTCCAGGACAATGTGCCCATTAGAATCAAAGATATTGGGGTGGTTTCATTAGGTCCTGCAAACCGCAGGGGGCTGTTGGACAAAGACGGTGCAGAAGTAGTTGGCGGGGTAGTTGTAGCCCGTTATGGTGCAAATCCTTTGCAAGTCATCAACAATGTGAAGGACAAAATCAAGGAGATAGCACCCGGATTACCGAAGAAAACCTTAGCTGATGGACGAGAAAGCCAATTGACCATTGTTCCGTTTTACGACCGTTCAGAATTGATTTACGAAACACTGGGAACACTCGAAGAAGCCATATCCCTGCAACTTTTAATCACGATTTTGGTGGTAATCGTGATGGTGTACAACCTGCGGGCTTCTTTTCTTATTTCGAGCATCCTGCCGATATCTGTTCTAATGGTATTTATCGCCATGCGCTATTTTGGTGTGGATGCCAATATTGTTGCCCTATCAGGTATCGCTATTGCCATTGGTACTATGGTAGACTTGGGGGTTATACTTTCAGAAAACATTATTAAACACATAGATGAGGCACCGCCTGAGCAAAAACTCATTACTACGGTTTACAATGGTGCTTCGGAAGTATCCTCGGCTATACTAACTGCTGTTTCTACCACTATCGTCAGCTTTATTCCTGTTTTCACCATGCAGGCTGCTGAAGGCAAGCTGTTTGGTCCCCTGGCATTTACCAAAACGTTTGCGCTATTAGCCGCATTGCTGGTGAGCTTACTCATCATGCCGACCCTTGCGCATTGGTTTTTTGGATTCAAAATCAAAAATAATTTTCTCAAAAAATACGGTAGTTATGGATTAGTCCTTTTGGGAATTGTAGGACTGGTTGCAGGACAGATTTGGGGTGGCGTAATATTGTTGCTTTTTGGCATTACGGGAATTGTAAAATCGTTTTTGGAATCTAAAAAGGAGTCATTTTCCAAACCTATCCTCTTCCTTTTCAACTATGCAGAATTGATCATTGTATTGATTGGGGTCACCTGGCTGTTGGCCAAATACTGGTTGCCATTGGGTGCTTCTCAATCGCTTACAATCAATTTCATTTTTGTCACCCTATTGGTCGGCATCATCCTTGGCGGGTTTACGCTGTTAGAATATCAATACAAAAGAGTGCTCAAATGGTGTTTAAACAATAAGGTCAAGTTCCTCTTGATTCCTGCTTTGCTTATACTTCTTGCCGCTAATATTTGGTTGGGCTTCAATACGGTTTTTGGAGTTGTGTCTAAAGGCTTTGAAAAAGTAGGATGGAATGCGAGCGAAACCCAAGTATGGTCTGGGCTTGCCCATACCTTTCCCGGAATTGGTGAAGAATTTATGCCTTCACTGGATGAAGGAAGCTTTTTACTCATGCCCACCTCCATGCCCCATTCAGGTATTGAATATAATCGAAGAGTGGTGGGGCAATTGGACATGATGCTGACCAATATCCCCGAAGTAGCATTGACTGTGGGTAAACTTGGAAGGGTAGAATCTGCTCTCGATCCTGCCCCTATTTCGATGTATGAAAACATCATCAATTACAAATCGGAATATATGCTCAATCAAAAAGGGCATAGACAACGATTTAAAGTTGACAAAGAGAATCGTTTCATTACCGTTTCAGGTGATACCATAACCAATCAGGAAGGTTTAAGTCAATCCATTGAAGCCAATGATCTTATACCTGATGATAATGGAAAGTACTATCGTAATTGGCGAGACCACATCCAATCACCCGATGATATTTGGAATGAAATCGTGAAGGTGACCAAAATACCCGGTGTGACATCAGCACCTAAACTGCAACCTATAGAAACTCGGTTGGTCATGTTGCAAACGGGAATGCGTGCCCCAATGGGTATTAAAGTTTATGGCCCCGATTTAAGCACCATTGAGAACTTCGGCTTACAGCTGGAAAACATCCTCAAAGAAGTGCCATCGGTAAAAGCAGAAGCCGTTTTTGCCGATCGGATCGTAGGAAAGCCTTATATACATCTCAACATCAACAGAGATGAAATTTCTCGATATGGATTGAATGTTGAAGATGTGCAGCAAACCATCGAAACGGCCATTGGTGGGATGAAAATCACCTCTACCGTAGAAGGTCGTGAACGCTTTCCCGTTCGGGTTCGCTATCCGAGAGAACTACGTGACGATCCTGAAGCCTTGGGTAAAATATTGATACCAACTCCCACAGGTGCTCAAATTCCAATTTCACAAATTGTAGATTTTGAATATGTAAGGGGGCCACAAGCCATTAAAAGTGAAGAAACCTTCTTGGTGGGTTATGTGCTGTTTGATAAACGCGATGGCTTTTCAGAAGTCGGTGTTGTAAATGATGCTCAGCAGCGCATTCAAGAATTAATTGACTCAGGAGAATTAACTGTACCCTCAGGAATCAGCTATAAATTCTCAGGTAGTTATGAAAATCAGGTGCGTGCCGAAAAACGCTTGTCTATTATAGTGCCTCTGGTTTTGGGTATTGTTTTTCTTATTCTGTATTTTCAATTCAAATCGGTTTCTACCTCCCTGATGGTATTCACGGGTATTGCCATGGCTTTTAGCGGTGGTTTTATCGTATTGTGGCTTTACGGACAGACGTGGTTTTTAGATTTTTCTCTTTTTGAAACCAACTTTAGAGACCTATTTCAAATACACACCATTAACCTGAGTGTAGCGGTTTGGGTAGGATTTATCGCCCTTTTTGGTATTGCCACGGATGATGGCGTATTGATGGGGACTTACTTAGATCTAAGTTTTAAGCGAAATAAAACCACTGATATTAAGGGAATCAGGGCTGCAACGGTAGAAGCTGGTCATCGAAGGATTAAACCTGCCGTAATGACGTCAGCCACTACCATCATTGCACTTCTGCCAATTCTCACCTCTACAGGTAGAGGTTCTGACATCATGATTCCGATGGCGATACCGGCTTTCGGGGGAATGTTGTTTGCGGCCATAACTTATTTCATCGTTCCTGTGCTTTACTGCTGGAGAGAAGAACGTAAAATTTTAAAAGGCTAATCATGAAAAAGTATATCCTTATAATATTCACTGCATTGGGCTTTAATATGATTTCAAATGCTCAATCCTTAGACGACTATTTCAAAGTAGCGGCAGAAAATAATCCGGGCGTACAAGCCAAGTACAAAAACTTTGAAGCGGCCATGCAAAGGGTAACTCAAGTGAGTAGCCTGCCTGACCCCAATTTGTCTTTTGGCTACTTCATTTCGCCTGTAGAAACTCGTGTAGGTCCGCAAAAGGCAAGGTTTTCTTTGACACAAATGTTTCCTTGGTTTGGCACTTTAAAAACTCAGGAGAACGTGGCGACATTAATGGCAGAAGCCAAGTATCAGGAGTTTTTAGATGCCCGAAACAGACTATACTATCAAGTGTCTGCGGCATATTACCCATTGTACGAACAACAAAGACTCATAGGAATAGAAGAGGAAAATATAAGCATCCTCTCGTCCTATAAAAACATAGCTACAGTTAAGTTTCAGAACGGTAAAGGTGCAATGGTAGATGTGTTGCGGGTAGATATTATGCTCAAAGATGCATCGACCAATTTGTCCATTTTGGAGCAAAAGAAAAAGCCACTTGAAACTCGTTTCAATACGCTTCTGAATCGACAGGAAAATGAGCTAATTATCGTTCAGGATTCACTATACACAGCAAGCTTGCCTAAAGAATACCGCAAGGATTCATTATTGACTTCCAATCCATTGCTCGATGAGTTGGACTTAAAAATAAAGGCAAGTGTAGCACAGGAACAGGTGGCAATCAAACAAGGTCTTCCAAAACTTGGTGTAGGCTTGGATTATGTTATCGTGGGTCAACGAACGGATATGTCCGTGCCGGATAATGGCAAAAATGCACTGATGCCCATGGTGTCCATGAGTCTCCCCATTTTTAGAGGGAAATACAAAGCAGCACAGAAGGAAGCCCAACTGATGCAGGAATCCTTTTCGCTCCAAAAAGAAGATGTGGTAAACAGACTTACCAGCTCCTATGAAATCGTTTGGTTCGATATTCAAAAGCAGTTTGAACTTATCGAACTCTACGAAGAACAGATTTTAACATCTCTACAATCTTTAAATCTCCTATTTACTGCCTATGGCAATTCAGGAAAAGACTTTGAAGAAGTATTGCGGATGCAACAGCAAATATTGAAGTATCAAAAAATGAAAGCTACTGCCTTGTCGGAATACCACATAGCATTAGCACAATTAGATTATATCACCGCAAAAACAAATTAAAGATGGATAAAAATGCTCATAATGATTATAAAGCAGGAAGTTTAAGTTTAGCTGGTTCAATTGCATTGGGCACTGGCGTAATGATCGGTGCAGGAATCTTTGCTTTGTTGGGACAAGTTGCTGAACTATCAGGTACTTGGTTTCCATATATTTTTATACTGGGTGCTGTTATTTCTGGGTTCAGTGCATACTCTTATATCAAGGTTTCCAATACTTACCCATCGGCTGGTGGAATAGCTATGATTTTGCAAAAAGCTTATGGAAAATCAACCATTACGGCTTCAGCCGCTCTCTTAATGGCATTATCAATGGTTATTAACGAGAGTTTGGTTGCCAGAACCTTTGGCTCTTATACCCTTCAGCTCTTTGAAGTTGAAAATAAAGAAGTTTGGATACCAATCTTGGGTGTTACTCTTTTGATAGGTGCATTCTTGATTAATATCTCAGGCAATAAACTTATAGGTAAGTCTTCACAGTTTATGTCGTTCATCAAAATTGCCGGCATTGCAATTTTTGCTATTGGGGCGTTATGGGCTGTTGGGTTTTCTCTCGAAGGTTTAATACCAAAAGCAGTGGACAATTCCGACTTCTCAGCAGCTAGTTATATTGGAGCATTGGCACTCTCCATTTTGGCTTACAAAGGATTCACAACCATCACCAATAGTGGTGGCGAAATCGAAGAACCAAAGAAAAATGTAGGTCGATCCATTATTATATCTCTATTGATCTGCACGTTAGTGTATTTTCTAGTGGCTTTTGCTGTAAACTCAAGTCTTACAATCACAGAAATCATTAATGCCAAGGACTATTCTTTAGCAGAAGCTGCTAAACCTGCTTTCGGAGATTATGGTCTATACTTCACAGTAGCTATTGCCATCATAGCCACTATTTCAGGAGTGATTGCCAGCATTTTCGCAGTTTCCAGAATGACAGCTATGCTCACAGAGATGAAGCTTATTCCACATAGTCATTTGGGTATGCCAGGTCGAATTCAAAAGCACATGTTGGTGTATGTGGTGGTAATCGCAATTCTATTGACTGTTTTCTTTGATTTGTCCAGGATTGCTTCAATAGGTGCGATTTTCTATTTAATCATGGATATGATTGTCCATTGGGGTGTTTATAAACATCTAAGAAAAGAAGTAAAAGCAAAAGGAATCATTGTTCTCACAGCCATGGGCTTAGATTTGGTTGTACTAGGAGCCTTTTTATGGATAAAAGCAAAGTCCGACCCATTGGTTCTTTTAGTTTCTGGAGCAACAATAGTTGTAGTTTTTATTGGGGAAAAATGGTTTCTAAAATCAAATCTCCCTAATCATCAAGAGTAGAAAATTCAACACAAAATCAAAATAACGATGAAACATACATATAAAATTAGCGGCATGACTTGTAATGGTTGTAGGAACCATGTGCAGGAAACATTGTCCAAAATAGACGGAGTAATAGAAGCAATAGTTGACTTGGAGAAAGGTGAAGCAACAATCGAAATGGATCATCATCTTTCGATCGAAACACTTCAAAAACCCCTTGAAGGTTCTAACTACAGTGTCCACTTGCCTAGTGAAAATGTCCATGCACATGTTCACAAACACGAGCCAGTGTCTTCTGGTAGTGGTGTCTGGTACTGTCCCATGCATTGTGAGGGTGAAAAGACCTATGACCAGCCAGGAGACTGCCCAGTTTGTGGGATGGATTTGGTGGAAGAAGCTAATTTAAAGAAGACTGTTGGAAAATATACCTGTCCTATGCACCCCGAAATAATCAAAGACAAACCTGGGGCTTGTCCTAAATGTGGAATGGAGCTAGTGCCATTGGATGTAGATGAATCAGCCGAAAATAAGACATATACAAAGTTGTTGTCTAAGTTTTGGATTGCAAGTGTTTTTACACTGCCAATTTTTTTAATTGCTATGTCTGAAATGTTGCCGAGCAATCCATTACCCAATATCATGCCCTGGAAGTATTGGGGATGGGTACAACTCGCACTGTCTATTCCAGTTGTATTTTATGCCACATGGATGTTTTTCAGACGGGCTTATAGTTCAATTGTTCGTAGAAGTCTGAATATGTTTACCCTGATTGGCATTGGTGCTGGTGTAGCTTGGTTGTTTAGTCTGTCAGGCCTTCTTTTTCCAGATATATTTCCAGATCAGTTCAAAACCGAGTCAGGGACGGTTCACATGTACTTTGAAGCTGCAACGGTCATTTTGACATTGGTACTTTTAGGGCAATTACTAGAGGCAAGAGCACACAGCAAAACAAATGGTGCTGTCAAGGAATTACTCAAACTAGCTCCCAATACTGCGACATTAATAGTTGATGGATCTGAAACCAAAGTCAAAATTGATGAGATAAAAGTGGGTGACCTGCTACGTGTGAAGCCAGGAGAAAAAATACCTGTAGACGGCAGCATAACTAAAGGCAGCAGCATCATCGATGAATCAATGATCAGTGGCGAACCCGTTCCTGTAGAGAAATCCGAGGGTGAGAAAGTCAGTTCAGGTACCATCAACGGGCAGAAGTCCTTTGTGATGAAAGCTGAGAAAGTTGGAGCTGATACCCTATTATCACAAATCATAGACATGGTGAATAATGCGAGTCGTAGTAGAGCTCCCATTCAAAATCTGGCAGATAAAATATCCGGATATTTTGTTCCTGTGGTGATTGGCATTTCAATATTGACTTTCATAATCTGGATGATATGGGGGCCTGATCCGAAATTGGTCTATGCCTTCGTCAACGCAATAGCAGTACTGATCATTGCCTGCCCATGTGCACTAGGATTAGCCACTCCAATGTCTGTAATGGTAGGAGTGGGCAAAGGAGCTAAACTAGGTGTGCTCATTAAGAACGCAGAATCTCTTGAAAAGATGAATGAGATAGATGTCGTGATTATCGATAAGACAGGAACTGTAACCGAAGGGCGGCCTTCTGTTGAAAAAATAACTCCTACCAGTGGTTTCAAAGCTGATGATCTTGCCCAAGTTGTGGCGTCTGTCAATCAGCAAAGTGAGCATCCATTGGCAGAATCTATGGTTCGATATGCTAAAGAGAAAAAAATCTCATTGGTTCAAATTGATCAATTTGAATCTGTTACAGGAAAGGGCGTAAAAGCGGTGATGGATGGTAAGAAAGTGGTCGTTGGTAATGAAAAACTACTAGAGGCTGAAACGATTTCTACTGATTCTGCACTTTTGGCACTTGCCAAAAAAGAACAATCTAAAGGCAAGACAGTCCCTTTTGTAGCCATAGATGGGAAATTGGTAGGATTTATAGTGATCGCTGATGCCATAAAGCCGACAAGCAAACAAGCTATCGTAGATTTACAATCAAGAGGTATTAAGGTAATTATGATGACTGGTGACAATGCCTTTACTGCTAAAGCAGTGGCCGATACATTACACTTGGATGGGTTTCAGGCAGATTGCCTACCAGAAGATAAGCTAAACAAGGTAAAGGAGCTTCAGTCTTCGGGAAAAAAAATAGCCATGGCGGGTGATGGTATCAACGATGCTCCGGCACTGGCTTTGGCTGACGTGGGAATTGCAATGGGCACAGGTACTGATGTGGCAATAGAAAGTGCTGCAATTACTTTAGTAAAAGGTGATTTACAGGGTATTGTAAAAGCCTATGGCCTTAGCCATAGTGTAATGAAGAATATCAAACAAAATTTATTTTTCGCTTTGCTCTACAATACAGTAGGTATACCTATTGCAGCAGGGGTTCTCTTTCCGTTTTTCGGCATTTTGCTTTCGCCTATGCTAGCAGCATTGGCCATGAGTTTTAGTTCCGTTTCGGTTATTGCGAACGCACTAAGATTAAGAACACAAAACATTAAATAAGATGAAAAATATTAATAAAACAACAGTAATCATTGCCATTAGTACCCTCGTCATAGGCTTGCTAATTGGTTGGTTAATTTTTGGGAGATCCAATGACAACCAAACGGAAGAACACAAGCACACAGAAATGGCAGATTCCGAAACAATTTGGACTTGTTCCATGCATCCGCAAATAAGGAAAAATGAAGCTGGAGATTGCCCTATTTGCGGAATGGACTTGATTCCATTGGAAAGTGAAAGCAATGAAATTGACCCAATGGCGGTAAGCATGTCGCCAACTGCCATGCAGTTAGCTCAGGTACAAACTATGGTAGTCGATAAAGGTAATGCTGAGAAATCAATACGTCTAAATGGAAAAATACAGGCAGATGAACGTTTGCTATTTACCCAATCTTCTCACATACCTGGCAGAATTGAGAAACTGACCGTAAACTTTACGGGTGACTATATTAAAGAAGGTCAGGTTATTGCCTATATCTATTCTCCCGATTTAGTGACAGCACAAGAAGAATTATTTGAAGCTGAAAAAATTAAAGAAACTCAGCCTGCATTGTTTAATGCTGCCAAAGAAAAGTTGAAAAACTGGAAACTCACAGACAAGCAGGTAGACCAGATTGTGGCATCCAACAAAACAATTGAACAGTTTCCTATTCTCGCCAATGTCTCAGGATATGTAACTAAGAAAATGGTCAATCTTGGGGACTACATCAAACAGGGTGAAGCTCTTTATGAAATCGCAGACTTATCTAAAGTATGGGTGCTTTTTGATGTGTACGAGTCAGATATGAGCTGGATAAATAAAGGGAATGCTGTAACCTATACTGTTCAGTCTTTGCCGGGCAAAACGTTTAATAGCACCATCAGCTACATAGACCCAATAATAGACCCGAAAACAAGAGTGGCAAAAGCAAGAGTTGAAACAGCAAACAAAGGTTTATTGCTCAAACCGGAAATGTTCGTAAGTGGAACGATTGAATCAAAAACCAATACCAGCAATACATCCTTAACCGTTCCTAAAACTGCCGTTATGTGGACGGGTAAACGCTCGGTAGTTTATGTGATGCAAACTTCCGCTCAAGGCGTTAGTTTCCTGATGCGAGAAGTAACATTGGGTCCGGCATTAGGAGAAAGCTATGTGATTGAATCAGGTTTACAAGTAGGTGAAGAAATTGCCATAAACGGTACGTTCAGTATTGATGCTGCCGCCCAATTGGCAGGTAAACCAAGCATGATGAATCCAGAAGGTGGTGTGGCAATGACTGGTCATAATCATGGGGGAAGCCAAACTACTCAAATGACAAGTATGTCAGTTGCATCAAAGAATTCCTCAATATCTGATGAAGCAAAAAAAACATTAGAACCTCTATTTAATAGTTATTTCAAATTGAAAGCAGCCTTGGTTAATGATGATTTTGAAAATACAAAAGAAGCAGGAAAGGAAATGAATAACGCTCTAAGCAAAGTGGACATGAATCAATTCAAAGGAGATGTACACTCACTTTGGATGCAACAATCGTCCGCATTGAAGAAGAGTACACAACATATCGAACACCTTTCAGACATCAAAGTAGTCCGGGAACAATTCATAAATATTTCCAACACTATGATTGCCATAGCTGAATCATTTGATCCATTAGCTACACCCATTTATGTTCAGCACTGCCCAATGGCAGATTCCAATAAAGGAGCAGATTGGTTGAGCAAGGAAAAGGAAATCCTAAACCCATATTTCGGTCAGAAAATGCTTGGCTGTGGCGAAATCACAAAAACAATACAATGAAAGCGTGTTGCAAAACGGAGGATCAATCGCCTCCTTCTAAACTTAAAAAATGGACTTCAAGGATAATGTGGGGTATTGTGCTTCTTACCATTCTTGCCTTGACAATAATTCAAATGTTTAACTTCTAAATTTTAATACAATGAAAAAAACAAATTCAATACTCGCTTTATCTCTTACAGTTGGTTTAAGTCTATCGCTAATTGCTTGTGGCAATGCAAACAAACAGAATCAGGAGGGGTCTGCAATCCCGCATGATCACAGTGCCATGACACATGAAGCAGATAATTCCATGTCAGCAGGTTCGGATATGGCAATGATGGAAAGTAAAACCATTACAACGTTGATAGACAATTATCTGGCAATTAAAAATGCTCTGGTTCAAGACAATTCGAAAGCTGCCGCCAACGCAGGTCAAAAATTGGCTGATGCTACATCAGGTATAGATATTACCTCTTTTGACGCATCCAAACAGTCCGAGATTCAGGAAATATTGGAAGTTGTTAAAGAACATGGTGCACACATCGCCAAAAGCGAATTAGCTCACCAACGTGAGCATTTTGAGGGTATGGCGAAAGATTTCATGGACTTACTTGCCATTGCAGGCACAGACAGAACATTATATCAGCAGTATTGCCCAATGTATAACAAAGGAAAAGGGGGGAGCTGGTTAAGTGCATCGGAAGAGATTAAAAATCCCTTATTTGGCAGCAAGATGCTTACCTGTGGCTCGGTGAAAGAAACCATTTCCATGAAATGAAAAAATGGGTCAAATTATCTTTATGGGTAGTTTTTATTGTGTTGGTGGGGATTCAATTTATCCCCGTCCAACCCAATGAAACAGAACCAGTAACTACTGCTGATTTTATTGAGTATTACCAGCCTCCAATTGCCATCGGAAATATAATCCGTTCATCTTGTTATGATTGCCATAGTAACCAAACAAAATACCCTTGGTACAGCAATATTCAGCCCATTGGATGGCTCTTGCAAAATCATATTTCAGAAGGAAAATCTGAATTGAATTTATCTGAATTTGGCAATCAATCTAATCGTATGAAGCAAATGAAATTAAAATCAATTATAAGTCAAATAAATGATGGTGAAATGCCTTTACAATCCTACCTATTATTGCACTCGGAAGCTAAACTGGATTCCTTAAAAAAGGCTTCGCTGGTTAAATAGTCGCTCCTTAGAAACTTCATAAACACATGTTATTCAATTACATATGT
>Ga0306912_1001301_pt1 | contig 11598 bp, 13 predicted proteins | sample AntRauFillE10628_FD_190443 | JGI IMG/M metagenome (GOLD analysis project Ga0306912, IMG submission 190443) | Saline lake microbial communities from Rauer Islands, Antarctica - Metagenome Filla E10 #628 (v2) (version 2) | ecosystem: Environmental > Aquatic > Non-marine Saline and Alkaline >... | reverse complement strand
CTGCTAGAGAAATCAAGCAGCTTTTTTTATTGCAAAACCCTAACTTTGTAGAATGATAAAAATTATAGTATTCTTACTTCTGTCCTCTACTCTACTCTTCGGGCAACAAACTGAAAAGGTTGACTTTTTAGAACTTAATGCTACAGTAACTATCGATACCATCAATTTTGAAATAAAGGGACAAGTAGAAGTCAGTTTCAAGACCCTAAAAGATGTAGATTCTGTTTATCTAGATGCCGTCGATATGCGCATTACACCTTCGGAATCTAATACTCTCAAAATTGTAAATACAGACGATAAAATTTGGATGACCAGTAATTTTAAAAAAGATAAAAGCTATACTGCCACTTTTTCTTATGAGTGCGAGCCTAAACAAGCGCTTTACTTTGTGGGTTTCAACTCAACATTGAAAGCCTATCCGTCTCAAGTCTGGACCCAAGGACAAGGCAAATACACTTCCCACTGGTTACCAAGCCTTGATGATATGAATGATAAGATAATCTTTAATATTACTTACGAGGCTCCTAAGAATTATGAAGTGATAGCTAATGGCCACCTAAACAAGACAAGATCCAGATTGAACCATAAATCTTGGTACTATGAAATGCAAAAACCGATGAGTAGCTACTTGGTAGGTTTTGTAATGGGAGACTTCAGGCGAACGGCTGCAAAAAGTAAAAAAGGCACTCCTCTACAAGTCTATCTTGAAACCAGACACCTGGATAAAATGAGTTATACGTATCAAGACCATGTCGAAATCTTTAATCTTCTAGAAAACAAAATCAATATAAATTATCCTTGGCAAAACTTTAAACAAGTCCCCGTCCGAGATTTTTTGTATGCTGGTATGGAAAATACAACACTCAATACCTTTTCTGAAGAATTTGTCGTGGATAGTATTGGAGCAAATGACAGGAGTTTTGTAAACGTCCAGGCGCACGAATTGGCTCACCAATGGTTTGGTAACTCGGTGACCGAGACTTCATCTCGACACCATTGGCTTCACGAAGGCTTTGCTACCTATTATGCCTTGGAGGTAGAAAAGGAAATATTTGGGGACGAATATTATTATTTTAAGCTCTTTAAAACCGCAGAAGAACTTAAAACTAAAAGTGATTCTGGACAAGGACAAGTGCTTGTAAGCCCTGGAGGAAGCTCTTTAACTTACTACGAAAAAGGAGCTTGGGCGCTTATTATTCTAAAAAATACTGTTGGTGAGGCTGTGTTTCAAAAAGCCATTGAAAGTTATTTAACTAAATATGCATACAAAAACGTCACCACAGAAGATTTTATGACTGAGGTTGAGTTTCATTACGGACAACCTCTCACTAATTTTAAAGAGCGATGGCTTAACCAGAAAGCATTTCAATCTAAAGAAACCTTAATGTTTTTAAAGAAGCAGGAGTTTATTCAAAACTACATGAAATTGGCTGCTTTTAGAGAAACCCGACTGAGTCTTAAAACAGATAGAATTAGCGACGCTCTTGGTTTCCCCTTGAATGATTACTTAGGACAGGAAGCTGTATATCAGCTTAATGGCGGTGACTTTGACCTCTCGATTCCACTCTATAAAAAGGCTTTTGAAACCAATAATCTATACGTTAGGCAGGCCATTGCGAACTCTTTGACCTCTATTCCCACGGAACTCAAGGCAGACTACGAAAGCCTGCTTGAGGACGATTCTTATACCACTGTCGAAAAAGCGCTATTTAACCTTTGGAGAGCCTTCCCTGAAGATAGGCATACCTATTTGGCGGCCACGGAAACTTCGGTTGGTTTTCAAAATAAAAATATAAAACTCCTTTGGCTCACTCTCAACTTAGCTACTCCAGATTATGAGCCAGATAAAAAGCCTTCGGTTTATGGTGAGTTAAGCAAACATACCCAACCAGGCTATCCGTACCAAGTGAGGGAGAATGCTTTTGGCTATTTATACCAAATTGATACCTTCACTAAAGAAAATTATAAGGATATGATGGAAGGCGTTTTTCATCCTGTGTGGCAATTCAAAAAATTTTGCAGAGAACTTCTGGACACCTTGATGAAATCTGAGAAACATTCTAAAGCCTTACAAAAATTAGCTCAAGATTTTAGTATTCGAGAAAAGACCTTTTTCAACACTAGGTATTAAAATAATTGCCTGATTTCATTTTTTAAAAAGGCGATACCGGTATCACTTGGAGAAGATTTTTCGAATAACTCTGTTAACACCACTTCCCTTAGTTTTTGTGCGGAGGTGATTTTATCACTCATAGCCGTTTTTCGGATTAAAGAAATAGTCGAGTTCTTGGAAGCCTTAATAGCATCCCAACATTTTTGACTTACATAAACTTGCTGGACCAAATTATGCTCAAACTCTTGCTCTATTGATGCTATAAGTAAGTTTTCATAATCGTATTTGTTTTCTCCAACAGGTTTTATCCGAGAAAGCAATTGACCAGGTGAAATGCGTTCAAGAAACAAAACCAAACGTTCAAAAGCTTGTAATCTAAGGGGTAAGACTTCACTCCTATTCTCTTTTCTAAGCTCCATATATTGCATTTCCTTTTGATGATCTACAAAGGTTTTAAAGAAATAGAAGGCTATGGCCCCTACTATAATCGATGGTAATAAATAAGATAAATACCCTAAAAGTTCTGAAGCTGACTGCATTGCTTAGTTTTGATTCAAATATAGATATTATGATCAACTTTAGCTTTTTAGACTGTAAATTAAAAACTGGAAGACTTAAAGATTGGGTGTAAATTGATTAATTTTGAACGAATAACCATATGACTTAAAATTAGAATCTTGCAAGATTATATTAAACAACTTAATGAAGCTCAACGCGAAGCTGTTTTACAGAAGGATGGACCAATGATTGTGATCGCGGGGGCAGGTTCTGGCAAAACAAGAGTGTTGACCTATAGAATTGCTTATCTGATGAGTGAAGGTGTAGATTCTTTCAATATCCTTGCCTTAACCTTTACCAACAAGGCAGCTAAGGAGATGAAGAATAGAATATCTCAAATTGTTGGACCAGAAGCCAAAAATTTATGGATGGGAACTTTTCACTCTGTATTTGCGAAAATATTGAGGTTTGAAGGGGATAAACTCGGTTTTCCTTCCAACTTTACGATATACGATTCCAACGATTCCCAACAATTGATGAGGTCTATTATTAAAGAAAAAAATCTTGATAAGGACATCTATAAATACAAGCAGGTCTTGTCCAGAATCTCTTCTTTTAAAAACAATTTGATCACGGTAAATGCTTATTTAAAAAACCCTGAGTTGCAAGAGGCAGATGCTATGGCAAAGCGACCTAGACTAGGAGAAATTTATCAGGAATATGTGGATCGTTGTTTTAAGTCTGGCGCTATGGATTTTGATGATTTGTTGTTAAGAACCAATGAGCTTCTAACGCGCTTTCCGGAGGTCCTAGCTAAGTACCAACAAAAATTCAAATACATCTTAGTAGACGAGTATCAAGATACCAATCACTCTCAATATCTTATCGTAAGAGCTTTAAGTGATAGGTTTCAAAATATATGTGTGGTTGGAGACGATGCACAAAGTATCTATGCCTTCCGTGGAGCCAACATCAATAATATTTTGAATTTCCAAAAGGATTACAGCGATGTAAAATCTTACCGACTAGAGCAAAATTATAGGTCTACTAAAAATATCGTTGATGCTGCCAATTCCATTATTGAAAAAAACAAAACCAAACTCGACAAAGTGGTATGGACGGAAAACCTTGAAGGCTCTAAAATTCATGTAAATCGACTGGTGAATGATGCGGAAGAAGGGCGGTTTGTGGCCAACTCTGTTACAGAGAAGCGCATGCAAGAAGGTGCTAAAAACGGAGAGTTTGCTGTATTGTACCGGACAAATGCCCAGAGTAGATCTATAGAGGATGCCTTGAGACGTAAGGATATTCCGTACCGTATTTATGGAGGACTATCCTTTTATCAAAGAAAAGAGGTCAAAGATATTCTAGCTTATTTAAGGTTGATTGTTAATCCTAAAGATGAAGAATCTCTAAAAAGAGTTATTAATTATCCCTCAAGAGGGATAGGACAAACCACGATTGACAAATTAACTCTAGCGGCCAATCATTATAAAAGGACGATTTTTGAAATCATCGAAAATATAAATAAGCTCGACTTAAAAATAAATAAGGGCACTCAGACCAAATTGGTCAACTTTGTTAATATGATCAAGAGTTTTCAAATTCAGAATGAATCCTTGAATGCATTGCAAATCACAGAAATTGTATCTAAAAAAACTGGACTTCTCCAAGAGTTTAAAAAAGACGGTACCCCAGAAGGAATTGCTAGAATAGAGAATATTGAAGAGTTACTTAATGGTATTAGCGATTTTGTAGAAGGCCAAAAAGAACTGGTCGATGCCAAGGGATCGCTTACAGAATTTTTGGAAGATATCGCACTAGCTACATCATTAGACAAGGAAACAGCCGATGAAGATCGCGTTGCTCTTATGACGATTCACTTGGCCAAAGGACTTGAGTTTCCTTACGTATACATCGTAGGCCTTGAGGAAGATTTATTCCCTTCTGCTATGAGCATGAGTACTAGATCTGAACTTGAAGAAGAGCGGCGATTGTTTTATGTAGCCTTAACCAGGGCAGAAAAAGAAGCTTACCTCACTTACGTGCTTTCAAGATACCGCTGGGGAAAATTGATCGATGCTGAGCCAAGTCGGTTTATTGAAGAAATCGATGAGAAGTATCTGGACTATATGATTCCAAAAGACGATTATAGATATAAACCTCTTATCGATAAAGATATATTTGACGAAGTAGATAAATCCAAGTTAAGGCAAACTAAACCAGAAAATGGAACCCCTCCTCCAAGTCATAAGCCAACTGAGCAGCAGCTAAAACGACTTAGAAAGATTAAGCCAGAAGGAGACCCTACTCCTACCCAAAAAGCAAAACCTATACAGTTGGATGCAGGACAAATGGTAGAGCATACTCGATTTGGTAAAGGAGAGGTCTTAAATGTGGAAGGAGTCGGTATGGATAAAAAAGCAGCGATTAAATTCGAAAATGGAGGTGTGAAAAATCTAATTCTGAAATTCGCAAAATTGAAAATACTCTCTTAAATGCTATCGGTCTCCAACCTCATTATTGCTTTACTCTCTATATTTAGTATAGCATTGTTGAGCTTAACTTTTTTCCTTGATCAAAACTCAGAATTATACAGGCTTATCCATTATTATGATTTTGGATTATGTATGGTTTTTTTATACGATTTTTTCAATCAATTGAGGAAACGAAAAAAGAGGTGGCGCTATTTCTTCACCTACGGATGGTTAGACCTGTTATCTTCTATTCCCGTTGTTTCAGAATTTAGATATATAAGAGTCTTAAGGATCTTTAGGATATTCAGGATTATGAAATCCTTTCACCTCCTTTATCAATTTATAATAACTCATAAAAAGGCAAGCCTATACGGTTTCATCGTTTTTGTTTCTACTGTTATTCTTGTTTTAAGCTCAACACTAGTCTTGTACTTAGAGAAAGACGTAGGAAATATTAAAACTGCTGAAGATGCTCTGTGGTGGAGTTATATTACCATAACTACTGTTGGGTACGGCGACTATTACCCAGTTACTGGTCTTGGAAAACTAGCGGCAAGCATCTTAATCTTAAATGGTATCGCCATCTTCGGTGCTATTGTATCCTATATAACGGATAGAGTGAATACCATAAAAAGGAAGTCTTCTCTTGATTAATTTTTTTGTAAATTTAATCCAATTTAATATTTTAAGATCATGGCAGAACTCATAAGAATTTACGAAGAAAATCCTTCAGAAAAAGAATTAAAACGCATCGTTAAGATTTTAAAAAATGGTGGTTTAGTGATCTATCCTACAGATACTGTCTACGGGCTTGGTTGTGACATCAATAATACAAAGGCACTTGAAAAAATAGCTAGGATAAAGGGTATTAAACTCGAAAAAGCAAACTTTTCATTTGTGTGCCAAGATTTAAGCAATCTATCTGAATATGTTGCACAATTGGACTCGACAACCTTCAAAATATTAAAACGGAACTTACCAGGCCCCTACACTTTTATCCTACCTGGAAATAATAAATTGCCTTCTGTCTTCAAGAAAAAGAAAACGGTTGGTATAAGAGTTCCAAATAATAAAATTGCCCAACTTTTGGTCCAACATTTAGGAAACCCGATTGTTTCTACTTCCATAAGGGATGAAGATGATGTCATAGAGTACACAACTGACCCAGAGCTTATTGCAGAAAAATGGGATAAACTGGTCGACGTTGTCATCGATGGAGGCTTTGGGGACAATGTCGCCTCTACAGTAATTGATTTAACACAACCTGAACCGGAGCTCATTAGACAGGGTAAAGGATCGGCAGATATTTAATAAAATTTGTCCCTTATACCAAATTAAACCTATAACGTAGCATATAGTCTGATTCTTTTACGACATTAAAAAAGTGAAATTGATTTAAAAAAGAAAAGCGGGACATCTTGAGATGACCCGCTTTTCTTTTAAGCTGATATTTTATTATAAGGTTGGTTTATCTACAAAAGGTCTTTCGTCTCTATTGGCGATTTCCCAAGCCGTAAAAAATACAAGTCTAGCTCTTTTTTCTAAAAGGTCGTATTCTATTTTTTCTGCAGTATCGGTTGGTTGATGATAGTCTTCGTGAACACCATTAAAATAAAAGATGATCGGGATATCAAATTTTGCAAAGTTGTAATGGTCACTTCTGTAGTAGAAACGGTTAGGATCATTCTCATCGTTATAGGTATAATCTAAATTCAGATTGGTGTAGGTAGAGTTAGCCTTTTCAGAAATTTCATGTAAATCTGTGCTTAATTTATCACTTCCAATGAGGTAAACATAGTTAGGATCGTCTTGATGGGCTTCATCAATTCTCCCAATCATATCAATATTAAGGTTGGCAACAGTATTTTCTAGAGGATAAATTGGATTTTCAGAATAGTACTTAGACCCTAACAGGCCTTTTTCTTCTGCTGTCACATGGAGAAATACAATTGAACGCTTAGGTCTATACCCGTCGGATACCGCTTTTTGAAAAGCTTCTGCAATTTCCATGATGGCTACAGTTCCAGAACCATCGTCATCTGCTCCGTTATAAATTTCCCCATCTTTCATCCCTACGTGATCATAATGTGAAGTGATCACAAGATATTCTTCTGGAAATTGGCTTCCTTTAATAATAGAAATTACATTCTCACTTGCTTTATACTTGTCGTTAAAATAGGCTGAAGGAATGGTTTGGAAATAAGTGTCGTCTTCCTCAAAAGAGCCTCCTTGGATATTTAAGCTATTATAGTAATCCTTTAAATACTCGGCAGCTTTCTTTTGACCAGGCTCGCCTGTGTCCCTTCCTTGAAAATCATCTGAACTAAAGGTATACAGATAATCGCTCAATTCTGAAGATGTGATGGTTTTTGAAAATTGATTTGGATCAACTTTAGTCACATCCTTCATTTGTGTTTTACATCCTACTAAGCTTATCGCTAGGAATAAGGGTAATATTATTTTTCTCATGGGTTTGTTGTTTAGCGCTAAAATAGGAGTTTAATGCTTTTAGATATACTTTAAAATCAGAAAAAATACAGAATTCTACTTTTGAAATGTCGAAGAGAAAAAATATCATAATTCCAGTTAGAATAGTTTTGATAAATCAAAAAGCTTACTATATTTGCAATCGCTAAAGAAATCCTGAAAAGGTGTTTAGAGAAATGGCAGCCCAGATAGTAATCGGGATGTCGAATGCTCCTGAGTAAGTTGGAGAAATGGCAGCCCCGATAGTAATCGGGATGTCGAATGCTCCTGAGTAAGTTGGAGAAATGGCAGCCCCGATAGTAATCGGGATGTCAAATGCTCCTGAGTAAGTTAGAGAAATGGCAGCCCCGATAGTAATCGGGATGTCGAATGCTCCTGAGTAAGTTGGAGAAATGGCAGCCCCGATAGTAATCGGGATGTCGAATGTTCCTGAGTAAGTTGGAGAAATGGCAGAGCGGTCGAATGCGGCAGTCTTGAAAACTGTTGAGGGTCACACCTCCGGGGGTTCGAATCCCTCTTTCTCCGCTAAACTAGGTTTCAAACGAAACTTAATCAATTACAAAACCCTTTAAAGTCAGTCTTTAAAGGGTTTTTTCTTTTTTCGATAATTTCAAAAGGCACATAGTATATCAAAGTTTAGTTACCTGTAGGCTTGCCCATAATTAGGACAGTACATAATTCGAATTTACTAACTTTAAATTCAAACTGTCACGATGAAAAACAGCAAGTTTAGCGAGAGCCAGATCATCAAGGCTCTCAAGGAAAATGAACAAGGAAGATCCGTTGGTGATCTATTCAGGGAATTGGGTATCGATAAGAGTACGTTTTATTACTAGCGCAAGAAGTACGGAGGTATGGAACAGCAACAGTTAAAGCGTCTGAAAGAACTCGAGGAGGAGAATAATAGGCTCAAACAGATGTATGCTGATGTGAGTCTAGATAAATGTTTTTCGGACTTTGTAAACATACCCAAGCCTTTAAATATAGTACTTTCTGCCTATTTGTTATAGCCATTGTTATGCCGTTTTACTTTTCGGACTGTTTTTCCGCTATCAATTTTTTAAAGAAATCAGCCACTCCCGAAGCACCTGTCTTTCCATTGTCTTCCATATTCGATAAAATCACTATTGGAGTGTCTACCTTTGATGTGACGATTTTTATGAGTTTATAAATTTTATATTTGAGTTATGGTAAAAAAGTATGACAATGAATTTAAAGTTATGATCGTCGAACTGTTAAATTCTGGTATTAAGACAAAACAAGTTAGTGAGGATTATGATTTAAACCTTAGAAGGTAAGTTGTTAGTTTTGGTAAAACAATCACATCAAGACCTATTAACTCGTTTAAAAACTATTCCAGGCATTGGACCTAAAACAGCCATTATGTTAGTAGTTCTAACAGGTGGTTTTGATCGGTTCACAAGTGCAGCAGAACTATGCAGTTATGCTGGTCTAACACCAGTGATTAGGCAAAGTGGTAGTAGTGTAAAAGGACGCCCTCGAATAAGTAAAATTGGCAATCAAAAACTGCGTAATTTATTATTTATGTGCAGTTTTAATGCTTGTAAACCTACCTGCCAGCAGGTAGGTACAACAAGGCTTGCAGAGATCTTTACGAGCGAATAGTGGCCAAAGGGAAGAGTAAGAAATTAGCACTTATTGCGGTCTGCAATAAGCTCTTAAAACAAGCCTTTGCAATTGCTAAATCAGGGTTGATATATGATAAAGAATATAAAAGTACTCTAGTGAGAAATTAATGAGTTTTTACTTGTTTTTAGCCACAGTACTTTGTTACCCTTTGTTATTTTTCAGTTCGCCAGTTTATAGTTGTTCACAAGCACAGAAGCAGATATTTGTAAGATTCGCTCCAATTCCCTAATCATATCAACAGTCAATCTTTTCTTACGGTTTAAGACTTCTGATACTCGACTTTTCCCGCCGATAATTCCAACTAAATCTTTTTGTCGCATATTCAATTCTTCCATTCGGATTTTTATCGCTTCGATTGGGTCAGGTGCTTCAATTGGATAACGTTCGTTTTCATAATTCTCGATAACCAATGAAAGAATTTCCGCTTCGTCGCCTTCCTTCGTGTCAATTGGCGCATCGAAAATCACTTCCAAACGTTCGAGAGCATTTCGGTAATCTTTGTCAGATTTAATTGGCTTTACATTCATAATATTATTTTTAAATCGTGTCTGCATTTATTTTGTCATATTCAGCGTGTGTGCCGATAAAACGAATAAATGCCCATTGCTTTTCATAATTGAATTTTACAATCAGTCTGTAAGAATTTCCTTTAATATTGAAAACTACTCGACTATCTTTTAGAATGCTTGCGTTGATGTAAGTTTGTTTTACATCATTTGGTGAAAACCATTTGGCACTTTTGGCCGTATCATACCAAGTTTTCAAATACTGTTCGGAATCAGCGTGTATTTCCCAATATTCCCGAAGTGTACTTTTTGCAATTATTCGTTTCATTAATTCAATTATAGCACAAATATACGATTAGTTCTCAAATGTTGAACTACTGATATTTTTTTTATTAAGGGTAACGGTCTTGTTTAACGGAAGTGGCGTGGAGTAAGGACGCGTTCTTTTCGGCTAAACACGAGCCGAATTTTTTAATTTTCTTATTACCTATTTTCTCAATAAGCCAAATTAAAAAAATTTGGCGGACTTGCAAATACGCCTTAACTTCGATTAGTTAACTAATTAGCTATGAGCAATATACGTTGTTGTGTGTAGTGCTTTCCACACTATGTTTGTTCATCTAAATATTCTTGCCAAATCTCAATCCATCCATCAGAATATGCTTTTGCCGTATCATAATCGGGAAATTCGATTTCTGTTTGTTCGTTATATTCTTGCTTTTCAAATTCGTTTGTTTCTGGATATTGAATGTAATCGTAGCGAGTTTTAAACTCAACTACCAAAGTATTCTTTTTTCCAATATCTGTAAAGCTGTTAAGTCTAAAACATTTTACTTGAGAAAGATTAATTGTTAATCCTGCGTGAGTAACCAATCTTGGTGAGTTCATATTTTAATTGCTGTTAAGTCCGAAAGAATTTGTTCCTAATTTGTTTTTGAAAAGACGCTCTTTTTTAATTGCTTGGTCAGATGTTACAGTTCGAGATAACAACATTAAAATCGAAAATTGAAAATGTTTCGCATAATCTTTATCAAAGTCAATTTGTTCTTTCAACATTTTATTATTTCCGTGTCCGTTTGTTGATATGTATTTACACCATCTTCCCCAAATTCCTTCTTCGCCATAAGCCGAGCCAACATATAATTTTCCGCTATTCGTATCGCTTATCAGATAAATACCTTTTGTAATGGAAAGCATTTTTTTCCAATCGCTATATTGGTTTTTGACGATTTCTTTGAGTTCGTGAAAGTCAAGAATGAAATCAGAATAATCAGTAAATTGTCTGTAATGAAGTCCGGCTTGAATTTCAATTACTTCCATTTGGTTTTTTATCCATTGGTGCCAACTAATTGCAGTTTTCCAGACAATTATTACTCGTTCCGTTAAATCCTCAAATCCATTTTCACGAACCATTTGGTATTCAAAATGATTTTCGTTTATGGTTTTTCTGTCAGTAATTTTAAAAACTCCAATAAACCTTGAACGATTTCCGTCTTCGCCAATGAATGACACGATATAATCTACATTTCTGAAAACATCTTTAGATTGAGAATTTTGATATTTTAAGAATTCATCATATTCAGTCCGATATAAATTGTATAAATCTTGCCTTTGGTCTTTATGTCTGACAAGTTTAATTTTCGCATTTTTATCAAGTCCGCGATTGAATAGTAATTCTTGAACTGTTATCATTTAAAAACTGAATTTTGATGTTATCACGATTTTTTTTTGCATTACACACAACGCCTAAGCTATAAGTAGTGCGGGAGCAGAGAAGCAATTCCCATTCCGCCACAGCCCTTAGCAAAAGCTTTTTGTTTTAATTTATGTTTTTTGTTTAAAGTAAAATCCTAAAGATTTTGCGACC
>Ga0306912_1001291_pt1 | contig 11674 bp, 11 predicted proteins | sample AntRauFillE10628_FD_190443 | JGI IMG/M metagenome (GOLD analysis project Ga0306912, IMG submission 190443) | Saline lake microbial communities from Rauer Islands, Antarctica - Metagenome Filla E10 #628 (v2) (version 2) | ecosystem: Environmental > Aquatic > Non-marine Saline and Alkaline >... | reverse complement strand
TCTGATACACGGAGTGGGCTGGCTAGGTAGTGCAAAACTACTTAGTAGTGTTTTTTCTTTTGCTCTGGTCTTTGCTTTTGCAAATTTACTACCAGCAGAAACGTATGGTACCTACAGCTATGTAATGGCTGTGATCAGTATTATCGTCTTAACTTCTCTACCTGGAATCGATAGTGCGATGGCTCGATCGGTTGCCCGTGGTTTTGGTAGCTCACTTTTTACCGCCCAGCGAGTACGGCTACGTTGGAGTAGTATCGGTGCAGCGATTCTATTAGTGATCGGTAGCTACTATTATTATCAAGGGAACATGGTGTTAGGTATAAGTTTTCTTGTTGGAGGATTACTATTTCCCCTGTTTGTAAGCTTTGCTCAATTTGGGTCATATCTCAACGGCAAAAAACTATTCCGTGAACTGGCTTTACGTCAAGTTACTATAAAATTTCTCTTTGCCGGGACACTCGGAACAGCACTCATTTTTACCGATAATGTAGCCTTACTGATCGCTCTCAACCTAGGAATCATTGCACTGACTGGAATTTTCTTTACTAGGGGCATAATCTCTACACACAAACACGAACTGAATACTCCTAAAAATGAGGACTTTATTTCGTACGGTAAACATCTCACTGTGATGAGTATTTTCGAAACTACGGCGAAATACTTAGACAAAATCTTGTTATGGCACTTTTTCGGTCCGGCACAAGTGGCAATCTGGACCTTTGCTTATGCCCCGATACAAATGGCACAAGGGATGGTGAAGAAAACACTAGGTCCGATTTCTTTTCCAAAGTTTGCACAAAATGATTTTATGCAAACAAAACAACAACTACCAGCAAAAGTAGGAAAATTATTTGTTATTCTGGTACCGTTTGCCCTTGTCTATATACTCGTGGCACCGTTTTTATTTGAATATGCGCTCTCGCAATACACCGATGCCGTAATCTACTCACAAGTATTGGTTCTATTGCTCTTGCTCATTCCTTTGAATTTCTTCAGTGGCTTTCTACTAGCACAAGCTCGCAAACCGGATTTATATTTCATTAAAGTTGGCTTTGGCCTTACTTCCATATTTTCACTAATAGTATTTATACCATTATGGGGCCTATGGGGTGCAGTAACGGCCCAAATTATTGCCTGGTCTGTGCGAGGACTACTGACTTGTTGGTTCTTTGCTCGAGCTGCTTCTCAAAAAAGTATTTAATCATTTTACGACTTTAAGATTTTAGACACTTTTTTGTATAGCTCTTTGTGAGCAGAATTAATATCTGCAGTCTCTACATTAATGAACGTAGAATTTGTATTTAAAATATTAACTTGCTTAATGTATTCCATATTTTCCTCTATATCCAACAGCCATTCATCCCTCTCGTTCGCATTTAAAAATTTTGCTCGCGGCATTCGACCTCTTTTAGCAATTCTTTCTAAACAAATTGTCTTTGGTGCCTCACACAAAACAATAATATGTTGGCTTGATATTTTACCCAGTATCTTTCCGCTTTTTTTAAACTTACCCGGTGGAACCATCGCAGCGAAACGCTGGATTAGTCCCTCGTCGAATATAGTGTCTCCTCTTAAATCAATGTACTTGGTTAATATCTCTTTAAATAGTCTTTTCTTGTGACACTGTGGTGTAGATTCCTTCCTGTATATACACCTTACAACATTCAGTGCAATCAGTGGATGCCTAACGAAAAACATACCCATTTTAAATAGGTTTTTTTTCATCGACACTCTACTTATGATTGGTATATTTGTTTCTTTCGCTAATTTTTCTGCCAGAGTAGTCTTTCCTGTGCCAGGAAAGCCAACAAACTCAAATATCATATTTTTTGAAATTCAATCAAATAGGACTCTACCTTATCCTGTGTTTTTGGAGACTCTACTAGGTCAATAGTACGCATACGCTGCCATGCTCGCCAATTTAATTTTGGGAATGTCCTTCCAAATCGTACTTTCATTGAAGCCGGTACACATCGAGTTACCTTACAATCATATTTCTCTAGAATTTCTTTTAAATCAATTGGAGATATCTGACCTCGATGTTGAAGACGACTACTTGTATGCTTTTGGGGTATTTTAGTAATAATATACCCTTTGGCATTCTTCTTTAATGAAGCAGAGGCATTTTTGATAAAAGTATTCTTATCTTCGGCATATTCAATAACTCGTGAACTAAAGAAAATATCGTAACTTTCTTCTTTTACACTAAAGTTTTCAAAGCTCTCTACAGCTCTTTCTAGATTATCTCTGAAACCTAAGCTTATTTCATTCTGTGACATCATTTCTTCAGAAATATCAACAAGCGTATAATGAGCTGCTGGATTTTGGTATATGAAACACTTTGTCCATGTTCCTGGACCAGGACCAACCTCTAGAACATGTGCGAATGAAGATTTTTTGGCTATTTCCCATACTGTATGGAAAATCATTCTATATTGAATCCAATTATATTCACTTTCAAACCAACGAAAGTGCTCGTAGTAGTCGTCGTACTTAGCCGCTATGTTTGAATCATAGTATTCTTTAATAAATTTATTGGTTATTTGTGGAGCAGGTTTCATTGTATTAATTATTTAAAATGATATGAACATTTACTTATTAGCTACGAGCGAGGATAGTATTTAAAGCATACGATTTTAGGCATTCTTATGAAGTGTAGAAACAGTATCAAACTATTATGTTTCAATTAGCTCTTTCCCAGAATATCATACTATTCCTAAAAGATACTATTAGTTCTTTTTAGGGAATCTGGTTTACTTAAAACTCTAATTTATTTTCTAAATGAAACTCCCACGAGCTTACGTTCGGGGTATCAATTTAAGTTAAAAGCTTTGCTTTCAACAACTGCCACAAGTGGCAGTTGAACTCCCTACATCCCCAGGCTTACGCCGTGGGGTATTGGTGGGTAATAAATTACTTGTGTCTCCATTTAACATAAATTTAAATTAACCTCCTTATAATTCTTTTAAAAACACTCTGCTTTTCCTCTGCATTATTAAGAAGTTGCACTGTGTAACCACCCAACACGTACGACCTTGACTGATGATTCATACGCGTAAATAGTATATCAAAATCTTTTTCTTCAATAGGTTTTTTTTCTTCAATATCACATTGTTTAGCAAAAACGTTATCAAACTCTCCAGCAGATAGATTAAATGCGGCGTGGTTATTATCTGCAAAATCAACAGCTTTTTTGATAACGTAGTTGTCTTTTTCGTACTCGCCTTTTACTCTTCCCATTTGTGCTCGAATATGGCGCGCAGGACCGGCTTTTTGCATCTTATTTACCACTCTGCCAAAAATATCTTTGTAGTATTGTTCAAATTCATGATACGCAGTTGGTATGTCCAGATAGACAATCTGATAGCCATTCTTGTACATTTGTTTGGTAGTATACGTTTCTGGTCGTTTTGACTCTTGTTCAGTTGGAATATGTTTGAGCGCTTCGGGTAAATATTTTGTTCTATATAAATGTGGACCATTAGGAAGGATTGTTTCTGAAAAACAATCGTAGGCGAGAGGATTTATAAAAAATGTATTGGTTGGTAATCGCTCAGCAATTTGTGACATCATTGGTAGCGAATCCTCCATCACTACCATGTCAGCGTCAATAAAAAATGTATATGGTTTATTCAATTCTATTGCTAGCTCATACCCTTTTTTTAGTGCCCGCGAAAACGGTTTTTCATTTTTTATCAGATGAATATTTTCTTTCGGTACGCCATTTTTTTCTATGGCATAACGACATAGACCTTCCGTACGCTCACCAGAAGATCTGATAATTACTGATGTATTTTTTAGTAGCTCAGACATTATTTTCCAATTATTTTTCCTTTGGCTGCACGCAGTACTTGGCTAACTCGATAGTACATATACCGATACCAGAATACCACCCATGATAGCTTTTTAGTGTGATATGTTCCAGCGTGGACAGCTTGTAGGATTTGATGTACTAAAGATTGGTATTGGGCAGCTACTTCGCTGATGGTTGGTAGCTGATTATTGTGCTGATAAAACTCATAATTACCGACGATGCGTTCAAGAAGACTAGGTATTTCCTCTTTAGTATCAAACAACTCCCCAGCTTGACCGACTATTTCTGGATGACCACCATCGCGCAGTGCAATCGCTGGTAAGCCACAGTGTAGCGCTTCGATCAGAGCATTTGAGCACGGGTCTTTTTGAGAAGCGGTAATGAACACATCGTGCTCACGCAACAGATCCGCCAGTTCTCGTGGTGCAACTGCGGGTACATGCTGAATGTTTCTAAACTCAACTGGTGTATTTCCCACGAATGTCATTTCGTAGCGAGAAAAATCAAGATTTTCATCTAGCCACTGATAAACTGCGAAGCCTTTGTTAGGGTGATTGGAGAAACTACTAGCGATTACTTTTATTTTTCTATCTACAAAATTTGCATCCCTAGTTGGTGGATAAAAAATGGTCGAATCAGGGGCATTTACAATCGTATCTGAAAATACAGTTGGTTTCTTACCTAAATTTAGGTTGGCTTGCCGTGACCAGCTTGACTGATAGATGGTACCATCAGCCAAATCATAATTTAAGGAATATATAAGATAGTCTACAAATCTATGTTTACCACTTCCCCTATACACCGACACTGGACCATCTACTCTGTGAATAAATATTGCCTTAGGAAATTGATACTTAAGGCGAGTAATAGTAGCCGGGCCGTTGCCTTTGTTACCACCTAATGTGTGACTATTAAAAACGATTGCACCAGCCTCACTGGGGTCGGCTGTAAATACTCCTCTTTTCTCTAGTTCTTTTTTGAGGCTGCTAAAAAATTGGTTAGCTCCACCGTATGGTGCGTCTATAATGTTGTAAGCCAGGTAGATTTTCATACAAAAACAGTTTTATTAAACAAGCTTTCGTAGTCACGTTTTATTTTGTCCGGATGATAGTGTTTTTGAGTGTACTCAGTACTGCGCTTACCAAGATCAACCAGATCATATTCACCAGCAGCTATAGCTGTGAGGGTCTGGTTCCAGTCATCATTTGTTGCACACATGATTGCTGGCGAACCTACATATGATGGTACGGGTGAAGCGACTACCGGAATACCCATCGCCATGGCACCACCGATTTTTGTGAAGGTATGAGCTAGATTGTAAGGGTCGGTTAAATCACGAGGTGCAATAAACACATCACCGGCACGCATTTTTTTATGTACGGACCACTCACGATATTGTTGTACATTTACTGGCATATCACCTACATCTACTTCTGTACCACCAATCGTCCGCAAGCCAATACCATAATTGCTCGCCAGCAAGGACAGGGTGTCTTTGAGCACCTCCAATTCTTTTACTTTCCATTTAAATCCGACCCAAAGAAATGTTTTAGGTGGGTTTTGCGGAGTTACAGTTGATTGAAAGTATTTTTCAGGAATGGCTTCTTCTATTAGTACAACTGTCTTTTTTGGAAATTGTTTTTCTATCACCTGTTTTAGATACTTAGAAGCCGCCACAACATAATCAGAAAACTCAGTAAATTGACGGACTTGTTCACGCTGTTCTTCTTCGATATACGATGATCCAGCATCATAATAATTGACATTCATGTCTAGGATGACAATTGTGCCCTGCTCCCGCAATTGCTTGGCCAGGCTCAATGCCTCAGCATCAAAGTACTTTTGAAAAATGACTGCGTCATACTTTTTGCGAGAACTAAAAAGCTCTACAACAAACTGTGAATTATCTGCAAACCATACAACTGGGTCATACACCCGAATCCTGGTCGATGGCATCGCGCGGCTATACAGAGGGAATCGTGGGCGAACAAAACCAATTCGTTTTTTGGATGCTGTTGGCTGAAAGAATTTTTTAGCCCTAACAGCTAGAAAGTGTAGGTCTTTAATCATGGCGGTTACACAAGGATATCACACAAGTAGTAAGGAGGTTTGTTATGAGAATGGGCATTATTTTAACACCTGCACCACAACAGCTTTCTTGATACAATAACTAACAACACAGCAATATGAAAATTATATTCGTTGCTCCCCGATATCACACTAATCAGCATTTTTGGGTCAGAGCGTTACAACAGCATGGTCATGATGTGAGATTCCTGGTTGATAAAAAAGTAGAATTTGCTGAACACTACGATTTACTGCAGCCCACGAAAGTACAAACCAAAAAACTCCCAAGGTTTATTTGCTTTATCATCGATAGCTTTATGCGCATCCAAGGTAAGCAGATTCGCGAGCGTCTGCACACATTTCCTCAATGGTCATTTTTGAAAACCCATCTCGTTGAAGACACACCTGACGTGGTCATAGTGAGAGACACTGGATCAATGCTTTCAGTCGTAACTTTTATTATGTGCCGATTACACAAGATACCGTGCATTCTGTATAACCAACACCCACTCGAAGATCGTGAGCACCGACTGACCCGCTGGCTACAAGCGATCGGTGTTGCGCCAAAAGTACGAATTACGCCGATGCGAAAAAATGTCTCACATACACACAACGCCAAGCAGAATTCATTTTATGTGCCGCTTATTAGTGAATTTACCTACGACGCAAGTAGCAGACCCGCCCCTGCCCCGCCTATCAAACTTCTCTTTATAGGCAAATTTACTATGGAGCGGAAAAAGCATATGCTGCTACTCGAATCTGTTCGCAGCTTATCTCACAAGTACTCCGTAGAATTGACGATGGTTGGTGCTTATCACGAATCAAACATTAAACCGTATCAAGATGCAGTCGCTTTTGTGCATGACCACAAGCTCCAAGACAAAGTCACTTTATTGCAAAATGTTCCGTACACAGAGATGCCGGCTTTGTATCAAGCGCACGACCTCTTTGTATTACCAAGCGTTGACGAGCCATTTGCTATTTCGCCGTTAGAGGCAATGAACTTTGGCCTACCGGTCATCATTACTGACAGTAACGGGGCTCGCGGTTGTGTGCGAGACGGTGTAACCGGATTTGTCGTACCAAGCGATGATCAAGATGCACTGACTGAAAAAATTTCTTTACTCTTGGCGGATACCGCTCTACTGCAGACAATGGGTTCAAACGCTCATAAGCACGTACTGGAGCAACACAATAATGAGTCATTTTTACTTCATTTGTATCGCGCACTGAATGCGGCTGACGTACAGATTCCAGCCTCAACAAGTGTGCTAAAATAGCAGCCATGTCACAAGACCTTATTTCCAAGATGAACACAGACTTTGGTAATGAGGTTATTGAGTTATCTACTACCTTAGAAAAAAGAATTGACGACCTGCGTACTCGAGGGGTAGAAATCTACCCCAACATTCGCATCGCTGATGACGGCAAAACCGCTGGCACAATCAATGTTGATGATTTTGCAATACTTCATATGTTGGTGCGCACATTTAAACCAAGAGTGGTTTTTGAAGTGGGTACCTGGTTGGGTACGAGCGCGATGGTAATTGCTGATGGAATGCGTATGAACGGATCGGGGCACGTTTATACCTGTGACCAGAATTCTTATTACGCGCTTGACAAAGCATATGACGATATCATCACTCGCTTAGTCGGGTTCAGTGACACCGTAGTCAAAGACATTCCAGATGCGAGCAAAGTCGATATGATTTTTGCAGACGGAGAACTTACGTTTGGCACTCTCAAAGCACTTGGTCCATACATGAAGGATAAAACCATTATTGTTACGCATGACTATGAAGGTATTGCTGAAAAAGGGGTGACAAACTTGATTCGCAGTCAGGTAGTCAAGCATGGGGCATATGAAATGATACTCAACCCAAAGATTAATTCTGACAGTGACGAAACTACTATCGCTATTCTTTTGCCTCCATCAATTGTTTCCAGTTTTGAGTTACAAAAAACAAACAGTCTCAGAAAATATATGTATCTCATATACTTATCAGTGAGAACATATTCATTCCTGATTCTTCGTAAGTTATTTAGAATAATAAATCAATTTTTTAAACACTATGATCAATCAAATAATTAAAAAGCTTGGGTTTAAAATCACCAGAATAAAAGCTGATGACACTCAGATTGATACCAATGCAGATTTTCTAGATTACTACTCAAACGTACAGTCCTACACAATGACATCTAAGGCACGGTGTTTTGCGTTGTATAGTGCAGTAAAATACATAGAAGCAGCAAACATTGGTGGTGACTTTGTTGAATGTGGGGTTTGGCGGGGTGGTAACACTATGCTAATGGCTAAGCTGCTACTACAAAATCAAAATACTGATCGTTCAATATACCTATATGACACCTTTGAGGGGATGAGTGAACCTCTACCGATAGACAAGAAAACTGGAACTAATGAGCCAGCAAAAGATAAATGGGCTGATGCAGAGAAAGACTCACATAACGAATGGTGCTATGCCAGTCTTGATGAAGTGCAGCAGAACATGAAGACAACTGATTACCCGCAAGAGAAATTACACTTTATCAAAGGCAAGGTTGAAGAAACGCTACCAGACAAAAAACCAAATAAAATCGCCATACTAAGATTAGACACTGACTGGTACGAATCAACCAAGACTGAATTGGAGATATTGTTTCCACTTTTGGTACCAGGAGGTGTATTGATTATCGATGACTATGGATCGTGGGAGGGAGCTAGAAAAGCAGTAGATGAATATTTTGCACCGGGAGAAATTCTTTTACATCGAATAGATAATACTGGGGTCATTGGCGTAAAAAATTAAAATTATTGGTTCATCGCAATCAGATCAATCAACAAGTATTTCTACCGACTGTGCTGCCCGCTATCATTATTTAAATCCAAGTAAGTAACCATATATGTCTGAACTAGCAACCAACAAAGCAGAAATTCAAGAAAACCAATACGCCTTTCCCTATCACTACATTCCAGATGTAATTAATGATGCCATAATCACTAATCGTATTATAAGAAAGCCAATGGTATACATCAGCTATATTACTCATGTTCGAGATGAACTAATTAAAAGCGGTGCGCAGTCTGTGCTTGATGTCGGGTGTGGGGATGGTCGCATGCTCTTTGAGCTCGAAAAAAAAGATCCTGACCGAAATTATGTTGGTATCGATATCTCTGATCGTGCCTTGCACTTTGCACGTGGCTTTACCAAGCATTCGAACTTTGAGGTTTTTAATATTATTGATAAGCCTTACCCTTCACTGGTTGACGCCTGTACTTACATTGAAACCATTGAGCACATCGAACCAGAGAAAATCAAACAAATGATTGCCAACATCGCCACATCACTTAAGCCAGGAGGTACGATGTATTTGACAACACCAACCACAAACCTTCCCACTCCTAAAAAACACTTCCAACACTTCACTAAAGAAAGTATCGAGGAATATATTGGAGAACATTTTACTATTAGTGATGTACGTTATATCAACGTCGAAAGTAGACTCGCTAGATTTTTGAACTATTTATTACTCAACAGACTGTTTATTCTTAATTTTGGCCCTTTACGCAAGAAAATATTTGGTACGTATATGAAATACTGCTTTATCGGCACTGAAAAAACAGGTTCACGTATTTACGTAAAATCGGTTAAAAAATAATTTCTTATTTAACCAGTAACCCCTTCCACTCAGCCACAATCTGGTCGTAGGTGAAGGCATCGGTGACACGGGTTTGGTGGGCTGGGTAAGAGTTCTAAAATGTTATTGACGCTCCGATGCAAGCGGCCGGATAAACTCTTCGAGAGAGGGATTAAAAGACTGGGCTGAGATAGTCAGATCGTATTGATTTTGTAGGTTCATCCAAAACTGTGCTGTGGTACCAAAATACTGAGCCAACCGCAGCGCCGTGTCGGCGGTAACGCCGCGCGTCCCATGCACTATTTCGTTGATGCGCCGCGGCGGCACCTGTATCTCTTTGGCCAGACGGTACTGACTGATCTGTAGGGGCTGCAAAAACTCCTCCAGTAGGATTTCGCCGGGATGAATAGTATTGCAAAGTTGTGTGGTTGTTTTTGTGGTCATATTAATGATAGTCAGTGATAGAGACGTCATAAGCATTACCGTCTTTCCAATGGAAGCAAATCCGCCATTGATTGTTGATTCGTACACTGTAGTATCCGGCATAATCACCGGCTAATTTTTCGAGCCGGTTACCAGGCGGAACGCACAAGTCAGAAATCAGGACAGCCGCCTGAATCATATATAGCTTGCGCATGGCGACCCGATGGATCGACGGAGGCAGCTTTTTTGATCGCTTGCCAGCATAGACATGCTCCGTCTCCCTATCTGCAAAACTAGCGATCATGGATTAATAATAACGGGATGCGTTATTAATGTCAATGGTTCCGCCTGTGCGGCTAGACGTTGTATGTTCATTCGAGAGGGACACATCAAAGCGGTCAAGCAGTAATGTTACTTATTCCGTGAGTACTGCTTCCCACTCTTGCATAATCTGTTCGTAGGTGAAAGCTTCGGTGATGCGCTGTTTGTAGGCGGTGTAGGCTAGACCGCGGGTCCAGTTGCGGGTGAGGACGTCGCTGATTGAGTCGGCCAGCTGCGCTTCGGCAGGCATGAGTGGACGTTCTGTGGGGGTCTCGAAAAAGGCTTCCTTGATTGCGAACGGGGTGGTCAACATACCGTAGGGGGTTTTGTGGGGGTAGTTTGTTTCTGCATTGACCGCTAGGTCGGGGGCGATGATTTCGCGGGGCCCGCTGGGGCAATCGGTCGATACGATTGGTAGGCCAATCGAGAGGGCTTCGAGCATGGTGTTGGGCATGCCTTCGAATAGTGAGCTAAAGACGAAGATGTCGGCAGCCTGCAGGAACTGGTAGACATTGGGGTGCTTGCCGATAAAGTGCACTGAATCTGCCAGACCACAGTCGCTGGCGAGCTGTTGTAGCTGGGCTTTGTATTCACCTTCTCCGAGTACGACTAGCTGAGCGCTGGGGTGCGATGCTACCACCTGACTAAAGGCGCGGATGAGGTGCCACTGCCCTTTTTGTGGTATCAGGCGCCCCATGGAGATGCACAGGGGTGATGCTTGATTGAGCCACTGATACTCGACTGGTAGCGGCTCTTTGGCCCTCGCTGCTATATACGGCATATCGAGTGAGTTGTAGATAGTGGTGGTGTTTGGCAGACTGAAGTCAGCGATCAGCATTTGTTCGACTTGCTTGGTGACTGCTACTACTGATTTGGCAGACGGATACAGCCAGGCGCACAGCCGCTGAAATAGCCACCCGCGGGTGCGGATATTATTGCGGACTGATACTACTACCGGGAGCCGGCGGACAAACAAGCGTTTAGCTAGGAGGACGTAGAAATTGGCTTCTTCTAAGAAGGTGTAGGCGATGTCTATGTCGTGCGCCCGGGCGTACTTGGCTATTCGCCAGATGCGGTGCGGGATACCAAATAATTTAAATAGGCGATGCCCTTTGGGTGTCTCATTAAAGCTGTGGTAGATACCGTGGTACGGGTACTTGTCGGGGGCTTCGTAGAAGGTGAGGAGGTGGGTTTCGTAACCTTGGTCGGTGAAGTAGTTGCCGAGGTTGGCGGCCACCTTTTCGGCTCCGCCACCAATCCAGAGCACCCCGGTTACGATGAGAATCTTTGGCTTGCTGTCGGGTTGCATAGTCTCAATAGTACCAAAGTTTTGTGCAACTGGTTACATTTCTAAAATGCTTTTCTTTAGGGTTGGCTTACCTATCGTCGGTCAGGTAGACCGCTACGGTACTA
>Ga0306912_1001289_pt1 | contig 11695 bp, 9 predicted proteins | sample AntRauFillE10628_FD_190443 | JGI IMG/M metagenome (GOLD analysis project Ga0306912, IMG submission 190443) | Saline lake microbial communities from Rauer Islands, Antarctica - Metagenome Filla E10 #628 (v2) (version 2) | ecosystem: Environmental > Aquatic > Non-marine Saline and Alkaline > Saline... | reverse complement strand
AGCTGAATTAATCCACATTTACGAAAATGTTTTAAAAAATTACACGCTCAATTATACCAAATTATTCAGTTACGCTAAACGAAGAGACCAGGAACAAGACATCAAGCAATTTATGAACAACCATATGCATCATCTTGTAAAAGACATAATCGAATGATAAAAGAGCATTGTTTTACAGAAGAATGGTTAACTACTTTCAAAAAAAAGAGAGAACATAAAAGAATCGACAAGATTATTCTTGAAAAAATGATTTATGCACTTCACCTATTGGAACGCATTAAATAATCCTCGGGGCAAGCCCACGAGGCATTTAGAGGAATATATCTTTTTGACTGATGAAAACCATCCGTTTTCAAACTTTCCTCTAAAATACTTGGCAAGCCTTGGGAAATTAAACCCAATAGAGATTAAAGCTAACTTCTTGGAAGTTTAATAGAAGAAAAAAATAAAACTACACCCAAATCAATATAAAACATACCATTGTAACTAATTCAATGACAAATAAATAAATTAAATTTATCAACTTTTCTAAATGCTTACTTTAGGTCCGCTTCTATTTAATAAATTAGTCTAAAAAACGAAATTTATTAAGTATTGAAAATCATAAATAATTATGAATAATCCAAACACTAATTTAGAATTAGTTATTAAAAACTCTGATTTAAAAGAATTTACTAAGGTTTATGCTGAATTAACTATTGATGCTTTTATAGATGAAGGAGTGTTAAAAGACATTCCAGTTCTTGGAACTGTAATTGGAGTGATGAAATTTGGAAATTCGATACATAGACACTTAACTGCAAAAAAAATTTATAAGTTTTTATATCAACTAAATTCAATCCCACAAGAGAAGAGAATTGCAAAAATTAATGAAATAAATGAGTCAAGAAAATATCAGAGTTCAGTAGGAGAAATGATATTTGAAACACTAGACAAAATTGAGAGTGACGGAAAACCAGAAATAATAGGAAAACTATTTGCGGCATATATAGAAGAAAAAATTGATTTTCAAATTTACTTACGACTGGCATTTATTGTTAAATCACTATTTTATTATGATTTATTAGATCTAAAAAATATTACCAAAAAAAATGTAGTTACGTATTCTATAAACGATTCAATAGCAACTTCTGGCTTGATAGAAACTGATATGATTTATATTAATGAGAATGATACTGAAAAAAAACCTCAAATTACTCTAACTAGTTTAGGTGAATTTCTAATACTATTAGGCATGAAATAATTATTGCTAAAAGCGTATAAAACGTATCCTATTATAATGTAAGCCATCAACCTAAAACAAAAAACTGATATTAATCGATGACCTTTGGACTCCCAAAGTCATTGTAAAGTATAACAGACTATAGGTGAAGCTATCTGAAATATAAACCAGGTCTAAGCAGGCATTCACTATTCCCGTAAATCATTTAAAAAAACTAGTGTGAGTAAATTGCGACCTCCAAGCTAACGGAAGTTTATCTCATTAAGGGGTAAGAATCCCTTGGGAACAGTACCTTTATAACCAATGACATAAGACTAGACTCTCGTATTCAGTAGACTACAAGGTTAAACCTTAAAATAATTTCAAAAAAGAAAGTATTTATTTGTGGAATACAAACTATATTTATCGCATTAATCCTAACAACCCATCTTATGAAATATGTTAAACAGTATGTTTTCATTTTTAGCCTTGCCCTTTTAAGTAGTTGTACACAAAATTCAACAGAAGAAGGCTATCCCATTAAAACGCAAGAAGACGCCAATGGTTTTAGTTATGAAATGGCAGAAAATGACCCTTCAGGCTTAAGACTTTACACCCTAGATAATGGTTTAAAGGTCTACCTAGGAAAGAATGAAGAAGATCCCAAAATTCAAACCTTAATAGCTGTAAGAGCGGGATCTACTTACGACCCCGCAGATAATACTGGACTTGCCCATTACCTAGAACACATGGTCTTTAAAGGAACGGACGACATAGGCACTTCAGATTATGAAGCTGAATCTAAATTGCTTACAGAAATTTCTGACTTGTACGAAGCCCATAAAACCGAACAAGATCCTGAAAAGAAAAAAGCGATCTACAAACAAATAGATTCCGTTTCATTTGAAGCTTCAAAATTGGCAATAGCCAATGAATATGATAAAATGGTTAACTCTTTAGGCGCTGAGGGAACCAATGCTTTTACATCGAACGAGCAAACGGTTTATGTCAACAAAATACCATCTAATGAGTTGGACAAATGGTTAACCGTAGAAAGCGAGCGTTTTAGCAAATTGGTTTTACGTTTGTTTCACACCGAGTTGGAAGCTGTTTATGAAGAATTCAACAGAGGTCAAGATAACGACGGCAGAAAGCAATACTTCGCCACTCTAGAAGGACTCTTTCCTACACATCCTTACGGAACTCAATCTACAATTGGAATTTCTGAACACTTAAAAAACCCATCGATGGAAGCTATTAATGCTTACTTTGATAAGTATTATGTCCCTAATAATATGGCGGTGATTTTGGTAGGAGACTTAGACTTTGAGGCTACCATCCAAAAAGTGAATGATGCTTTTGGCGATTACGAACGTAAAGAAATAGCTCATCCTACATTTCCAGAATTGGATCCCATCACCGAACCCGTGAAAAAAGAAGTCTATGGCCCTACATCGGAGTCTATTTATTTAGCCTTCAGATCTGAAGGTAAAGGCTCTGAGCAAGAGGTTTTACTTACACTTGTAGATTATATGTTAGCCAATTCTCAAGCTGGGCTTATCGATTTGAATTTAAATCAGAAGCAAGTCGTACAAAACGCCTCTTCCTTCACCAATTTCGACAATGACTATGGATTCCATTTACTTTATGGAAGCCCAAAAGAAAATCAAAGTTTGGATGAAGTCAAAGATTTACTCCTTGAACAAGTAGAAAAAATTAAGAAAGGTGAATTCGAAGATTGGCTTCTCGATGCTGTTGTTAACGACTTAAGATTATCACAGATCAGACAATATGAAGATGCTTCCTCTACTGCTTACGCTTATTTGGACGCATTTATTGGCTTTCAAGATTGGAATAGCAGATTGGAAATGCTAGACAGAATGAAAGAAATCAGCAAAGAAGATATCGTGAAGTTTGCCAACGAATTTTATGGAAACAATTATGTAGAAGTACATAAGTTAAAAGGAGAAGATTCTTCTATAGTAAAAGTTGAAAACCCTGGCATTACTCCAATTGAACTAAACCGAGATAAAGAATCTGCTTTTTTGAAGGAGTTCAATAAGGTTGGATCTCCAAGTTTAGAGCCACAATATATAGACTATAAAACAGCTATTAAGGCTACGGAAACCGATAACAATATTGAAGTTTCCTACATTAAAAACCCAAACAATGATATTTTTAATTTGAATATCATTTTCGATATGGGACAAGATCACGACAGAATGGTGTCGCTTGCTGCGGGATATTTAGACTATCTAGGGACAGATAAATACACACCAGAAGAGCTAAAACAAGAATTTTATAAAATTGGGATAAGCTATAATATCTTTTCATCGAATGATAAAACATACATGAGTATTTCTGGTTTAAAAGAAAATCTTGATGCAGGTTTAGCCCTATTAGAAAACCTTTGGAACAATGCACAGCCCAATCAAGAAAGCTATGATAAATATGTAGAGAGTATTCTGAAACAAAGACAAGATGGTAAAACTCAAAAAGGAAATATATTTTATAATGGAATGATGAACTATGCACAGTATGGTGAAGATTCTAGATTGAGAAATATCTATTCTGAAGAAGAATTAAAAGCGTTTAAACCTGCTGAGCTGGTAGCTAAAATAAAAGAAATGCGGGCGTACAAACAGCGCATATTTTATTACGGAAACGATGTTGACGCTGCTGTTGCTTCCTTAGACAAGCACCATGAAGTTCCTGAAACTTTGATGGATTATCCTGAAAAAATGGAATACCAAAATGTAGATACAGGGGGTAATGTATATTTTGTGGACTACGATATGGTACAAAGCGAAATCTTATTGCTATCTAAAGGCGATGAATTTGATGATAAAAAAATGGCCGCTGCAAGACTATTTAACACCTACTTTGGAAGCGGTTTATCCTCCATTGTTTTTCAAGAGATTAGAGAATCCAAATCCTTGGCTTACTCTGCCTTTGCCAGTTATAGCATGGCTTCGGAAGAAGGAGAACCAGATTACACCATGGCCTATGTTGGAACACAAGCCAACAAGCTAGAACAAGCGGTAAATGCTATGATGGAATTGATGAACGATATGCCAGAAGCGCAAGAACAATTCAATCAAGCTAAAGAAGCTACCTTAAAGCAGATTGCCGCTGAACGCATTACAAAGTCAGATATTTTCTGGACCTATGAAGGTTTGAAGAAAAGAGGGATAACCAATGATTACCGAGAGGAAATGTACCAGACCATTGAAAATATGACATTTGATGACCTGAAAACGTTCTTTAACGAAAACATTAAAGGACAAGACTATAATGTAGCAGTGATGGGCAACAAAAAGGATTTAGATTTTGAAGCACTTGGTAAACTAGGTACGGTTAAAGAATTGGATATTGATTATATTTTTAACTACGAAAAGAAAGAAGAGGAAAGTCTTGAAGAGGTCAAGCTTTAAATCAAGTGAAGTATAGAAAACCCCAGCATTTTAGGTAAATGCTGGGGTTTTTAGTTAAAGAGACACAGTGAAAAGACCTAAAATGAAGACCCCTATCCCTCTAGGTTAACTGGTCCGATTGCATATCGATACTCTATGTATAGGAGTGAGATTATTTTTAAAAAATTAGATTTGTATTACCAATTCAAAGGTTTTTTTAGAGATTTAAATTTAAAAACAAATGATAGAAGCCATCAACATAAAGAACAAACTGGAGTTTATCGATGAACTCTGGACCCCAAAAGTCATCGCAGAATTGAATGGACAGCAAGTGAAGCTTGCCAAGATCCAGGGAGAGTTTGTGTGGCACGACCATAAAAATGAGGATGAGCTCTTCTATGTCCTTAAGGGAAAATTGGTGATGGAGTTTCGAAATAGAAAAGTAGAAGTGAACGAAGGCGAGCTTATAGTAGTTCCAAAGGGAGAAGAACATAGGCCTTTTGCCAAAGAGGAAGTATGGATTCTTCTATTTGAGCCTAAAACCACAAAACATACTGGCGAGGTAAAGTCAGATTTTACCGTCGATACCCCAGAAAAGATATAAAGGACTTCAAAACGTGTAAGTCACCGTTGCTTTTATAAAAAAGGGTGTTCCTGGTGTAAAGTGTATTTCTTCTACAGGTCGTGTCTCATTCCGCAACCTCGATTCTGTTGCAAACTGTGTTTCATTCCAGTCTACATCAAGTACATTTTCTATAGCCAATCCTAAGGTTATAGCCTTAAAGTCATAATTCACATTAAAATCGGTGACAAAGTAACCTTCTGCAACTATGGAATTATCTTCATTGGCCGGTCTATCATCCAAATACCTGAGTCGTATTCCGCCAGAAAAACCATCCAAATTATTAACTGATAATCCACCTGTGAACGTAAAATCTGGAGCTAAAGGAATATAGTTTTTACCACTTGGCTTTTCTGTGCTTCTAGCATTCGTAAATGTGGCATCAGAGTCTAAAAACAACCAATCTGTAAGTTGATACCTCAACCCCAAATCCAATCCATAACGTCTTGTTTTCCCGCTAGGCTCTACAATGCCAGCATCGCCTACATAGACAAACTCTTGCTCTAAAAATAAATACCAAAGTGCTGAATTGACGACGAGTTTTGGAAATGGTTTCCAAACGCTTCCAAAGTCGGCACCATAAGATCGCGGTAAAATATCTTCTCCGCCGTTGGCAACCACTACTCTAGTATCATTGGAATGGAAGCCGAGTCCAGATTTTAAATATAGCTGTAAATTGTCTTTGGCGTTATAAAAGAAATTTAGTTTTGGACTTAAAATAGCTTTTGTCTCAGAGAGTGTTTCGTAGTTGGTTTGTAAAGCATCGTTATATAAAAACTTAAAATAATCTACACGCAAAGCTGGTGCAATCTTAACCTTACCGAGTTCGAATTCAGCTTTTACAAAAGCATCGATATTGGTCTGATTAATATCTCCCAATTGAATGTTCTCGAGTGTTGTTCGTCTATTCAAGGTTCTAGATAATTCTACATCATCAACTACATCATGTCTTACCCCAAAACCAGAACTTAGATTCAATTCGATTCCTCCTAAATCTGTGGTATGAGTAATCGCTGCATTGACACCAAAAATATTCCTATCTTCTTTCTGTTTAATCTGATCTCCATTCACAGGATCTTCCAGAAAGAATGTAAAATTTGAGTACAATTCAAAAGCATAATGCGAGTAAAAAGCATTGGCACTCAGTTTGGTATCGTCTGAAATGTAGTTATCGAACGTTACATTGAAGTTAGTACGCTCGGTTTCGCCTCCTTCAGTATCGTCTATCGCGCCAAAACGTGTCATGTTGCCGTTATCGACTTCACGCTGTGGGATTTGCCCCGACGCGTCCCAGCGACTTGTAAAATGTGATGCTGTTAAGGTAAGCTTATCGTTTTCTGGAGAGTACATGACGTACTTTCCAAATAAATTTAAGCGATTGAAATTCTGTGGAGATTCAAAAGGGCCATCTGTCGCTATATATTCTAAAGCTACATAAGCATTCTGGTTTTTAGTGTTTTCTAAAAGGTCGAATAAACCAACCGTTCTAAGGGTATTGAACTGACCTGCCGACGCTGATATGCTACTTTCTTTTAAATAATCTTTGGTTTCAAAATTGACATAACCTGCCGTGTTAAAATCACCTTCCTGAGCGTAGTATCCTCCTTTACCAAAATCAATTTTATTGATGGTTTCTGGGATAACAAAGTGTAAATCGCTATACCCTTGTCCATGGGCATGAGATACCATATTTACGGGCATACCATCTACTGAAATGGAAACATCTGTCCCATGATCGACATCAAAACCACGAAGAAAAATCTGTTCTGCTTTTCCGCCACCAGCATGCTGACCAATGAACAGACCTGGCACTTTTCGTAAGACTTCTTGAGATGAATTTACGGGAGTCAACTTCAAGTCTAATCTCGAAATGGTACTGACAGTGTTTAATTCTTCCGTTATCACCATCTCATCCAATTGAAAGGTTTTTTCTTCTAATATGATTTTTAAATCTGTAGTATTTTCAACTTGAATCGTTCTGGTTTTATAACCCAAAAGACGAACTCTAATAGAATCTGCTATTTTAGTATTCGTACTTACAAAGACTCCATTCTCTGAAGTATGAGTATGACTTTCTGAATTGATATTATAGACATAAACATCTTCTAACGGCTGGTTAAGCTCATTCACAACAATCCCTTTTACTTCTTGGGCGTAAGTCATAAATGAAAGACAGCCCAAGATGAAAGCTCCTAAAATCCGCTTGCTCATGACTATAGTTGATTTATTTTAGTAGCCATGGTTGGTCCCAACTCATATAAACTACCTATTAGTTCTTGTTTTATAGGTGCAACCTTATCGGTTTTACCTGCAGCTTTGTAAATTTTTGCAATGTGATATAATACATCTGGCTCAGACGTCTGTCCTTCCACATGAGCTTCTATAATGTCATTTGCTTTTTTTACATCACCGGTTTTAAAGTAACTCCAAGCTAATAGATCGTAAGACTGAGGTGTTGGTCTATTTTCTATTTCGCGCTTGGCGATTTCTAGTGCTAATTCTGGTTGACTTAAATCTTCAGAATATAAGGCGACGTTATATTTATTATACATTTCGCCATACTGCGCATTTTTCACTGCATTGGTATACGACGCTAGGGCTTTTGATTTTAAATCTCCATTGTTTGTATACTCAGCGATTTCAGCTTTCAAAAGATCATAATCTGGTGAGTTATAATAGGACGTTATATGGTTGAGTATACTCAAGGCTTCTTTTGGATTCTTTTCGTGAGAATATATAATCCAAGCAATACCTTTTTTAGCGTAAGCATCGTTTGGATCTAAAGCTAGCGTCTTCAGAAAATAGGTGTAGGATTTATCAATTTTACCTGCATGACCATAGAAGTCTGCTAGATTGGTATAAGCCCATTGCTTTATGCCTTTTAAGTTTGAAGATTCTGCAATAGCAGTTGCTTTTTCCATCTGTAGAATAGCACCCTCTAGGTTTCCAATATGGTCTTCCCATTTTGCAGATCGAATGAGATAATCGAAATCTGAAGTATTTTTTAAGTCTTTTAGGTAAGATTCTGCATAGATGTAGTTCCCTAATTCTAAATGCACATCGAATAGCATTTTCTTAGTCCCCTTTAGGTTCTCACCATTGGTTTTAGCTTTTAGAAGTAATTCTAAAGCTTCTTTAAATCTGTGTTGTGAAATGTAATTGGCGGCAAGATTTTTCAAAAGTCCTGCATCGCTATCCTTTACAATTTTATTGGCTTCAATAAGATCCTGTTCGGCTTTAATTAAGTAGTCGATATTTCCAGTAGTGCTAAATACTTTAGTATGTGCATTGGCACGTTTTACCAAATAAGTATAGGCGCTAGAACTTTTCTCTATTCTATCGGTCCAGAAATTCACATCTTCTAAGAGTTTTGAAGAGTCTATCTTGGTTGAAAGATATGGACTGTAATCTGTTTCATTTGTAACTTGATTAGAGGTACAACTTACTAGTGATAAAAGAACACTAATAACCGTGAGTATTTTTTTAATAAGCATGATGGTTTGTTTTTTTGAAGTGACTTATCCTTTTGCTTTTTGGGCATTAAATAATAATCTGAAATGAGACCTCGCGACCTCATTCCAGACTATACTTATCATCTTACCAAGGTGTAGCTAAGTAAGGGAAAGAGGTTAAAAATTCTTTGTCGTTAGAACTTACATTATCACTTACCAATCCTGGGTTTTCTGGATTGGATAATCCGTCTTCACCACCAAATATGAGTATCAATTCTACATCGATAACATCATCGGCTAAAGCTCTACCTGTTAACACATTTGTCCCGTCGAAAAAGGTTGTTGGATCATCCAAAGAAACTGTAAGCACATCCGTAGCTAAAACCCCAGTAAACTGGGCCGCTGTAAATCCTAATGCATTGGCGTCGCTTGGGTTTGATGGATCGTAAGCCGGGCTCAAGGCTTCTAGTTTAGTTTGAAATGGTCCTTGAAACATCGCTCCCATTTGTGAAGGCACTGTCGAGTTAAAAGCGTCTTTCATACCGTCATTTACAAATACGGTATTAATTGCTGGTCTTGCCATTTGGTCTTCCTGAATATAAGTTCCAGAAAAGTCTGGTCCTGTTGGCATATTTATTTGATCGTCGTCGCTACTGCAATTGATAGCAGTCATAGAAGCTAAGATCGCAACAGTAAATAATTTTATTTTATTGAATTTCATGTGAATTGTTTTTATTATTAATGGATTACCCTTGAAACGCTTGGGCTTCAAAAAGGTTAATTATTGTTTTCTTTTAGATTCTACCCAAGTGTTGATAGTTCCAGATCCACCAATCATGGACTTTGGCACTTCAACAACCACAGATAAAACGTTGGAACCTGCGAAGGTGTCATCTCCTGGGCTGTTAAATCCACCAGCTTCTCCATTGATAATAGCCGTGTATTGGTTAAAATCGAAAAAGAAAGGATCATCTCTTGGGCCTGCAAAGAATTTCATTCCACCAGTTTCTTTTACAATTGCAGATTCTCCGTATTTGGTAATATCAACTACACCAGCATTAGTCGTGGATGTTGATGAAAAATTGGTATTCAATCCTGTTTGGCTTGGAGCAGTAGGTCCAAAGAAATACATCTGGCCGTCTCTAGGAATGGCCTGGATAACTAGATCTTCTACATTGTCACCATCAGTATCAATGTTGATTTCAAGCATTACATTTTCGTCAAATGAAGCTCCTGCAGTGTTTCCAGGCGATAATAAGCCTTGTACACTGGCAACAAACGCGATGTTTGATGTGTTTTCTCCTCTAAAGGCATAGAAATCTGTGATATCACTTGTACCACCAGCTACAGCGGGTGCATCAATGTGATCTGCTGCAATGGCAACGAATGTTGCAATACCTAATAGTGCTGCTGCCATTAAAATTTTTGTTTTTTTCATGATTTTTGTTGTTTTAATTATTATTAATTAAGGTCTCAATACTACTTACGCAAAAAGGATTGGTACGGTTGTGTTATTAAAATAAAATTTTGTTTTTTACTTAGGGTGAAGCAACTTGAACCCTTGAATAAATAGGAGATGAGCTATACTAAGCAAACACTTTATTTAAAATTAATTTCTAATTCTAGTCTTTTAAAAACCTCGAAGACTCCCGATTCTGATTCTATTTACTAAATTTAGGTTTTGAAAAGACTCTCATAAAAACATACTAGACTCGATAAAGAATGATATTGATAGACCACCCCTACGTTTCAGATTTTCTACTCAAAACGATTAAAGAGTATGATTTTGAAATTGTTTCTACTCCAGAAGCGAAGTCCTTAATTACTGATGATTCTCTAAATTGGATTTCTGAAAAGGAAGCAGCACATAAAATTATAAACACTGTAAACCCTCTAGTCTATACCAATTCTGAAAATTCTTTAGCCTGGGTTTTCAAACATCTAAAAGCTACTCGACTCCCTAAACAGATCCAACTGTTTAAAGACAAGCTTAAATTTAGAGAGCTCACTCAAGAGTTGTTTCCAGATGTCTTGTTTAGGAAAATTAAAATAGATGAAATCCAAACCCTGGATATCGATAACTTACAACTGCCCTTTGTGATTAAGCCTTCCTTGGGCTTCTTTAGTATTGGAGTTCATATTGTGCATAGCAAGTCAGATTGGTTTGCTGCTCAAAAAGAATTAACCTACGAGAATCTTAAAAGCATTTACCCTAAAGAGGTGATGGATGCGTCTACCTTTATTATTGAAGACTATCTGGAAGGAGAAGAATTTGCCGTAGATGCCTACTTTAATGCTGAAGGAGAAGTCGTTATTTTAAATATTCTCCACCATAAATTTTCTTCCAGCACCGATGTTAGCGACCGAGTCTACTCCACCTCTCAAGGCATTATTCGCAAATACAAAGACCCTCTTGAAGCCTTTTTAAAACCCATAGGTAAAAAGGCAGATTTAAAAAACTTCCCTCTACATCTAGAGGTCAGAATTAATGAGCAAGGCGTCATAAAACCCATAGAAATAAACCCCCTACGCTTTGGAGGCTGGTGTACAACTGGAGATCTTTCGTGGTATGCGTTTAAATTTAATTCCTACCACTACTTTATTGAAAACAAAAAACCAGATTGGGACGCGGTTTTTAAAAAGGATAAGGGAGAAATTTATAGCATTGTTTTATTGAACAACACGTCGGGATTTCAAGCTTCAGAAATTTCTCATTTCGACTTTGATAAGCTCAAGCAAGATTTGGAACACATAGTAGTCATCAGAACATTCGACTTTGATAAATACCCTGCCTTTGGCTTGTTATTTACGGAAACCCGTGAAGGGAATGAAAAAGAGTTGAACGACATACTCAACTCTGACTTGAGTAAATATGTGGTATCCTTAAATCCGCAAGTTAACTTCAAATGCACAAAATTTCTTCAAACAACGTCTTTTAAGTTTATTTTTAGATAGACTTGAGTAATAAAACGCGATTTCGCTTGTCTAACCGCTTTTGAAATTGCGT
>Ga0306912_1001287_pt1 | contig 11698 bp, 13 predicted proteins | sample AntRauFillE10628_FD_190443 | JGI IMG/M metagenome (GOLD analysis project Ga0306912, IMG submission 190443) | Saline lake microbial communities from Rauer Islands, Antarctica - Metagenome Filla E10 #628 (v2) (version 2) | ecosystem: Environmental > Aquatic > Non-marine Saline and Alkaline >... | reverse complement strand
GCAACATCGTCAGCGCGCCGTTCCGCTTCCTGGCTGGGCTGGTCGGGGCTAGCGAAGAGGATCTGCAACGGATCGCCTACCCGGCCGGCCGCAGTGACCTGACACCGCCGCAGCGCCAGCGCGTCGCGCTGCTCCGCAAGGCTCTCGTCCAGCGCCCGGAACTGGCACTGGAGCTGGCCGGACCCTTCGATTTGGATGTGGACGGCCCGGCACTCAAGCGCCAACGCGCCGTCGAGCAGCTCGCCGAGTGGTTGCGCGAGCAGGGGCGCGAGGTTTCGACCCCAGACCTGACCGTGGAATCGACGCAAGACGCGATGGAGGCGATTTTCTCAAGCGCCTACCCGGAAACCAGCCTCGACGAGATCCGTCAGCGGTTCACACGCGAGCAGAACGAGGATCCGGAGAGCCGCTCGGAGTTCGACGCTGTCGCCTATCGAGCCCATCTCGCCGAGGAGGTGATCGCGGCGCAACCCGTCACCAATGCCGATCTCGCGGCACTCGGCCAGGCACGAGCCACCGCCGTGCGGGACCGCCTGCTGGCAGATGCGCCCGACGATCAGGAAGAAGGCACCGCGATCAAGCCCAAGCGGGTTCTCCTAACGGAACCGAGGGAAGTCGATTCCAAGAACAACGAGCAGGTCGTGATGGAGGTCGGTCTAGCCCCTATCAGCATTCGGAAATGACCGTGCGACCCGCGTGCGGGTCCGTGATGTGCAAAGCTGCCGTTAAGAGATACGCGGTAGATGGTCGGCTCCGTTATCCGCAACAAGGCCTTGGTAGGGTTCGACCCCATTGCAGAAGGGGATCGAATGTTCTACCATAACACAAGTGAAGTCCAAATCCTGACCACAAAATCGAACAATTAAAACACTTAGAAAGAAAACAACTATGACAAAACCCACGCAATCGCATACCGATCCGTCGGACTCAGCTAAGCAACGCCTGAAAAAAGGATATGAAAGTTTAGCTCAGAAAACTAAAGAAATTTATAGCGGGACTGAAAAAAAATCAGAAGTCTGGTTTGAGGAGGCGCTGGAAAAATCCCGACAGTCGCTACAGGACGCGGGTGAGTTTAGTAAAGAAGAAACCCAGCAACTGCGTGACTACCTGCGGCGCGATTTGCAAGCAACTGAAGTCGATTTCCGCCGCTGGTCCGAACAGGCCCGTAAACAGCTTGAACCGACGCGGGTGGGCACAGGTTTCCTAGATCTTGTCTCTTCGTTATTGGAGGGCACGTCGAACGTGTTAGATGGTCTTGGGCAGAAGGTCAGCGAAGCTCTAACGTATAAGACTGGGGAAATGACAGGTCCAGGCACCTTGACATGTACGAGCTGTAAAAAAGAAATGCACTTCGACGAGCCCGGGCATATACCGCCTTGTGCCGGGTGCAAGGGCACCGCATTTCGCAAGCATTACTAGGGAGGCATCGTCGATTTGTTTTTTTGAATAAGCTCAAACAACTATGGAGTAAGGTGCGCACGAGCTTTTGGTTTGTGCCTTCACTGATGGTCGCCGTCAGCATCCTCCTCGCGGTGGTGCTGATCGAAATAGATTCTAGCGGGAGTGAACGCTGGCTGACTCGCTGGCCACGCATGTTCGGTGCCGGCGCGGAGGGAGCGCGCGGAATGCTCTCGACGATTGCGGGTTCGATGATGACCGTAGTGGGGGTCACGTTTTCAATGACCCTAGTGACGCTGGCTTTGGCCTCCAGCCAATACACTTCACGTATCCTGCGGAACTTTACGGGGGACCATGTCACGCAGGTCGTGCTCGGAATGTTCACCGGCATTTTCACCTATTGCTTGATTGCCCTGCGCACGATCCGCAGCGCAGACGAGGGCGTATTTGTTCCGAGCCTTGCGGTAACATTCGCCGTGGTGCTGGCGATCAGTGGCGTCGTCACCCTGATTTTTTTTCATTCATCACATCGCCTCGTCGATCCAGGCATCGAGTATTATTGCGTCGGTGGCCGCTGAGACGATGGTGGCCGTTGACCGGCTCTTCCCAGAGAAGCTTGGAGAGGAGCCGGCGGTCGATGCTGAAGATCAGTCCCCGGACACTCTGCCAGAGCGGAAGTGGATGGCGGTCCCGGTTAAGGGGAATGGCTATATTCAGAGCCTCGACGATGCCACGCTCCTGCGTGTGGCTAGGGAGCACAATACAATCGTGCGGATGGAGTGTGGCATTGGCGAGTTTGTGGCCGAGGATACGCCATTGGTCTCGCTCGCGCAAGACGATCCACTGGACGACGACATGATCGCCGAGTTGCGGGATGCGTACGGCATTGGCCGCCACCGCACCGTTGTGCAGGACCCCGGCTTTGGCATCAGGCCATCGGTAGCATGACAGACGATACGAACCGGCAGCGAATACTCGGTGAACAGGTTTGCTACATTGCCGAGGTGGGCACTCGGACCATTCCGTCAAGGCATGATCGCGTCCGTTTTGCGGCGCGCGTGTCCGAGGTGCGTGTGTCACTCGGAGCCGAACTGGAGCCAGCGCCCCATAAGGAACCGCGATGAAAATTCCCGCTTGGCTGTCAGACACCGATCATCCTAAGCGTGCTGAGGGCGGCTCGACGGAGCCGATGGTTGAGCGCCTCGCAAAACCATTTAACAAGTTCACCATGCTAGGGTTACACTCCATAAGAACCCACTAAATCAAAGTTTGAAAAATATGATAAAGACATCAACAACTCAAAACGTATTCCGCATCCTACTTGCGCTTTTCATGATCTTTGCGGGCATAAGCCACCTTACCTTTAACAGGGTCGAATTTCAGGCACAAGTTCCAGACTGGCTACCGCTGAGCAAAGACCTAGTGGTCATTCTGTCTGGTATTTTAGAAATAATACTAGGACTAGGGTTAGCTTTTTGGGCGAAACAACGCGTTAAATTTGGATGGGTGTTGGCTCTCTTTTTTATTTTAATCTTTCCAGGCAATATAGCACAGTACGTAGACGGTAAAGATGCTTTTGGCGCATTGAATTCAGACAGAGCTCGTTTGATTCGATTATTTTTCCAACCAGTGCTTGTTGTTTGGGTATTATGGTCTGCCGGTTCTTGGAAAGCTTGGAGAATGCGACGGAGTTTGTCGCTTCGGTCTTGAGGTGAGCAGGTGGCGCCGAGTGGCTCTCGGATAGATGATCCAAATAGCTTGGAATGTTGCCGATGGCGAATGGCTAGGCTCTTAGAACCAGTGAGGGTAGACGTGGAGACGCGACTGGCCTCGCATCGCTACACATTCAAATCATTTCGATGTTCCCGATGAACAGGACAAATTACATTTAATTTAGATTCTGACGCGGGACACAGCTCGGTATCGGACTTACTTTCCTGTTGTCGAACTCATCTCCCCTTAATCCTAAAAAGATGAGTTAAGATTGTAGGCGGTAGCTGTCAACGACAGGTCGCCGTTAGTTTATTTCAGATGTAGAGGCGATAAATTCAAGTTTGGGCTGCGATTTCAGGCGGTGCACGGCAGATTCCTCCGCCGACGGTTTTGTGATAGACCAAAATATGGGCAATAATTCGCTTCCAGACTGAAGCTATGTTCAACTGCTCCGTAGTCAGTGCTGCCCACGCGGCGAGGCGCTCGGCTGCGGCTTGTAACTTCTCCTTGATTCGCTCTGTCTGGGTGTGTGCGCAAAAGACGACGAGGGTTTGGGTGCTTTGATGGGTGCTTACTTTGGCGACGTGCTCTAGATACATAGGACGGGAAGTGATCGCCTCACGGGCCACCTGTTCATCGACCAGCTTAATATAAATACTCCACCAGTTGTAGATCAGCGCAATGAACCGCGCCATCAGCTCGCTACGGGCGAGGTCTTTAAGTGTAAACCCGCCCCATCCCCACTGGTTTTTGAGTTCATCGTAGCAGTTTTCATTGTCTCCTCGTGGATTGTAGAGGCCGCGGATCTCTCCCGCGGGTCGACCGAGCGATGTTACGTAGATGGCATATTCGTAGTTCACCGCATCTTCTTCGAGCAACTCGAGTTGTAGGGAGTCTCCCGCTTCGACCGTCCCTTCAAGTGCTTGGGCGAGCTTAGCCTTGGAGCCTTTCTTATGGTGCGCGCGCCGATAGATGACCACACGGCGCGAACGCGTCCATCCGCTTAGTTTCAAGACAGCTTCACAGTAGCTCCACCCTCCCAAACTTACTGACCACTCACCCTGTAGTTCACACATGGCAATGAGTTCCTTAACGCCCTTAGTTTGCTTGAGCTTAAACAGAAAGGCTATACCGATCAGTTCGAGTTGCAGCATCCAAGTCTCAGTGCCGTAACCGATATCGCCTCTGACAAACTCTGGTAGCTGATCGGCACTTAGCCCTTTAAGCCATGCCAATAATGGTCCGAGTCCATAGGAGCCTGAGGTTTCGTTGCCAGGGCGCACTTGCACTCCTAAGCATAAGCGCAGGTGTCCGACCCAAAAACTATGGTAGGCGTGACTCGGACGCCCAGGCTTGACTGGATTATACCCGAGCACCGCTCCTTCCTGTTTACCGTAAAGTTGCTTGATCGTGACATCAACATCTAACACCCAAGGCACTTCTAGACTACCTTCGCAAACCTTGGCGAAGCACTGTTCGAGCCACTGCTCGGACTTCCCGCGCATCGGCTCATCCTCGACTAATTTGCCTAAAGCACTGCGCACGCTGTCCTCACTAGGGATCTTGCTCATGCCCAGCAAACCTGCGTCCACCTTGTCGCGCCCCAGTGCGCTCATGTGCGCGTAGCGCGTCTGACCACTCAACACCGACAGCAGCATCATGCCGAGAATATCGCGTTTGTCAGGAGCATTGTTGCTTTCGTAGCTCAGTGGACAACTCTCAACCAAATGCTCAAACAGGCCGGTCGATTCTAAAAAGACAGCAAAATAAGCGAGTCCCCCCATCTGCGTCATACGAGAGTCATCCTCAGACCACTCAATTTTCATCCCAGATGAGAGGATTCGTGAAGGATTTTTAGCTCCTAAAGATGAGTCATTGACTCGATTGATTTCTTCGCCATTTTGGCGCGTGGGTGTGCTGTCTTTTTTCATTTCCAAGTTGTTCTCCAACATTAACTTGGCGGGCAGCACGCCCTCTTGCGACTCTCTTAACTCATCTTTTTAGGTTAATGGATTCATGCCGCTACACTGAAAGGACAGTGGGAAGAGTCAAATTAAGGCGTGTCTCGGCATCGCTATCGCGCGGCTACAGCTACTGTTTGGGGCGAATTTTACTCAATTAGCTACCGGGTTCAGGCGACCAATCAGTCTTCCAGCTACCCCAGCTTATCCAAATGCTCGTAGCTTTCCAGAATTTGACTTTCCAGGGCTTCGAGTTTTTTGGCGTCGCCGGTCAGGTCGCTTTTGGCGTCCTGATAGTAGTCCGCCGAGGCCATGAGCGTCGAGAGTGCGTCGAGTTCGGTTTCCATTTGCTTGATCTTTCCGGGAAGGGTTTTGAGGGCTTCGCGTTCTTTGTTGGAAAGGTTTCGCTTGGGGGGCTCGGAGGCAGCGGGCGGGGTCGAGCTGTCTGATTTTGCTCCCGATTGTTTCGAAGGCGCGTTGCGTGCCGCTTGTTTTTCGAGCCAGGCGTCGCAGCCACCGATATGCTCTTCGAGTTGGCCATTACCTTCGAGGGCGATGGTGCTGGTGACGACGTTATTGAGGAAGCTACGGTCGTGGCTGACGAGAAGGAGGGTGCCGCTGTATTCGAGCAGGCGCTCTTCGAGTAGTTCGACGGTTTCGATGTCGAGGTCGTTAGTCGGCTCGTCGAGCACGAGGACGTTGGCGGGCTGGAGGAAGAGCTTGGCCAGCAGGAGACGGGCGCGCTCACCGCCGGAGAGCTTGGTGATGGGCGAGCGGGAGGTCTGCGGGGTAAAGAGAAAGTCCTGCAGGTAGGAGAGGATGTGGCGGGGCTTGCCGTTGATGTTGACCATCTCACCAGCGGGGTGGACGTTTTCGGCGACGGTTAGTTTTTCGTCGAGCTGGGCGCGGTGTTGGTCGAAGTAGGCGACTTCGAGCTTCGTGCCGTGGGTGACGGTGCCGCTTGTGGGCTTTAGCTTTTCCAGCAGGAGGTTGAGCAGGGTGGTTTTGCCGGAGCCGTTCAGGCCGATAATGCCGATCTTATCGCCGCGCCAGATGGTGGTGGAGAAGTTTTCGATGAGCGGCTGTTCGCCCCAGGTGTAACTGATGTCGTCAACGCTGATGACCTTGCGCCCGGAGATCTGAGCGTCGCTGAGGTCGAGCTTGGTCTTGCCCTGGATGTTTCGTCGCTCGGCGCGCTCATCCCGCATCTTTTTGAGCGAGCGGACGCGGCCTTCGTTGCGGGTGCGGCGGGCCTGGATGCCCTTGCGGATCCAGATTTCTTCCTGCGCCAGCTTCTTGTCGAAGACGGTCTGTTGCTTAGCTTCACCAGCCAGCAGCTCGGCCTTGCGTTCGAGGTAGGTATCGTAGTCGCACTCCCAGCGGGTGAGTTGGCCACGGTCGAGATCGAGGATTTTATTGGCGACGCGGCGAATGAAAGCACGGTCGTGCGAGACGAAGAGCAAGGCGATGTTGGCCTTTCGCAGGAATTCTTCGAGCCACTGGATGCCGGGAATATCGAGGTGATTGGTTGGCTCGTCGAGCAGGAGAATATGGGGGTCGGCCATCAGGGCACGAGCGAGCAGGGCGCGGCGTTTATTACCGCCGGAGAGGGAGGCAAACTCTTGGTCGCCGTCGAGTTCGACGCGGTCGAGAACGTTCTCCACCTTATGTTCCAACGCCCATCCGTCGGTTTGGTCGAGCTCGTGCTGCAAGTCGTCGAGTTTTTCCGCGATACTTTCGTCGTCGGGGTGCTCGCCGATTTCGTGGAGCAGGTGGTGGTATTCGGCAATGGTCCGCGAGGCCTGGCCGAGGCCTTGTGCTACCACTTCAAACACCGTGCCCTCCAGCGCGGCGGTCACTTCCTGGTCGAGCTTGCCCACACGTAAGTTGGGGATGGCCTCGATCTCCCCCTGGTCGAAATCAATTTCCGAGTTCAGGATCCGGAGCAGGGTGGACTTGCCCTCGCCGTTGCGCCCGAGCAAACAGATGCGTTCGCGTTTAGCGATGGTGAGCCCGGCATTGTCCAGGAGCTTGGGTCCGCCGAAAGAGACGGTGAGATTGCGGTAGCTTAAAAGCACGTTAGAAAAATATGTGTTGAGTAAAATGGAAGCGGTGTAGCTCTAGTAAATGAAAGATTGATCGGTGTTTGCACTTCCTTGCGAGCGATTTTTAATAATAGCCCTTATGGAACAACCCAACAACCCTTTGCACGGCTACACTCTGGAGCAGATCGTAGCAAGCTTGTCCGACTACTATGGGTGGGAATATCTGGGAGAGCAAATCCCCATTCGCTGTTTCCTGTTCGAACCGTCGGTGAAAAGCAGCTTGAAATTTCTCCGAAAGACGCCTTGGGCACGCAAGCGGGTAGAAGATCTATTTACCCACACGCTCAAAACCTACGGCTAGTCAGCGTTTTTCGCCAGTTCGATGCCTTCGTCCGTGATACAGATTAATCTCTGTTTATAGAGTGCGCCTATGGACTGCTTAAAGGCTTTTTTCGAGGTGTTGAAGGTTTTGCGGATCGATTCAGGGCTGCTCTTATCGTTGAAGGGAAGTTGTCCACCGGCGTCTTTGATCTGTTGATAAATCCGTTCGGCCAGCGACTCGACGCGCTTGTAACCGGCAGGGTCACGCCGCAGGTCGATTTTACCACCCGAGTGCACCTTCTTCACGTAGCCGGTAAAGCGGTCGCCTTCTTCAAGTTTGTCATGGGTCTCGGAGTGATAGAGCAGGCCGCGGTGCTTCTTATCCACAATTGCCTTATAACCCAGTGGCGAGTCGCCATAAATCAGGACATCGACGGCATCGTTCGGTTCATATTGCGGCGGTTCGGGACAAATGTGGCGGTAGAGCCGAGCTGATGCCACGATGCGATTGGTATGCTCGTCCAAATAGATGGCAACGACCAGGCCATCGCCTTCTTTAATGAGGAAATTGCCTTGCTCGCGGTAGGGCAGTAAAAGGTCTTTACTGAGCCCCCAGTCGAGAAAGGCGCCGACGTTTGGTTTCACCTCGATGACTTCGAGGTAGGCAAATTCCCCAATTTGACCTTTCGGGGTCTCGGTGGTGGCCACCAGGCGGTCCTCGGAGTCGCAGTAGATGAAGACCTCGACTGTGCCGCCAACCAGCATGTCCGCGGTGACATAGCGCTGAGGCATAAGAATGCTCCCAAGTGCGCCTCCATCCAGATAGAGCCCGTGATCTACTACTTCTAGGATCGTTAACTTATTGAATTTGCCTATTTCTGCCATGGGTTGAGGCTCTCTATCAGACGAGTAAGGACAAGGCTTCTTTTAGATACGATTATGCTTGCTTATTGTTTGAGTCGATCCGTTATGGCCCGCCTTACGAGTGCGAGGCACTCACCTGACGCGGCCGTTATCGATGAGCGATTGTTTTAGGAATATAAAATAAAAACGTCATCGATGACGCGGCGCCCGTTATGACCATCCTCAGATGGCGCCATATATAAATTATGAGCGAACTCACCTTCGAGCAGCTACGGCTGTCCGCACCTATTCAACGTGCTCTTATTGAAAAGGGCTATACCACACCATCACCGATCCAGGCACTGGCGATTCCGGTCTTACTGGAAGGCCGCGACCTGGTGGCTTGTGCGCAGACCGGCACCGGAAAAACGGCGGCCTTCGCGCTACCGCTCCTGCACAATATTTCAGAGCGCCCGCGCAAGACCTTTCGCCGCGGCGTGCGCCATCTGGTGCTGACCCCGACACGGGAATTGGCCGGACAAGTGGCAGAAAGTTTTAAAGTTTACGGTAAGCACGTCTCCTTTCGCGCCGGTATGATTTACGGCGGGGTTTCCGAGAAGCCTCAGATCAAGGAGCTCTTTCATGGGCTGGATGTGCTGGTGGCCTGCCCCGGACGTTTGCTCGATTTGATGAATCAGGGCCATGTGGACCTCTCGCAAGTCGAGACCTTCATTCTCGACGAGGCCGACCGCATGTTGGACATGGGCTTCATTCGCGATATTCAGAAGATCGAGAGCAAGTTGCCAAAACAGCGTCACACGCTGCTCTTTTCCGCCACCATGGCTTCGGAGATCGCCAAGCTCGCGCAAACCATGCTTCGCAACCCGGAGGAGATCCGCATCGCACCACAGGGCACGACGGCCGAAAAAGTCGAGCAGTCCGTCTGCTTCGTCGATAAGAAGGCGAAACAGTCCCGTATGCTGCAACTCTTAGAAAGCCGGTCCAAAGATCAGCCCAATGAGTTGAGCCTGATCTTTACCCGCACCAAGCATGGCGCGAAAAATCTGGCCCGCAAGCTGGAGCAAGAGGGCTACAAAGCCGACTCGATTCATGGCAATAAATCACAATCGGCACGGGAAAAGACACTCGATCGTTACCGGCGGGGCGATCTCGATATCCTTGTGGCCACCGACGTGGCCTCCCGTGGTATCGACGTAAAAAATATCACTTTGGTGGTAAACTTTGACCTACCGATGGAACCCGACGCTTACGTCCACCGCATCGGCCGCACCGCGCGCGCCGGAGAGAGTGGTCATGCCGTCAGCTTTTGTTCGGCCGACGAAGTCGCCTTGCTCCGGCAGGTCGAGAAGCTCATTTCCAAGTCTGTGCCAGTCGATACCGACCACGACTATCATGATCAGGCGGCTATGGAACTGCACCAAAGCAACCGCCATGTAAAGAAGCCGCCGCAGGGTGGCGGCGGAGGTGGCGGTGGCCAGCGCGGTGGTGGCCAGCGCTCCGGCGGCCAGCGACCCGGCAGAGGTGGACGTAGCTTCCGCCCCGCTAATCGTGCTCGGAGTCACTAGCAGTTGATCCTTACGCACATGGAGGCGCACTTAAAAGCAGTCCGAGCTTAGCGTATCCGTTGGCCCAGGTCCTGAATCAACGCAATCAGCATTTCATTTTCGCCGCCAATACTCTCGGCATTGGCGACGGCGGCCTCGGTATGGCGCATGGCTTCCTTGCGGGCACCTTCGATGCCATGAAGGACGACGTAGGTGGATTTGTTTGCAGCGGCGTCGTTGCCGACAGGTTTACCCATGGTTTCGGCATCGGAGGTGGCGTCCAGGATGTCGTCGATAATTTGAAAGGCGAGGCCGAGGTGGTTGCCGCAGCGGCGCATGGCTTCAATTTGATGCTCGCTCGGATTGCTGAAACGTAGGCCCATGGTCAGCGCGGCGGTGAGCAGGGCAGCCGTTTTGTTCTCGTGGATGTATTGCAGGGTATCGGGCCTGACGGCTTTGCCCTCGTTTTCGATGTCTTCCATCTGGCCGCCGATGAGCTGCTGGCTGCCGCTGGCACTGGCAAGGTCGCCGACTAGTGCGGTCGCGAGGGCGGGAGTCTTTTGGTAGCTCTGGGCCAGCAATTGAAAGGCGTAGGTGAGTAGGGCGTCTCCGGCGAGGATCGCGGTGGCTTGGTCGAACTGCTTATGGCAAGCCGGGCGACCACGGCGCAGGTCGCTATTGTCAACCGCAGGCAAATCGTCGTGGACAAGGGTGTAAGTGTGTAGGCATTCGATCGCCACAGCAGCAGCCAGTGCGTTGGGCTGGGTGGGGAAAAGCTCGCTGGCGAGAATGACCAGAGAGGGACGAATCCGTTTACCCCCTGCTTCCATCGAGTAGCGCATGGCCTGGTGGAGCCGGGTCGGGCGTGTCGCTGCGGAAGGAAGCATGGTATCAATGCCCACTTCCACCTGTTTGCGGATCTTCAGTAATTTTTCTTTTAATGCCACATTCACTCGCCTAGGTTGATCAAATATGATTATGAAGGAAACGCCAATATTTGAAGAAGTTTTCTCGCGCATGCTCGGCTCATCCGGTTTCTGGCTGAAGGTGCTGGTAGGCGGGCTGCTTTCTTTTGTGCCAGTGGTTAACTTTTTTGCCTTTGGTTATCTTTTGCGGCTTTCTCAGAACGTGAGACGATCAGGGCGGGTGTCTTTGCCGGATTGGGATGGCTGGGCAGAGCTGTTCACAGACGGCCTCAGATTTGCCGTGGTTTGGCTCGTTTATTGGCTGCTACCGATTCTTCTGGCATTTGCGATTTCGGCGGTGATTGGACTGGTGGGCCTGGGGGCGCTGTCTTATCTCGTGGTTTCGCTGGCCTTTGTGCTTTCGCCCATCCTCTTTGGCGCGGCGCTCTACCGATACAACAGACGTGCGGATTTTAAGGATTTGTTAGATCTACCCTTAATTATTCGTATGAGCTACGGCGCTTTTCCCCGGCTGATTATTCCGGCATTGACCTTCGCGGGCATATTCGCCGTGGCGGCACCGCTCTACGGTTTTGCATTTTTTCTAGGCTTTATCGTCCTAATAGTGCAGTCCTCACTTTGCTTTCGTGCCATCGAGCGGCCTCGCAAAGTGGCCCCCTAAGGTATAATTATCTAAAGACGCATCTATAATGAAGGAAAAATTCGAACAGAGCCTTTTGTTTGCGAGCATCTATGCATTCATGCTGGTGTGGTTTGGCGGGCTGCTTGGATTTATTTGTCTGATGCTTTTCCCTTTGAACGCCTACCCGAACATGCAGCAGCGTGCGAAGGTATTGGAGGAACGTGGGTCGCTCTACGCTTTCCCGAGGGATGCCTTCTACATCGAGGGGCCAATTTCGCGCTCACCCGGGTGGACGGACAAGCGC
>Ga0306912_1001281_pt1 | contig 11718 bp, 13 predicted proteins | sample AntRauFillE10628_FD_190443 | JGI IMG/M metagenome (GOLD analysis project Ga0306912, IMG submission 190443) | Saline lake microbial communities from Rauer Islands, Antarctica - Metagenome Filla E10 #628 (v2) (version 2) | ecosystem: Environmental > Aquatic > Non-marine Saline and Alkaline >... | reverse complement strand
GTAATTGTGAGAACTTTTTGACTGGGTTGGCGAGCGACTTCGTCGCGTTCCAGTCAAGGTTGAAGGGTTGAATGCGGCTTCGCCGTTGTTTAAGGGTTGAAGGGATCTAGGGTTGAAGAGTTGAAAGGTTGAAAGGAAAAAGATTTGAGAAGATGCAGCATTTAGCTCGGATACATGCGGCAAACGATTCAACGTTTCAACCCATCAACAATTAAACTTATGAACGATTACGCATTCCCCTTCGAAAAACTGAGAGTCTGGCAAGATGCGCGTGAGTGGATCTCAGGTGTTCATGAGATAACGAAAAGTTTTCCCAAAAGTGAGAACTATAACCTTACCTCGCAGTTGGATCGCGCCTCGGTTTCGGTCGCCGCAAACTTAGCGGAGGGGGCGGGGCGAACATCCATGAAAGACCAGGCGCATTTTTCGCAGATATCCTATGGCTCACTAATGGAGTCGGCCTGCTTGACAATACTCGCGTCAGATCGTGGCTACATCGACGACGAAAAACTAACCGAACAGCGCAAAAGCATATCCGGCATCGCCAATCAGATCAACAGCCTACGCAAGTCCCAACGCAGTCGAGCAAAGTAACCCATCTCAGTTCCTTTCAACAGTTAAACCTTTCAGCGATTCAACGCCACAAGGTAGCTCCTAAACCCTTCAATTAAAATGCTCCCTTCAACCAATCAACCCCTAAACCCTTCAACTCCACAACTTCGTTGTGGAATCATTGGCTTCGGTAAAATGGGCAAAACACGCGCGCATGCGATCGAGCAAAGTGGGAAGGGCGTGGTCGTTGCCGTCTTCGATACCGCTGATATCAGCGACTGCAGCTACACCGTTGCGACAGACGAGGATGCCATCATCAACGACCCTTCTATCGATGCGGTCTTTGTCTGCACGCCGAACTTCCGGATTGTGCCGCTTTGCAAGCAGGCACTTGCTGCCGGCAAGCATGTCTTCTCTGAGAAGCCGCCCGCGTTTAACGCCGCCGGAGTCGAGGAAGTGCGCGAGGTCGAGGCGGCTAGTGGCAAGACTTTGATGTATGGATTTAATCATCGGCATCACGGTAGCATCAAGAAGATGAAGGAGATCGTTGAGAGCGGCGAGATGGGCAAAATCCTCTGGATGCGCGGGCGCTATGGTAAAGAAGTGGATGATGAATATTTCAAAGGCTGGCGCGCCGACCCCAAACTCGCAGGTGGCGGGATTATGCTCGACCAAGGTATCCATATGTTGGATCTCTTCCTCCACTTTGCCGGTGAGTTCGATGAAATTCATTCACTTGTTTCAAACTTGTTCTGGAAGGCTGAAGGTTTAGAAGACAATGTCTTCTCAATTATGAAAAATTCTGAAACAGGTGTGTGTGCATCCTTGCATTCGACCATGACGCAGTGGCGCTATATTTTCTCCCTTGAAGTCTTCTTGGAGAAAGGAGCCATGGTTTTGAATGGTCTTAAAACTTCATCTGGTGTTTACGGTGACGAAGACTTAGCAATCAAGCACAACGATAAAAATCGTGAACAGGGGCAGTTCGAGAGTGAGGAGCACATTATCTTCCATACCGACACCTCCTGGGTGACTGAAGTTCAGCAGTTCTTTGATGCAATTATCGATAAGACACCGGTGAGTCTGGGTAGCTCTGAAGATGCACTTCGTCTGATGCAGGCGATGGATCGTATTTACGAAAGCAAGTAATGATGACATCTGTAAACACTTTCTCGGCAAAACTCCGCCGGAAGTTCCTACTTTGGAATTCGAAAGCCTACTGGCGTAGCCTTAAGGGCATTCACAACGGTCGCCGAGGCTTTGTTCTCGGGAACGGACCGAGTCTGAGGATTGAGGATCTGGATCGGCTTCAGGGTGAGATCAGCATCGCTTCAAACAAGATTTTCCTGGCTTTCGAGAAGACCGCCTGGCGGCCTGACTACCTTACCATCACTGACGAACTCGTCATGCCGAAGGTGCTGGATGACCTCCCTGAGCATTTCGAGACTATTCATGCTGAAGAAAACTGTATGGTATTTCCCCGGGGCATGAAGGTACGGGTCTGGCGGCGGCTGAGACGTGGTAAGGATCCAGAATTTTTCGGTCTCCCATTTTCACTAGATCCTGTTCAAGGATTTTACGGTGGAGGCACCGTGACCTATCAGAATCTGCAGCTTGCGGCATATATGGGCTTAGATCCCATATACATTATTGGATGTGATCACTATTATGCGGACGAAGAGGGCAGTGCTGCTAATTGCCCAATTGAAACGAAAGAAACCAATAATCATTTTATTGAAGGTTATCGTAAGCCAGGCGAAGTGGTTAGCCCCGCGCCAATTGATGTTATGAATGAAGCGTATGCCACGGCTGCTGAGTTTTCCAAACGCTCTGGAATCCGGATATACAATGCGACAAGGGGAGGGCATTTGGAGACGTTTCCTCGGGTAGATTTGGATGAAGTCCTTGGAGCATGAATAAAATGCCATTAATTTCGGTAATTATTCCCACCTATAAACGACCTCAAGAGTGCTTGCGAGCTGTTCGTAGTGTACTCATACAAACCTGTCAGGATTTCGAAATTATCGTGGGAGATGATTTTGACGGTGATGAAACTGAAGCGCTGCTTAAGGAATTAGAAGATTCGCGGGTTCACTACTATTTCAATCAAGGTAAAGGTGGCAGTGCCAGTAAGAACCGGAATCTCTGTTTTGAGCGCGCGCGCGGTAAGTATATCACATTTTTGGATTCGGACGATTTTATGCTGCCGCACAAGCTAGAGCGACAATCGAAGGCGTTGGATGTATCGGGCGGTACAGTCGGTTTCGCAATTGCTGGCACGCGGGTCGTTAAAGTTCAGGACGGTCAATATTATCGCTACAATGACTTGATTCCCTCTGCTTCTGGAGATGTGAGTGATGCCTACTTTGCTCGTCAATTGTCCTGCTATAATACAAGCATGATGGTTAAGCGTGAAGCGCTGTTGGATGTCGGAGGTTGGGACCAGATATCGGGGCCTTATGACGATTCGGAACTATTAATGCGATTGGCACTCAAATATGAGACAGTTCGGGTGGAGGCGATTTCGACTCTTTGGTTTGATCATGATGATGCGTCCTTCTCGAGCGACCAAGTCGCACGTCGACTGGGCCTCGAGGGATTCCTGCTGAAGCATGGGCCGCTCTTACATAAATATCCAAAATGGGCTGATTCCCGCATTCGCGAACTGGTTAAGTTGCTGTTTCTAGCGGGTGAATCTGTGAAGCTAAGAATATGGCTCAATCGTATGAGCGGTCGCCCTAGGCCGGGCTTGATTCTGATGCGGTGCGCAAGTTACGTTCCCGGTTACGATCGATTACTTAGACCTTTGCACAGTTTTTTATCGAAATGTAAACGTCCCGAATGGTCGTGTGCTCTGCCTGTGACGCTCGAAGATCTAATTCCACCTGAATACGTCGACCAGTTAAAACCAATACTATGACAGTTATGATTAAAGATTCTTTAAAATATAAAGTTACTCAAAATTTCCCATCGTTTGGTAAGACGGCGGCGCTTGGGATGCCTAAAATTTTTGCTTCAGAGCAACGTGATTGTGTGGAATGGCATAAAGAAGGGATGGCGCCCTTGTATGAGGCGGTCGGACAAAATCGGCATTTCCCACTGTTCCGCATTAGCCATGGCGAATTACATTTAGCGCTCGGTCGGCGTTTACGGGCGGATGCGACTCTCAAGCAAAAATGTGGACATCTTTACCATAAGTTGAAGCAGGCAGTGCGTTTGGAGGCACCGCATCGCGAGGGTCCCACTGTGAACGGGACATGGGAGATTTTCACACAGAGTGAGTTGGATGCGGCGCGCGCGCGCTACATCCCTGCCCTGCGCAATATTGCCAATGAGGGCTTACTGGCGGCATGTTTTCAAACCAATGCAGGCTATGCGGAATATTTCCCTGATTATTTCGATTGGCTGGATCAGAATGATATCCCGCTAAATCGGAAGAATTATGTGCCGTTTTATTCAGTCTATTCGATGGTTTTTGGTCCAGATGCGCCCAAGATCTTTGAAGGTCGCAGTGTATTAGTGATCAACTATCTGCCTGATGCAAAACAAGCGGTGTTAAAAGAGGCCCTGAAGGCGCGCGGGGTTTCGAATGTTCAGTTCATTTCGATTCGTCCCGACAAGGCACTCTTCCAAGATCTAGACTTATCAACCGTCGAGGGCAATGTGGACGTAGTCCTCTTGGGAGCTGGTTGTGGCGCCGCTCCGATGACTGAGCAGTTGAAACCACTCAAAGCGGTGGTGATTGATGCTGGATTTGCCATCGATGCGCTGGCTAAACCAGAGGCTCGCTGGACGCGGGCATTCTGCATTCCAGACGACGAGTTTGATCGGGACCGTGTCAGTTTCAGAATCTTCGATTGATTTTGGTTCGGCTATCGATTGCTATGAAACTAGTTTTTCTTATCTCTCTGCCGCGGGCAGGCTCAACTTTGCTTCAGCGTTTGCTGATGGGGCACCCGCTTGTGGCAAGTTGTGGCGAGCCTTGGCTTGCCCTGCCGCTTGCCCGTCTGGGAGCGCCTGATGATGGTTTTGCGGGTTATGGTAGAGCGAGCTTGGTTCGCTCGGTCGATCATGTCACCGAGTCGCTTCCTGGTGGAAAAGGCGCGCTTCTTCGTGCCGGTGGCCGTTTTCTAGAGGACGTTTATGGGCAGATTGCAGGGCCAGAAGCTGAATGGTTTGTCGATAAAACACCCCGGTATTACAAAATTTTACCTGAATTAGCGCAAATGTGCCCTGATGCTAAATTCATCTTCCTGTTGAGGGATCCCCTTTCAATCTACGGCTCGATTTTAAATTATATTGGTGGTGACCTTAAATCGCTTCCCACTTGGGAGCAGGATATCGTTGAAGGCGTGCCGCTTTTGGCTCAAGGTCACACTGCCCTTGCTGAGCGAAGTATCACGGTGCATTACTCTGACCTAGTCGCCCAGCCAGAAAAAGCCCTGCGAGGAATCTTGGAATTTATGGATCTGCCCTATGATTCACAGTGTGTCGAGCAGTTAGGGGAAACCAAAGTCGCTCGCGGTGATCCTACTGGAGTCAAACAGTACTCAACAGTGAGCACTGACTCTTTGGAAGGTTGGAAACGCGCGATCAATTCAAAGCGGAAACGAAAAGTCTGTTTAGACTGGTTCGAACGTATCGATGAGAAATATTGGAGCCCCTACAACGAGAGCCAGACGAGTCAGCTTGATCAACTAAAAGAGCTCCGGTTACCTTTAAATATGACCGACGAATTGCGTTGGCGTGCCGGCTCTTTGTATTTTAATAATCAAGCGAATGTCTGGAGATGGGGTGCCCATAGACGGCGAAATCGACTTCCCAATAGCTTATACTAAATTATGTTAAGTAAATATATCCAATTGGCTTTTGCGGCGATTCTGTTCTTGAATTTAACGAATCTCTTTGTCTTTGCATCGACGTGGTTCGGTTTCTCACTACAGGCTTTAGGGGCTCTGATGACCGCAGGCGCGGGCATTTACTTATTTATCGAGCGTGGCACCCTGAGTGTCGTCATGCAGCGCAGAGTGGCTTGGGTAGTGATTCTTCTATTCTTCGTATGGCCGGTCGTTTATCTTGCTGCGCCTGTATTTCAAGGCTACAGTATGAGACGTGAATTGGCGTTACAATTTTTTTATATTTTTATGACACTAGGGTCTGCGGTTTTTGTGATTAAAAATGGTTACTCCCGCGCGCGTTGGGTGGTTCTCGCGGCCTTCAGCTTTACATTATTCGGTCTCTTTTTAGAGACCTTTTTTCCTGGCTTCTTCTATTCAGTTGCGGTCAGAGCTGAGGATACGTCTGAATCTTTCCAAGCTGGGCGAGCAGGTGGGTTCTTCATTAATCCGAACAACGCTGGACGCTTTACTATTCTGATGTATCTGTTTGCGGTGATGAGCCCTCGTCCCATGAAAGCGTGGGTTCTGTTACTGCTTTCTGCCGCAGTTATGGTAGCAGTCTTTTTTACGGCTTCTCGGAGCAGTATCCTGATTGGGAGTGTGGTGGTTACGATGGTGATTAGTCTTCGATTTGCATTCCCATATCTTCGGCAGCGTTTTGAGGTGCGCCCCGAGCGAATAGCTTTGGGGATGGCATCTTTGGCTATTGTTGGTGCGATAACTGTTTTGGCTATTCCGACTTTGGGTCGATACATCATCAATAACACCGAGCTGGCTAGCACGGGCAAGACTGCCGAGCGTATTGAGTTTTTCACCACGGGGGTAGACGGTTTCACTGAAGGATTGACAACGGAAGCGCTTGGGCGGTGGTATACTGTCGAGCCATATGTTCCGGCATTTAAAGAGAGCTGGATGTTTGGCCGAGGAGCAGCGGGCTACCGTATTTATCGCACTGAAAACCTTATCCCTTTGACGCCCCACAACACTATCTTCGCACTCTGGATTGATTATGGTATACTCTACATACTCGCGCTGTTTACGTTCGCGGGTTATTTCATTTTCAGTCGAGGAACGCGTCTGGCTGAACAGCATGTTGGCCTCGTTTATTCAATTGTTTTCGCCGCGTGTGTTTTTGGAATTTGTTTCACATTCGATTCCCTGATGACTCAGCGACCAACATACATTGTGATGGGTCTTTTATTGGGGTTGAGTGTCGCTCCCAACGGTTGGTTTAACCATGATCGGCGGTTGTCTGAGCAGCCTTTTTTCAGCCTTTTTACGCAACAACCTCGCCGCCGTAGGTAAAGTAGTATTTCTAATATATTAATGAAGCCTTCCGATTTATTTAAGACAACTGAAGCGTCCAATCGTCAGTATGTACGTATTCCAAAGCTTAGTGGGCTGTCTAACTCTCCGCTCGCTTATTCTTTAGCATTCCGGCTTAAGATGAGCCTAGAGTTTTTCCCGAGTTTAAGTATTGGCAGTCGTCGTTTACTGCACCGTGGGCATCCTTCGGTTCGCAAGTATGTGACCTCGAAGCATCGAATTGTAATTGATGGGTATCCCCGGTCAGGCAATAGTTTCTCGAGGGTTCGCTTTTTGCTAGCCAATCCTGAGTTGGAAGATCTGTTTGCGAATCACATCCACCTACCTTCTCAGATAATCAAGGCGACTGACTTTGAGCTACCGACGGCCTTTTTGATCAGAAACCCAAGGGATGTCATCTTATCTTTTACTGTATTTCAGATGAGCTCTTTAAAGCAGAAATCGGCGGTCCCTGCGGTGCAGCAACTACGGATGAATGCGCTCTATTACTATCAATTTCATCGAAGGGTACTGGCTCGCGTGAATAAGATAGTGGTTGCGCCCTTTGAGGTAGTGATTTCAGATTATGACAGAGTGATCGCTGAGGTTAATCGACGGTTCTCGAGTTCATTCAATTTGCCGAGCAGTGTTTCTGTCTCGGATGAAGAAATTTTTAAAGCGGTGCCTGAACATCTATCACCTTCGTTGTCTCGTGAGCGAATGAAGGAAGAGTTAAAGATTTCTATGGGTAGCTCCCGATTGAGCAGTCTTTTTGAAAAATGCGATCATGTTTACAGCGCGATCATTCAGCATAGTCCTTTTAAGGTGTTATGAGGCTTCTGTTTTTTGGAACGATTCTCAAGCCTTCGGCCTTTGCTTATGATGCCGCTGCAAATCCAGCCTCGACAAAATGGCTTTCAGGTTTAGTTGCGGCTCTTGTCGACTTAGGACACGAGGTTACATTGTGTGGTCATTGCTATATGCGAGCTTGGCCGAAAGGTAGGTTAATGCCGGGGCGTCATGAATACTTAGACTCTAGATTTAATACGCGGCTCGTCCGTTACGTGAACGTTCCAGGGATCCGTTTCCCTTCGCTCGGTCGGGGATATTATCTTGCTGCTAAAGAAGCTTCCTTAGGTACTGCGTTTGACGCGATAGTAACCTATAACCCATATCCATGGCACGTTTCTGCCGCTCTGAAAATCAAAGCTGAAGTGGGTTTACCTTGGATTAGTCTAAACCTTGACTTTGATGACGTCGGCCCCGATTGGTCTTTTTTCAGACAGGCGACAACGGGAGCCGATGCTCATTTGTTTTTGTCGCACTGGGGATATGAAATGGCGCCTGTTGAGCGCAAATTGCATTTAGATGGTGGTATTTCAGTCCCCCCCGAAAGCCCGACACGCGATCCTAATAAGACGCTGCATGTGGTCTACCTTGGCAAACTAGGCAAATCTGGTGGGAGAGATATTCTACTCGGCCTGCCGAGTTGTTTGAAAAATATGGATGTGCGGTTCACTTATGGTGGAAAAGCCTCTGGAGCAGACCTAGAAGCTTATCGGAAGCTCGCTGAAGAGGATCCCAGAGTTGATTTTCGTGGATTTGTTGCTGATGATGAAGTCCAGGCGTTGTTCCAAGAGGCTGACGTTTTTATTAATCCTAGAGATCCGGATGCAAAACTGAACGACATGGTCTTTCCGTCAAAAATCCATCATTACCTTGGGGCGGGAAAGCCGATTATCTCAACTTGGACTCGTGGCCTAAGTCCAGAGTATCGAGATCTGCTGACCGTGTCGAAAGATGCGACTGCGGAGGGATTTGCTGAAGCGGTGAAGGGATTTATAAATGAAAAGCCAGAGGCGATGGAATCTCACCGAGTCAGAATCCGAGACTTCGTTAAGAATGGGCACACTTGGGAACATCAAGCTCGCAGATTCGCAGAATTTATTAGTAAACCAATTGCACTAGAAAGTGAAGCATCGAATCACGAGTGAAGTTACCAGCGCTGCGGTGATGAACAATTTTTAACAAGAGGTGTAATCTATCCATGAAAAGTACTATTATTTCACTTGGCGTTTTTCAAGATTCGGGAGGTCCTACAAAGACAATCGCGGCGTTTAAAAACGCGATGGAGGCCGAGCTCTTTAGCTTTTGTGACGCAAGTGAGCTGCACGAGAATCCTCTAGCGATTCCGGGTGCACAGGCGGTTGTTCCCGTTTCCTCGCCGATATTAAAGCAACTGCAATACTCGACTAGTCGTGCGACGGCCGCCGCCGAAGTTTCATTTGCGGAAAGTTCAATTGTATCATGTCACTCGTTTTATCGTTACCATGCGATTTGGGTGAATAAAATGTCTCGAAAGTATGGCGTTCCTTATTGGTTCGTCCCTCATGGGGTTTTAGATCCTTGGGTGATGTCGAAAGGGAAACTGGTAAAAAATGCCTATTGGCAATTAGGAGGTGCTCGTTTTTTGAAAGAAGCGGTGACCGTTATATGTGCGACGAAAGCAGAGCGAGATAAGGCAGCAGAGCATTTTGATCTGCCTGACGCGGATGTGCTACCTTGGCCTGTCGAGTTGGTGAATGTCGATCAGCGCGAGGAGGTGCGAGCAGCTCTTCGAGAACGGTTGGGTATTCCGAATGATGCACGTGTTCTTTTATATTTCGGCAGGCTTCACCCAATGAAACAACCACTTGAGACAATTCAAGCGCTGGCAGCATCAAGAGCGAGAGACATCCATTTAATAGTCGTTGGAAACGAAGATGGTGTTTCTTTGCGCGACTGTTCAGAAGTTGCGAAAATTAGCGGGGTTGAGGCGCAAGTCCACTTCATCGGCCCTGTTTATGGCGATGAAAAGTATGATTATCTGCTGGCTTCAGATGCTTATGTCTCGCTCTCGCATCGGGAGAATTTCAATCATACCGCAGCGGAGTCGATGGCGGCGGGACTTCCTGTCGTTTTATCGCCAGGGAATGATTTACTGAGTGAAATCAAAGAAGTCGGATGTTTTTTTGAGATGGAGAGTAATTCAGTAGAATCTGCCGCTGAGGCTATTCGCCGATTTTCGGAAACTCCTATTAAAGAAATTTCTCAAATGGGATTTTGTGGCCGTCAGTGGGTTGCTGAGTTTTTGAGCTTTGAAAGATTTAAAACGCAGCTAAATGCATTGGCTTTGAAGCATGCTCGAAAGTGATTAAAGCTAAAATGGGGTCATGTCGTTATGTTTGCAATTTTTTCAGCGAGAGGGAAATTGCACCAGTCCACGTTTTCTTGATTTTTAAGCAAGCACCCGTGTTTCGATGGGGAGGGCGGATGTCCCATCCGCCGGGTTGGAGGGAAAAGCGACAGGAGTGTCGCTTCTATGTGACCGGTTTCGCAGAGACGCGACTAGCGTCGCATCGCTACAGGAAGTAGCATGGATCCAGCGTGTTCCCTCTGGTAAAGTCTCAGGCTGGAAAAAAAAATTTAGGGACAGGCAAAGAAATTACCTTGTTATAAAACGCAGCTTGAAAAGGGCTTTAGCTCCGTCGGTAGCCTCCATCTCTGGTCTCTGATGCCTGGCATCAGACCTCTGGCTCGCCGCAGTTAAGCGGCTTGCCTTTTTCTCCAGCTGGTTGATTCTTAAGGTTGATTATGAGACTGACGCAACAGGAACAGCAGGTGATATGTAATTCGATCAATCGGGTCGATCCTGAGGCGCGGATTCTGTTGTTCGGCTCGCGTGTGGATGATCTGGCACGGGGGGGGGATATTGATATTTTGTGTCTTTCGAGCGAGATCAACCGGCAACAACGCCGCTTAATCCGGCGTGAAATAGGTGATCGTCTTGCCGGGCAGAAAATCGATTTGATCGTCGCTGCGGATCGTTCGAAGCCTTTTGTTCGCCTGGTGATGGCTGAGGCCGTGCCATTAACTGCTGCATCTTGATTTAAGAATAGTATTATGAGTGATCCGGCCCACGCACATTTATTGGATACATGGGAATCTTGTCAGCAGGCGGTCGCTTGGTTGCGGCGCTCGTTTGAGAAATCTCCAGAGCCTCCTTATGAGGATGTGAGTGCGGATGATTGGGATCAGCTTGAAGCATTGTCGGGGCGTTTTGCGCGGTTGACGGATTTGATAGGCATTTTTAGGGACAGGCACTTTAAAATACACAGAAAGTGGCAGTCTTTTGTAATGACTACGGCCTGCGCGCGATCTGCAATCCGTGCGATGTCGGTATCAGGCGTTCGATTACTATCTTCGAGTCCCCATGTGTGTTTGGCATCGTGGCCCAGTTCTTTTAGGCGCTTGGCGAGCGCCCTTGGGAACTGCGCATCTACAATGAATTTCATGCGGCAGGAAGCGGCGCAAAGGATTTGAGTTTCGTGACGCGGACCGCGTAAGTTTGAGCTGCTTTAATGTCCGCTCGTTCGAGATCTGGGTAATCTTCGAGTAATTCGGCTTCGGTGGTATCTCCGCTCAGCATCTCCAAAATGAACTCGACGGGATAGCGTAAGCCGCGAATACAAGGTTTGCCGTGGCATATTTCAGGCGACAGTGTGATCCGTTTAAGTAGTTCGTCAGTTTTCATTAAATTGTGGGTCCGACGCTTGTAACAAGGATTGAGCGCTCTTGGAAAAACGGATTTAAACCTCGTATCAGAGCGAAAGAGTGCGGACTGGAAAGTAGCTTTGGCCCGTCACTTGCGAGCGTGCAGTCTGACTCCCAACCGATGGATCGCCGAGCGTTTATATATGGGCACCGCAGAGTCTGTGAGTAGCCGAGTGAGTCATCAGTCGTTAATTAAACACTCGATTTGGCAAGCGAGTGGTTCGATGTCGCGTGTGACGGTGCTCCAGAGGATGCGATAGTCGATCACATCGTAGCCATGAGCCAGCACGTTACGCATTCCGATGATCTTATGACCATTTTCAACTTGTTGGAAGAGGGGCTCGTCGGTTCGTTCCAATCGTTTTAATGC
>Ga0306912_1001279_pt1 | contig 11723 bp, 11 predicted proteins | sample AntRauFillE10628_FD_190443 | JGI IMG/M metagenome (GOLD analysis project Ga0306912, IMG submission 190443) | Saline lake microbial communities from Rauer Islands, Antarctica - Metagenome Filla E10 #628 (v2) (version 2) | ecosystem: Environmental > Aquatic > Non-marine Saline and Alkaline >... | reverse complement strand
CAAAAAAGGAGCAATAAAATGAGGAATTAACAAGAATTTTCGCGTTGGCGGAAAAACCGGAAACGATAGCAGAAGTATTAAAGGCCTTGCGCGATTTAGGCGTCTTATCTATAAAGGAAACAAAATGAAAAATGAAACAATTATAAAATCCGTCACCTATTTAGCGTTTGCCGCGATTATTGTGGCAAGCTCATCCTGTGGCCACGAGAACAAGAGCGGCCAAACGCATACGTCTGACAGGCCAGAATTAAAGCGATATAAGCTTTGCAAACAGGTATCCTTGACAAACGGCTGTCTACGACCGTCAATGCCCTCAAAACGAGAATATAGGCCTCTCACAGCATACGATTTTTATGACCATCGTTGTTATGAAGAATATAAGGCGTGCACGCATTGATATTATGTAAAAGTTGATATATGTTATTGGCAAATAAATGAGGGGATTATGGGTAGGCCTAAACTGGCTAAACGTAAGCCAAGTCGCTGCGTGACATTAAATAATGAAACTATTGAGCTATTAAACGCCCTAGGCGAGGGCAACGTGTCGGCCGGGATTGAAATAGCGTTCCAGGGATACGCTGCGTTAAAACCCCTGAAGCATGAACCGACTACCGGGCCTAAGAAAAAACCTAAGAAATAAAAATCAAATAAAAGAACACCTTACGCGCGCGAGCGGCTAGCTTGTTCCTAGGCCTACAGAATAGGCCGCGGAATTGTCTAGCTCGTTTCTACGCTTATCGTATCTTTCTGTCGTAGTTATATTGCTATGGCCAGCAAAGCTTGCTACGTCCCTAATTGTGGCATTCTTAGTGTCAAGTAAATGGGATATAACTGTGGCCCGGCACGAATGGGGGCTTACTCTTTTATTGATACCTAACGCGCGAGAGTATCTGTTAATAATTCTGTAAATAGTTGAACCTGAAATCGGTATCTCGTTTTTGCGGCCTAGGTTTGAGCTTTGAAGTAGAAAATCATGGCCGGCTAATAAGGTTTTAGCTGGGCCGTTTTCTAAGGCGCGCAAGTAGTTTTTAATCTCGTTTTTGACAAAATCCGATAAAGGCATAAGACGCTTTTTGCCGCCCTTGCCCGTTATTTGGAGCACGTTATGGCCGCGGTCCTCATATATGTCGTGCAAGCGAATAGCTACGAGTTCGGCGCGTCTAAGGCCTAAATTAAAAAGCAAAACCATGGCCAACCTATGCGTTTGGCCTCTATGCTGCGTGCTATCTGGAGCATTAATCATGCGCACCGCCTCATCGTCTTCAAAGGCCAGCGTTTCCGCCTCGGTTTGAACTTTAGGCAATTTTACGTTATCCAGCGGATTATGCTCGATAAGCTTAGAACCTACAGACCATTTCATGAACGATCGTATGGCCACTAGCCGTCGGTTAATCGTGGCGCTGGCAAGGCCTTTGTTCATCATTTCATCCCGGTATATCTGAAAGTGAAAAGATTGAATTTGTTTTGGATGCGTTACTTCCTGGCCGCCAAGCTTTAAAAAATCAAAGAACAACGCTAGGTCTTTTAGATACGCTCTTTTAGTAGAATCGGAAACAAATTGGCATAAAAAGTCGCTAACAAAGTCCTCAATAAGAGCTTTGCGTTTTTCGGCGGCGGCGAACTTTTGCGCTAGTTGGGAGTCAAATGCAACTGTTAATCGGTTTTCGTTTTTCATGTTTTTTCTCGTTTCTTAGTGTTGTATTTATAGCGTTCTTAAGTTTCTCTTAAGGCATTAAATGCCTCTTACGTTATCGTTCTACTACTTATCAAACTTAACAACAATATTGAAATAGTGTTTAAATAAAAAGCTACAGTGTAAAATTTTCAAGGGTTTATAAAGCGTTAATGAATAATTAATATTGGGATACATAAATTTTATAGAATCTAACATTTTCTTACCACATAAAAACTATACGGTTTCTGCTTGCCAAGAGGTTTTTACTTGTGCAAATTTGTAAATACTAAAGAGATCAACAAAGCTTAGACCAAACAAAGTCTAAACAAAACTTAAGGCGTGTAGATGTTTATAGAGGGAAACCTTGTAAATTTTTCAGGTCTGATAACTGCGCACCAATGTTTCTTATCGTGCGAATTTATTGGGCAAGCAATCGCATCCGCGTTTGGCGGTTTGCACGATAAAGATTGTCAAAGTTTGCCTTTATCGTGCGCCAATGACGCGGTTTCAAGCGCTTCGGGGCAAAAAACTCTTATCATGGGCATTGACCCAGGACTTTCCGGCGCCATAGCTCTCATAACTTCCGGCACGAATCCAAGCTTTGTATCGGTTTTCGACATCCCGACAAAAAAGATCAAAGGCAAAAACCGGACCGATTTAGCGGCCTTGTCGCTATTAATTGAATCTTACGCGCAAGATGTTTCTATCGCCATTGTTGAAGAAGTTGGGCAAATAGGAACGAAGGCCGATCCTTTTAGTTCGTTTGTTTTTGGCTTTGCCACGGGCACAGTCCACGGCGTTTTAGCAGCGAATAACGTAAAAATTATCAGTGTAAGGCCTAATGTTTGGAAAGCAGCACTAGGCCTTGACTCAAATAAAGAAAAAGCTCTTTTAAAAGCAAAGAAATTTTTCCCAAAATCAGCAACATTTTTAAAGCGTAAAAAGGACCACGACAGAGCGGAAGCTTTGCTGCTGGCCTATTTTGCTAACAGTTTAGGAGCAAGATAATGCTTAAACTCTCCCCCTACCAAATCGAAGGCGTGGAATTTCTAACGTCAAAGCTTTACGCCCTTTTGGCCGACGACATGGGCCTTGGGAAAACCCCACAAACGATAGTGGCCGCACAAGATGTCGGCGCCAGTGCTATTTTAGTTATTTGCCCCGCCGTCGCCCGGGTTAATTGGCGCCGCGAGTTTAAAGTTTGGTCTAATTACAAAGAATTTACCGTGTGCGAGAAGTACAGCGACGGCCCTTCAATGCTTTCCATAGTCTCGTATGACTTCGCAACTGAAAACTACGAGGTCTTGGCGCGCTTTGCCTGGGATTTGGTTATTTGCGATGAAAGCCATTTTATTAAAGAGCCGACGGCGAAAAGAACCCAAGCGATTTACGGAAAAAATGGCATTATTAGAAACTCGGCAAGGCTTTGGGCATTGTCGGGCACGCCAGCGCCAAACCATGTAGGTGAGTTGTGGGCCATGCTTTACACTTTTGGGGCGACAACGGCCACTTATGAAAGATTCATAGAAAAATACTGTGAAACTAGACCGACGTTTTACGCCGGAAAGAGGCAGCAAAAAGTTGTCGGCACAAAAAATTCTGCTATCGCAGAAATCAAAACTCTTCTTTCCAGCGTAATGCTCCGTCGTCTTAAGCGGGAGGTTCTAGTGGGCCTTCCGCCCATTTCCTTTGGACAAATAAGCGTCGAAGGCACTCCCCTATTAGACACAATTAAGCTTGATATGAGCAGGGTAAGAGCTCAAGAAAAAGGGCTTAATTTCAGCATCGAGGCCGCAGAAAGCGAAAGCGATATTGAGTTTATTCTTGAAAAGCTTGGGGATTCAGTGAGTACGTTAAGACGTTATGTAGGCCTTCAAAAAGTTAAATCGGTATCTGACCTTGTGTCCATGGAGCTAAAAAACGGCCAGTACGACAAAATCGTTATTTTTGCGATCCATACGGACGTTGTAGCTCAATTAAAAGAAAACCTAAAAGCGTTTGGCCCTGTAGTGGTCAACGGAAAAGTTTCACCAAAAAACAGGCAAAAGGCCATTGACGATTTTCAGAATAAAAAAAGCTGCAAAGTTTTCATAGGAAACATTCTCGCGGCGGGCACAGCTATTACATTGACCGCCGCTCACCAAGTCCTCTTTGTCGAGCAAAGTTGGGTGCCGGGGGAAAACTCCCAGGCCGCAGATCGTTGTCATAGAAGAGGCCAGGACATGCCAGTGAGCGTTCGTTTTGCGAGCTTGGCCGATTCAATAGATGAAAAAGTAACAAGTGTGCTCACTAGAAAAGCAAGAGAGCTAACACAAATATTCGACAAAGGAGAATAAAATGCTTGAGTTAAAAATTACTGCTGAAAATCCCATGGAAATGGCAAAAACTCTTAGAAGTTTCGCCACTCAATTTGAAGGGACAAGTCCTCAAACTGAAATGGCAATAAACAACGCGGAACCTAAGAAAGAAGAACCTAAAAAGGCAAAAGCTAAGAAAGAAGAGCCAAAAAAGGAAGAACCAAAAAAGGCAAAAGCTAAGGAAGAAGTAAAAAAATATACGAAAAAAGACGTAACGGACGCATGTCAAAGTGTGGCCCAAACAAAAAGTCTTGATGCGGCAAAAGAAATCCTTCAAAAATTTGATGCTGTAAGAATTTCAGAAGTTAAAGAAGCTGATTACGCGGACTTTGTTGGGGCCTGCGAGAAGGCGATAGCGTAATGGCCAAACATTCTAAAATTGGAGCTTCTATCTATTCACGTTGGGGCGCCTGCCCTGGAAGTGTAAAGCTATCAGAAAACATGCCCAACACTTCATCGTCTTTTGCCCTGGAAGGAACGAAAGCCCACGACTTGGCCGAGAAAATACTAACTAACCAGGACGTAAGCGACATAGACTACGACGAAGAAATGGCCGATGCTGTTCAAGTCTACGTGTCTTATATTCAAAACTTGGCGATAGATGCAGAATATCTTGGCGTCGAAGAGCGCTTTGCTCTTAGGTCTTTGCATCCCGACTTATTCGGTACTTCCGACGCCACGGTTTATAAAGACAAAATTCTATACGTCGTTGACTACAAGCATGGTGCTGGCCTGGCGGTTGAGATTGAAAACAATAAGCAGCTTCAATTTTACGCCTTGGGTGCTTTGATGAAGCTCGGTGTCCCTTGCTCTCACGTTGAGATGGTCATTGTCCAGCCCAGAGCGTTCCACGCCGATGGGCCTATTCGGAATTGGAGAATTCCGGTAATAGATTTAATCGAATTTGGAGCGGATCTAAAAGACGACGCATACAAAACGGAAGATCCAAACGCGATAATCGTGTCCGGGGACCATTGTCGTTTTTGCCCTGCCGCACCTATTTGCCCAGAGCTTCACAGCACGGCGCTTGAAACGGCCAAAATAGAATTCGCCCCCACGCTTTCTTATGATCCTGAGCAATTGGCGGATGTGCTTACAAAGCTTCCGGCGATTAAAGCTTGGACCAAAGCCGTGGAAGACTTTGCGTTTAGAGAGGCCGAGGCCGGAAGAATTCCCCCAGGACAAAAGCTTGTACCTAAAAGGGCCATGAGAAAATGGGCCGACGAGGCCGAAGCGCAATCGTATCTATTGAATGGAGACTTCGATTTGGCCCCAACGGACATCGTTACCGAGAAAATCAAATCTCCGGCCCAAGTTGAAAAGCTATTGGCCAAAGACAAAAAAGCAAAATTGAACGAAATCGTAATAAAGCAATCGAGCGGGAACAAATTAGTCCCGGTAGCGGATAAACGTAAAGCGGAAAAACCGGCGATAGAAGTAGAATTTACCAAAATTGAAAACTAAACAAAGGATTACTAGATGATTACCACCTCCGTAAGATATGCCGCGATGTTAGTCAATGAGGCCAATAAAAGGGAGCTTTTTAAATTAAAAGACTTTTGCGAGAAGCAAAAAATAAGCTTGCACTATATGGAGCAAATGGGCCGAAAACTCGTAAGCGCTGACATACTAGGCAGCAAACGCGGTCCCGGCGGCGGGTACTACGTTAAGAAAGACAGGGTATCCGTTTACGACGTTATCGCTTGTATATCGGACGCCAAGAAACACGAAAGCGAAAGCGCTTTAGGCCGTGCCGTCGCTAAGGCCTTGGACACAATCGTAATAGTAAAAAAGACTAACGCTCAAAACGAGCAAAACCAATAAACAAAAAATCGCAATAACGCGAAAGGAGAAAAAAATGAGTAACGTATTAACACCAAATTTTAGAGCATCTTATCCAAAAGTATTTAAGGCCGAACTAAACAGTTTGAGCGGGAAACAGGAATACTCAGTAGTGGCCTTGTTTAAAAAAGGCGAAGATCTTTCCCCACTTAAAAAAGCCGCTGAAGCTCTTTTGGTAGAAAAGTTAGGAGCGGATAAGGCCAAATGGCCTAAAAACCTTAGAATACCTTTTAGAGATCAAGCGGACAAAATGAAGGACGGCCAACTTCCTGCAGGCCATGAAGAAGGCGCTATTTTTATGAATCTTAAGTCTCAGCAAAAGCCGGGCGTGGTCAACCAAAACGTGGAAGCTATTATTGACGAAACAGAATTTTACGCCGGCTGCGTTTGTAGGGCCACTGTTAGAGCTTACTACTACGACCAAAAAGGCAATCGCGGCATCGCTTTTGGCCTGCAAAACCTTCAAAAAGTGGCCGACGGCGAGCCTTTGGGGGCATCCAGAGTATCGGCCACAAATGAGTTCGCACCGGTAGAAACAGCGGATGCGGAAGGCGATGGCGGTTCAGGCAGTATGTGGTCGTAAGGATTTAGGTTTTAGGTGGTGGCATGAAAGTAACAATAGATTTTGAAACGAAAAGCACGGTTGACCTTAAAAAACAAGGTTTGGCCGTGTATGCCGCCCACCCTACTACCGACATTCTTTGCACGGCGTATGCTTTTGGCGACGGGGAGATAAACCTTTGGCTTCCTGGCGATCCTGCACCTTTTAATCCTGCGGATTATGAAGTTCACGCTCATAACGCTAATTTTGAGTGGAATATTTGGAATCAAGTATGCGTTCAAAAATATGGCTGGCCCGAGCTTAAGCTGGAAAACTTGCATTGCAATATGGCCATGGGGATGGCCATGGGGCTTCCAGCATCTTTAGAAAAATTGGCATTGGCCCTTAACCTCGATGTTAAAAAAGACATGAGGGGTTCAAGGGTAATGCTTCAACTTTGTAAGCCCCGCAAAGTCCACGCCGATGAAAGCATTTCTTGGTGGACAGAAGAAGAGTTTCCCGAAAAGTACGAAACGCTTTACGAATACTGCAAAAAAGACGTTGAAGTTGAAAGAGCAACGTCCAAATATTTAAAGCCTCTATCGCCCAAAGAGCGCGAAGTTTGGCTTTTAGATCAAAAGATCAATCAGCGCGGAATCCAAATTGACATTGACAGCGTTTTACTCGCTGAAAAAATCATTGAAAGCGAAAAGAAAAGATTAGACGTTGAAATGCGAAAGCTTACGGCCAACGAGGTCGCATCTTGTTCGGCGGTGGCACAAATAACGGAATACGTAAGAAGCTACGGGGTAGAAATACAAGGTGTAACCAAGGCGGAAGTTATATCTCTTTTAGAGGACGAGGCCACGCCGGAGCGTGTAAAAAAGGTTTTAGTCTTAAGGCAAGAGGCCGCTAGGTCTTCCACGGCCAAGCTAAAAGCTATGAAACTAAGAGCTTCAAACGACGGCAGAGTAAGAAACACGCTGCAATACCACGCAGCACATACCGGACGTTGGGGCGGCAGAGGGATTCAACTTCAAAACCTTCCACGCCCTAACATTCCTCAATCAGAGATTTATAGGGCGTTTGGGTTACTTAAGAACACAGCGGCGGGAGAGTTTATAGACACTCTCATAGGCCCACCCACTTCGATCTTAGCTGACTGCATCCGAGGTTTTATTTCCGCTCCCGAAGGCCAAAGCTTATTGGTTTCCGACTGGTCAAATATCGAGGGACGAGTATTGGCGTGGCTGGCCGGAGAAGCTTGGAAAATAAAAGCGTTTGAAGCTTTCGACAACGGCACAGGGCCAGACCTTTATTTACTCTCATATTCAACCTCATTTCATGTGGCCGTTGAAAAAGTAACAAAAGATATGCGCCAAATCGGGAAAGTCACCGAACTCTCCATGGGATACCAAGGCGGCGTTGGGGCCTTTCAATCTATGGCCATAAATTACGGCGTAAAAGTTACAGACGATAGAGCGGATGAGATTAAAACTGCATGGAGAAATGCTCATCCTAAGACAGTCCAATTCTGGTACGCCATAGAGGACGCAGCAGTTAACGCTGTTTTAAATCATAAGCAGAATTTTAAAGTTGGTTGCCTGACGTTTAGAACGCAAGACAGTTTTTTAATGTGCAGGCTTCCAAGCGGGAGAGTTTTGCACTACCCCGCCCCAAAGATTGAAAACGTGACGACCCCTTGGGGAGGAAACAAAGACGCTATCACTTATTTAACTGAAAATTCCATAACTAGAAAATGGTGCCGTGAAAAAACTTACGGCGGAAAGCTAGTAGAGAATATCACCCAAGCGGTCGCCAGAGACATACTGGCCGAAAGCCTTTTAAAAATCGAGAGCAAAGGGCACAAAACTGTGGGCCATGTTCACGATGAGATAATAATCGAAGGCAGAGGAAATATAGAAGAAATTGAGAGCATAATGTGCGAGATACCAGAGTGGGCCATAGGACTTCCTCTGGCCGCAGAAGGTTATAAATCAAAAAGGTATAGAAAATGAGCAAATTGGAAGCGGCATTGGGCCTAGCGAGAAGAGGTTTTCACGTATTCCCGTTGATAGAAAATAGTAAATTACCCGCCATAAAAGATTTCCCTAACCGTGCCACAAGGGACGAGGAAAAGATAAAAGCTTGGTGGCTCGACCCCGTATTGGAAATTGAAAAAGATTTAAATATAGGCATATCGACTTCCAAATTTAGGGACAATGAGAGTTTGGTTGTGATCGACGTTGACACTAAAAACGGAAAAAAAGGCGAAGAGAGCTTGGAGCTTTTAGACCTTTTAGGCCATGATGTTCCCGATACTTGCGAACAAGGTACGCCGACAAACGGCCGGCATTTAATTTACTGGCACAAGGAAGCGCTCAAGCAAGGCGTAGACGTTTTAGGCGACGGCCTGGACGTTAGGTCAAAAGGCGGCTACATCGTTGGAGCGGGATCGACAATTGACGGGAAAGAATATTCTACCGATGCAACGCCCCTATTTCCCGCCCCCGAATGGCTCGTATCCCAATTGGGCAAGGCCCCGGAAAAGTCCGAAGTCGATGCCCCGGAAAACATAAACGAAGAAAACGCTTATCGCAGGGCCGTTCATTATTTGGCCCATGAGGCCCCGGAAAGCGTAAAAGGTGCCGGCGGGGATCAAACCGCGTACCGAGTAGCGGCCAAGGTTAAAGACTTCGGCGTTTCAGAGGCCGATTGTTTAGAGCTCATGATGGAGCATTGGTTTGAAGGCAGCGGTTGGTCGCCTGAGCGATTGCAAGAAAAGATCGCCCACGCTTATCAATACGGCCTTGACCCCGTTGGCTCCGACGCCCCGGAAGCTCACTTTGAAAAGATAGAGGCCTCCGAAGAAATACACTTTTTAGACCAAATAAATAAAAAATACGCACTAGTATTTTTTGGCGGTGCACACAGCATATTGCACGAGACTGTGGACGAAAAAGGCAACGATAAAACTGTGTTTCTCGCCGAACAAACTTTTAAAAGAAAATATTCGGCTCACACGTTGCAAAAGCGGGGAACGTGGGCAACTGAATGGCTAGAATGGCCTAATAGAAAAGAATACGCCGGAGTAGTATTCGCCCCGGAACGAGAGGCCAGACATAACTATTACAACATGTGGCGGGGCTTTACGGTTGAAGAGCTTAAGTACGACGACGCAAACTCGGAACAAAGAAAAGGCTTCGATGATTTCATATCCCACGTTAAAGATAATATTTGTAATAAGAACCTTGAGCATTTTAATTGGCTTGTAGGCTACTTTGCCCACTTGATTCAAAAACCGTACGAGCGCCCGTTAACTTCTTTGGTTTTCAAAGGCTCAAAAGGTGTTGGGAAGAACGCTTTTGTTGACCGCATCGGCAATCTTTTAGGAGATGGCCATTACGCCACGGCCCACGACGGAAGGTATTTAACGTCAAACTTTAACGGCCACCTGGAAGCTTGCCTCTGCTTAGTGTTGGACGAGGCATTTTGGTCCGGCGACAAAGCTGCGGAAGGAAAGCTAAAAGGCATAACGACTTCGACGGATCTAATTATTGAGCGCAAAGGCAAAGAGTCCTATAAGGCAGATAACCTCGTAAGAATTGTGGTTATAGGCAATGAGGATTGGCTTGTGCCAGCTTCAGCAGACGAGCGGCGCTACGCCGTGTATGAAGTTGGAGAAGGAAGAAAACAGGACAATAAGTTCTTCCACGATATGCGGGTGAACATGGACGATAAAGGGGGAAACCGGATTTTACTCCATTACCTTAAAAACTTTGATCTTAATAGCGTGGACGTAAACCGAGCCCCAAAGACAAACGCCCTGCTAGACCAAAAACTAAGCTCCTTGGAACCGTTGGAATCGTGGTGGTTCGATTGTTTAGTAAATGGGCATATCGTCGATTCTGATTTTGGAGATAGTTGGCCTGAAAAAATAACTACTAAATCTTTTAGGAACGCTTTCGCTAGAAATTTTAGAGAAAGGAACATTAGGTCCAGGGTCCCAGACGAGAGATCAATCGGAAGACTTTTCAAAAAATTCGCTACCGCCCCTAGAACAAAAAGAAGGGATGGAGAAAATACCGTTTGGGTTTACAAACTGCCGGAGTTAGAAATGGCCCGCAAAGAGTGGGAGAAATATATCAATCAGGAGGTTACATGGGAATGATATTTGAATACACGGGTGAAATTGAATCGCTTAAAGAAGCGTCTAAGCAGGCCAACGAAATCAAAGATGAAATTATATACTCTCTTGAGCGCTCAAAAACAACAAGATTTAGATGTTCAAACATCACGCCAGCAGAGCTTTCGGACATAATTCGGACTAGCAAAATGAAAATTGAAATAAAAACTTACTGGTACTGGAGTCGAAATGTGTTTGGCTATTTTGACGCATCAAAGCCGAATGTAATTCACATTAACACGCGTTCACTTCCCCGCCCTATCCCGAGCTTAGTTTCGACGCTATGGCACGAATATATTCACGCTTTGGACGCAAATGAAAAGCATTTTTACTTCCACCACGACTCAAACTATTACGAGTTATGGAAAGAAGACACTGCTCCTTTTTATATTGACGGCATTGCTGAAAGACTAGCAGCCGCCAGCGATAACGTACCAAGAACGGACAATACCAAGGTCAAATCTGCACCGCTCTGGAAGAGAGTTTTATTTTTTTGGAGGTATCTGTGAATTGGCCTTACTTTTTGACATGGGGCGTGGCCGTCCCATTGTATTTGGTTTTTATTATTAACTACGTTTATAAATTTTTGGAGGCAATATGAATAATTCGACTGGGAACTACTCGACTGGGGACTACTCGACTGGATACTGCTCGACTGGATGTCGCTCGACTGGGGATCGCTCGACTGGCCACTACTCGACTGGGGACTACTCGACTGGGGACTGCTCGACTGGGTATCGCTCGACTGGGGACTACTCGGCTGGATACTGCTCGACTGGGAACTGCTCGACTGGGAACTACTCGACTGGGTATCGCTCGACTGGGGACTACTCGACTGGGTATCGCTCGACTGGGGACTACTCGACTGGGTATCGCTCGACGGGGAACTGGTCAATATCCAAATACTCGACCGGTCATTTTTCCACTGTTGATTATTCAGGTTTTGGTGCGTTCAATAAAACATGTACGCCAGAAAAATGGGAATCAGCTATAAAGCCTAACTTTTTATATTTTCATCTTACAAGATGGACGCAAGAAAGTGAAATGAGCGACGAAGAGAAAAAGAACAACCCAACACATAAAACGACTGGCGGGTATCTAAAAGTTTATGATTATAAAGAA
>Ga0306912_1001277_pt1 | contig 11738 bp, 9 predicted proteins | sample AntRauFillE10628_FD_190443 | JGI IMG/M metagenome (GOLD analysis project Ga0306912, IMG submission 190443) | Saline lake microbial communities from Rauer Islands, Antarctica - Metagenome Filla E10 #628 (v2) (version 2) | ecosystem: Environmental > Aquatic > Non-marine Saline and Alkaline > Saline... | reverse complement strand
TACACCAATCCCCCAGCCCGTAGCGAACTCGCGCTAGCGAGGTCTCCTTCGGCTCGACCCGCTCCAACCGTAAAGACGCGGCTAGCGCCGCATCGCTACACCAATCCGCCGCCCGAAGCTTTGGTCAAACGCTGTTTGAGCTGACAATTGAAGCTAAATTCGCTCAAGAACGACATGCTCGACATCGATGAGTTCGTTATCGAAGCCTGCCTCGCAGTAGCTGAGGTAGTAGTTCCACTTGCGGCGAAAGCCCTGGTCAAAACCAAGCGGCTCGATCTTGCGCCAGTTGCGGTTGAAGGCCTTCGACCAGCGCCCGAGGGTTTCGGCATAATCTTTACCAAATTTCTCGACTGCCAAGATTTGCATCTCCCCTGCCCCGCGCACGCATTTGCGGATCGCATCGGCCGACGGCAGGTGGCCGCCGGGGAAGATATGTTTCTGAATCCAATCGCAACTCCTACAATAGGAGGCATAGCGATCATCCGGAATCGTAATAGCCTGAAGGACTGCCTTCGCTCCCGGATTGAGTGAGCGCTGGATAGTCTCGAAATACGAAGGGAGAAATTCTTTACCAACGGCCTCAATCATCTCACAGGAGAGCACCGCATCGTAGCGGCCCTGCAGGTCGCGGTAGTCCTGGAGGCGGATCTCGACTTGGTCACTCACACCCTTATCTTCAAAGAGTTTTTTCGCATAAGCATACTGGGCCTCTGAGAGGGTGATCGTGGTGACGCGGCAGCCGCGCTGCGCCGCAGCTAGGGCCAATGCGCCCCAGCCCGAACCGATCTCCAAAACATGATCTCCCTCACCCACGCCTGCGAGATCTAGCATATGGTTGATTTTATTCAGCTGCGCCTGCTCCAGGGTATCGTAGTAAGTCTTAAAGCGTGCGCTAGAGTAAGTCATGCTTTGATCCAGAAACTGGCCATAAAAGTCATTACTCAGATCGTAATGCTCTTGAATGTTATCGCGACTTTTCGCCAAGGTGTTGCGGCGGGCGAGATGGAAGAAGCGGTTCATCTGTCGGGCGAGCAGCGATACCCCGCGACGCAACGGACCTAAGCTCGGCTGGTTCTTGGCCAGGATGGAAAGGAGGCCGGTCAGGTCGGGGGTGTCCCAGTCCCCGTCCACATAAGATTCACCGAACCCGACACTGCCGCTGGAGAAAACTTTTCTAAAAAACGCCCGTTTGTGAATATGGAGTTCCAACAAGGGGAAGGACGTCTCCCCGACCACAACGACCGCTCCACTGGGAAAATTCACTTTCAAGCTACCGCCTTTCAGGCCCTTCAGCGCACGAGCGAAGAGCGCTTCAAGAACGGTGGGCCGTAAGACCGACCTGTAGGATTTGGTGGCGGTGCCTACGAGTTGTGCTCTTGCTGTGGTCTCCATGGGAAAAAGGTGTTGGTGGTTTTTTGGTAGTTTCGGTAGGCTTCACCGCGGCTCCTTATAGAGGAACGTTCTGCGAATGGAACTCCTGTGATATATCGCAGAAAGACATACATCATTACAGGGCCGATCAGAGCGAACCACCCGAACGGTGCGCCGAGGGCAAAAGCGACATAGCCAAACCAGTGCAGCCACTCGAAGAAGTAATTCGGATGGCGCGAATATCTCCAGAGTCCTTGACGGCAGACTTGGCCGGCATTTTCCGGGTTGGCTCTGAATCGTGCCAACTGATGGTCGGCGATGAGTTCACCCCAAAGCGCAATCCCGGCGATCAGGACGCCCAAGCTATCGAGCCAGCGCCAAGCGGGTTGCACATGATCCACGGCCAAAGTAAATGGGAGGAGAAAAAGCGCTGCTAATGGGATCTGGGCGAGGAAAACGAACAAAAAACGGGACTTGGCACCCTCCCCCCAATGCTCGGCCAGCGCCGCGTATCGGGGATCCTCCTTACCAGCCATAATACGGTCGCGCAGCAAGTGCAGAGTCAAACGACCGGACCAAAACAACATAATGCACAGGGCGACTGCCCCGCGAACGGTTCCGGGGTCCGCCATAAGGTAATAAGCCGCCGCACCCAACCCGAGGCCGAAGGCCCAGACCGTATCCACCACCGCATAGAGGCGGATCTTTAGCGAAATAAAGTAGGCACCCAGCGCGAGGATGAAACCCGCCGGAAAAAATATATACCAAAAATCTCCCATACTCAGTCCCCAGACTTTTTAGCCTCAGCTTCGGCGTAGATCCGGTCCGGATAAACTTGCAGGTCCCAGACCAAACCGAGTTTTTCAAGGACGCGTAACAAGAGGAACGTTAAGTCGAACTCCCACCAATACATGCCCTGTCGTGCCGAGAGCGGCCAGCGATGGTGGTTATTGTGCCAGCCCTCGCCGAAGGTCAGCAGCGCCACCCAAAAACTGTTGCGACTCTCATCGTCGGTATCGAATCGTTTTGTCCCGATAATATGCGTCACCGAGTTGACGCAAAAAGTGACGTGGTAAACCAGGACAGTGCTCACGAAGAAGCCCCACATGACCAACTGGAGCCCGCTGGTGCCGAGGGCCGGGTAGAAGTGGTTGAGACCCACTGCCACGAGGTAAAGTAGTCCGACTAGTGAGAACACCGGCAGGACATGAAAGCGGTCAACAAAACGAAGTTCCGGGTATTTGCTCAAATCTTTCACACGATCATGCTGGATCGAGCTATAGGCTCGGCAGAGGATCCAGCCAATATGAGCCCAGAAGGCATTATTGACCACCGGGGAGTGGATATCTTCCTCTTTATCCGAATGCTGATGGTGGTGCCGGTGATTTGCCGCCCACCACATCGGTCCCTGCTGGGCCGAAGAGGTGCCGACCCAGGCCAAAACAAACTGAAATAAGCGACTCGTCTTAAACGAACGGTGCGAAAAATAACGATGAAACCCGGCCGTCAGGGCAAAGACCCGCGTCACAAAGGTAAGCAGCAGCGCCACTAGCGCCACCCAACTGAACCCGGTGAAGAAGGCACCGAGGGCCGCAATGTGCATAAAAACGAGTGGCGAGGAGGCCATGAGGAGGCGGTTGTCCTCATCTTTGAAAGCGTGTGCTACGATTTGTGAGATTGTTCGCATAGGTGTGGTAGAGGAAACGTCAGGTTCAATAACAACTTACAGACAAATGAGGTAAGGAAACGCATCGACACGCGATTATCCGTCGTGGCTAAAATACATACACTTTATCGCGAGCAGACAATTGAAACTTCAGTGGATGTTGCCTGGGACTTCATCAGCTCTCCGGCGAATCTGGATGCGATCACTCCGCCGGACATGAGCTTCGAGATCGTCACCGACGTCCCCGCAGTGATGTATAATGGTTTGCTCATCGAATACCGGGTCGGCATCCCATTCCTAGGAAAACAGACTTGGCTAACGGAACTGAAGCACATTCGCGAAGGCCATTCCTTCGTCGATGAGCAGCGCATCGGCCCCTACAAGCTATGGTATCATTATCACGAGATCACCAAAGTCTCGGACGGGGTGCGCTTCGTCGACTGCGTTAATTACGTCATGCCATTTGGTCCGTTCGGTGAAATCGCCCGGGCCGTCTATGTCAAGAAGCAGCTCAAACACGTCTTTGACTACAGGAAAGAGTCCATGATTCGGCACTTAAACACATCTGGATAAGGCATTGACAGGCAGGCGCAACTGACCCATCACTTCCCCTATCGTCATGCGGAAGACGCATTAATTGCGTTCCCTCAGGCCGGAGCCTGAAAAACTGTAAGCACGATATTTTCCTACCACCTGACGGTGGCAACAAGGTGGCGCTCTAAATATAGACCGACGCCCTACCCGCAAAAAATTACGCCCAAAAGGCCGCTCCGATATGAGTGAAGAAGAAGTAGTAGTCGAAGTCGAAAAACCCAAGGATAACGAGATTTCAGTATCCGGTGTGCTGGATATACTTGAAAACCAGACGGGCCAGTTACTAGACCCGAGTCGAAACGGAAAAACCAAGCCGAGCGACCCCTTTATCCCGCGTGAGCTGATCAAACGATTCAAATTAAAGAAGGGAAATTTCATCGAGGGCAAGGCCTTGCTTAATGATAAATTCCCCAATCCAAAGGTCCGCTTTATTGATACGGTTGACGGTGCCACCCTGGATGAAAGAAAGGGTCGCTACAGCTTCCATCAAATGGTCTCGATTGCACCGGATGAGCAGATCCGCCTCGAAGCAAAGGATGGACGACTGACGACCCGGATCATGGATCTCTTTTGCCCGATCGGTAAAGGCACCCGTGGTTTGATTGTGGCCCCGCCCCGGACAGGAAAAACCACCATCCTGCAGGACATCGCTCACGGCGTGGTGGAAAACCATCCCGAGTGCCACTGCATGGTGCTTCTCGTCGACGAGCGCCCGGAGGAAGTCACGGATTTCAAGCGTAGTGTGAATGCCGAAATCTACGCCTCCTCCAACGACGAAGAACTCGAAAACCATTTGCGTCTAGCCGAAATCGCGATCGAACGCGCCAAGCGCCTGGTCGAAGCCGGTAAGGACGTGGTCCTCCTTCTCGACTCGATCACTCGTCTCGCCCGCGCCTTCAATGCCGCCACCGGCAAAGGCGGGCGCACCATGACCGGCGGCCTCGACGTGCGCGCACTGGAAAAACCACGACAGATCTTCTCCGCCGCCCGCAACTGCGAGGAAGGCGGCAGCCTAACCATCATCGCCACCGCTCTGATTGATACCGGCAGCAAGATGGATGAGCTCATTTTCCAGGAGTTCAAAGGCACCGGCAACATGGAGATGGTGCTCGACCGCAAGGCCGCCGAACTGCGGCTCTGGCCCGCGATCAACCTCAACGCCTCTGGCACCCGCAAGGAAGAGCTACTGCTCTCCGGCAAATATCTCGAAGGTGCCCAGTTTCTCCGCCGCGCCCTCGCCGGCCAAAAGATCGAAGACGCCGCCGAGACGATGATTGACCGCTTCAGCCAGACGAAAAACAACGACGAGTTTCTCAAGCTACTGCAAAGGTAGTCGCAGTTTTAAGGATTGGTTGAAATACGGGAAAACTGAGTAAACAGAAATTATTCTGAAAAAGGGCAACCAGTCCGTCAATTTCTTGTCATCTTCTTCCATGATAACTCTAACTCGCACCGCCTTCGTCGCTTTAGTGCTTGTTCCCTTTTCTGAAATAGCCGCAGAGCAGGTTTATCTTGATCAGATTTGGGAGCACCGTGCCACGGATTACAACTTGATCCGGATGCCCGACGGCCCCTCGCTAGCGGTGGACGACAGTGGCTCGCATCTGGTCGATTCCTCTATGTTCCCGGTCGATGCGAACCCGGCATTCCGCTTCGAGACCTTGCAGCGGCTGGCGGATGGATTTTACCTCGCCCGCGACCGGGGGCGGGACGGCTTCGACTGGATTCGGATTGGCGACGGACACTCCTTTTTCACCGCAGATAGGCTCGAAGAGGCAATAGTTGCGCCGATCTTTACGACCCCGCGCTTACTCTCGGACCCCGATCCCTTGCGCGGCGATTTGGGGGTGGCCTATTTCCCAGAGGCTCAACTTGCACTCTATTTGGCCCGCGAATATCCGAGTGATCGGCGCATCAGTGGCGTTTCCCCCGCCTCCGAAGACGGCAATCCCGAGCTCTTTACGTCCAATGACGATGTCACGCTCTTCATGCAGACGCCCTCGGTATCGAGCGTGCGCGCCGAAGACCTGCCGGACCGCTGTGTTTACCGAAGCTCCCACCAACCACCGCCATAAGTTGTGGTTCGACAAACCTGCGCCCACTTACGGTCGCCAATCGCTGCCTATCGGAAACGGCCATCTCGGCGCGATGCTCACTGGCGGAATCGAAGCGGAATCGGTGACCTTTAATGTGGACAGTATGTGGCAGGGCGACGACAGCGACATGGGCCAATACCAGGCGTTTGGGCTCCTCACCCTCAGCCTCGGGCACGACCCAGAAAAAGTGACGAACTACCGTCGCGAACTGGACCTCCGCACCGGCCTCCATAGCGTCACCTACCAACATGAGGGCATCAACTACCGCCGCGAGGCCTTTGCTTCCTATCCCCATGGCGTGATCGGTATCCGCCTCACTGCCGACCAGCCCGGTGCGCTATCCGGAGCACTCGAATTGCAGGCCATGCATTTCGCTGAGTTCAGTAAGTCTTACGATGGCATCGAATTTACTGGCACTCTTGCGAACGGCCGCAGCTTCCAGGCCACAGTGCGCCTGCACACCCGAGGCGGCGAAGTGCACCCCAAAAAAGGCGAAAACGGCACTCGCTCCTATCGCTCCTTCCGTCGCTTTGCCACCAAACCATTTGACAGCGTCGTCCTGGAGGATTGCGACGAAATCATCCTTTACCTGGCCGCCGATACCGATTTCGCCTTCGATCCCAAAAACGACTTCTTCGGTCTGCCCCCTACGGAGAAAATCGCCCCTCGTATCGCCCAGACTGAAATCCTATCCTTCGATGCCATGCGCGATGCCTCGGCTGCGGATGTTGCCGCCTTGTTCGACCGCTGCACCCTTGAAGTCGCCACCACCAATCCCGCAGCCGAGGCCCTGCCCGTCGACCAACGTCGGGCCGCATACCGCGACGGGGCCGATGATCAAGGCCTCGAAGTGCTCGCCTTCGAAGCCGTCCGGCACATGATGATCGCCAGCTCACGCCCCGGCTCGCTTCCGGCCAACCTTCAAGGCATTTGGAACAACAGTAACTGGCCCGCTTGGACCTCCGACTACCACGCCGATATAAACGTTCAGATGGCCTATTGGTTTGTCGATCCCACCAATCTCGCCGAGTGCAACCAACCGCTCTTTGATTACATCGAAAGCCAGATCCCCTTTCGCCGCCGCGCCGCCAAAGAAGTCTTCGGCCCGGAGGTAAGGGGCTGGACCGTCGATTATATGAACGGCATCTTTGGTGCCGGAGGCTACGCCAACTACCCACCTGGCAGCGCCTGGTATGCCTGGCATTTCGCCGACCACTTCAAGTTCACCCAGAATCAGGACTTTTTGGAAAACCGTTCCTACCCGGTGCTGAAGGAACTCACCGAGCATTGGCAGGACATCCTGATCGAGCGGCCCGACGCTACGCTCGTCACCCCGCTTACCTTCTCGCCCGAGCACAAGCCGATGCAATACGGTCTCAGCCATGACGGTCAACTCGTCCACAGCCTGTTCAGCGACTTCATCAGCGCCTCGAATCGCCTTGGGCGCGACGCCGGGTTCCGCAAAGAAACGGGAGAAATGCGCGACCGCCTGCTCCCCATGCAAATCGGCCACTGGGGTCAGCTACAGGAATGGGAGGCCGACCGCGACTCGCGCTACTGCGTGCACCGCCACATCAACTACTTGATCGCCGCCTATCCGGACAATCGGATCACGCCCGACGACACGCCGGAATTATCCCAAGCCGTCATCACTGGCCTCGAAGCCCGGGGCATCGGTGGCGCCGGTTGGTCCAAAGCCTGGCGCATGCCGATCTTCGCCCGCCTGCTGGAACCCGAACTTCTCGAACGCCAGCTCCGCGCCGCACTCCGTGATTTCCACGACCACCTCATTTGGGAAAGCTACTCGCAGATCGACGCTCCCGCCGGCTACGCAGCCGGCCTAGTCGAGGCCCTCTTGCAAAGCCATCAAACGCTCTCCGAAGACGACTCCCGTTTCCTCATTCACTTGCTCCCCGCCCCCCCACCCTCCTGGCAACACGGCCGCGTTAAAGGCCTCCGCGCACGGGGCGGATTTGAAGTGGATCTCGAATGGCAGGACGGACAACTGACCCGCGCTGCCATCCGGAACGTCGCCAGCCCAGTCAATCAAGCCGTCATCCGGATCGGCGACGAAATCCGCGAAATTTCCGTCGCTCGGGGAGCGCAAGTCGAGCTGTAAGGATTCCATCGCGCGGCTCGAAAAACAGCACTGCCGCAAAGATCAGTCCCGACATGCGCTTTGCAAAGGGTAGGTTGATGTGATGTGGGAGTGAGTTTTTTATTATGCTTCATAGTTAAAGTTGTAGTCCTAGTGATTCTTCACCGACTGCAACTCCTCCCATGTCATCTTTTGTGTTCCCTATTCTATTTTCTATGTTTGACCCCTGCTTTGCTGCTTTGGGTCTTAAATTTTATGGGTGTCCTAGATAACTCCCAATTCTAGAAATGCACCGACCAGGTGATCCGTAAGCGCTGCCTGGCCCGAGACATAGAGTTGCCGAAGAATGGGCACTGGCAGCGAGTTAGGGCTCAAGAAACACCAAGCTGACCAGAAGTGCGGCACGTATCTACATTTCGCTTACTATATATCTAGTAGACGTTTTGTCGGTTCATGCCGCACTTTGTAACCCGTGGGTGTCAAAATTTCCGTCCATCCGTCACATTCCTTATATGGACGGAACGCTTTAAGCCCTCCCTAGGCGTCTCACGTGTAAACCATTGGTTGTCACTTGCCATCCGCGCATCGTGCAGGACGCGTAGTATTGATTTACCGAAGAATGGTTACTGGCATCAGTACCGCTACGAGCACGACTGACTTAATTTTTAATAAGGTCATTCACCATAGTGAAATCTGTACATCCGACTCGATTGAAAAGATCCGCTCTCTGGATCCGAAACCATTCGGAGTAGCATGTAGCCTTCGCCATTTTCGACTAGGTAGATTCGCCCGGCTCTGGATCGACCTGAATAATAGATCACACAACCCCGGCGGCCAACCGATGCGCTCAAGACTTCCCCAGTGAATGCAAGGTGAGCCTCTGGCCAAGACATTCCTTTGCTTTCAGCCAACACGCAGAATTTGAGGCCTTCTCCTGAATGCCACTCCGCAACTGTCGGCGGCAAGTGATGGATAAGTTTCGCATCGAACTCAACAGATAGGAGCTGATGCATGCAGAGCATTGTGCAGGCCAATAACATGTAAACCCTGCTCATATAGCGCTCTCATTATAAGCCGACCAGGCCTCGCGGAAGAGTTCTGGATGTTGCTGGCGCACGGCTAGGCTCCACAATATCTGCACCCTTCGGGAATCGAGAAATTCACGTGGTAGGCACAAACGGTATCGCCGGATGCAGAGCTGCCAAAGATTGCTAGCGTAGTCATCGCTGACTTCAAACTCGGTCAATTTTTTTGCGAATTCCGCTTCCTGGCTCTGCATCATTTTGGTGCCGACCTTTCCCGTGAGGAGCGGATCGACGTCGTGAAGGTTCAGATCGAGGATCAGTGCGAGGATACGTGCCGGTTGGTTTCGGTAGAATAGAAATCCCCGAGTCTCGGCTAAAATGGATTGGACTGGAGCGGGATGCCGGAGTGGCCTACGGCGGCTCTGCGACATGCGCTCATCATAGTCAGTCCAACTACTCTCGCCAATCCTGGCAGCGCGCGCCATGGCGACTACCTCAGCGAGGAAGTCGATATCGAAAGCACTGTCGGGCTGCAGGCGATCCACCCATAGTTGAAAGAGCCCTTCCGTCGATTCAGGGCATTCGTCTTCTCCGTCCACACCGAAGATAATGCCGCAATGATTGCCAGTTGCCAGCGCTTCATACGGAGGATTATTTAATACCTCTAAAAGATCTACGCTCACCTCCTGCCGCTGCATTTGCAGGCCAAGGAAGGACGCCCATCGATCATAAACTAGAAAGGGCCAGATGTTTGGTGAGACTCCGTTTTGCATGCCATAAGGATAGCAACTCTCTGCAATTTTCTCAAGGGACAAGATTTGTCCCCAAATCTCTGCATTGCGGAAAATCGTAAAAACGTATATTCTAGCCTCTATGTTATTAAAACCCCGTATAGCCGCGAATGAAGATGAGTCGACGGCAACTCAATATCCGTGGTGCCTGCTCGAAAAGGGCAAGCCCGCAGCGCTCTTCGCCAAGAAATCAATCGGCAATGCATTTATAAATGCATGTAGCAAGTCGCGCCAGCTGGAGGACGATGCTTCACGCTACCGTGCCATGTATCTGAGTGCCGCAACCTACATGAGATCTCGTTTATGAAAAAGACCAAAGGGAAAATCGGCATCTTCTGGGTGTATCACGGTGCAGTGCTAGCTCGCCCCATCGAGATTGTAGAAGGCGAATCACAGGGTGACTTCATCGACAGTCCGGACAGTCATGTCCACGTCTGGGGCGATCCCGACGGCTTCAGTCGCGACTACCCCGAACTCGCCGAACGCAACTACGAGGATATTCCCCGTGGCCGGGTGCTCTACCAACCCTTCGAAGAGCGCTTCGTCATCTACCTCGACACCTGCCTGATGAACAAAGCAGACAAGGCAGCTCTAATGGAAACTTTCAAGCTGACGAAAGAGGATTGTGCCTTTCGCAGTGATCCGCATTATTGCACGGATTCGGACGCGATTGGGCGGATGTTTGAATAAATTATTAGAGGGGAAAGAAAGATATGGCTATCACATACACAGACTTAGCGAACACGCTTCAAGGACTTGAGGCGCAGTTCAGGGAGACAATTACGAAGGGGGCTTTCCCACCAGACTTGTGCAAGCAACTTTTGGTGCCTCAACCAAAGAGGAAAGATGCCTTCTTGAGGCAGTTTATCGCTTTGGATACAACCACTATGCGTGAAGCATCACCATTACCAGTTGTCATTGCTGTCGGATCAAATTACGGCCAAGGCAGTAATGCTCTCATAGGTTTGAAATCTATAAACGGAACTCCGGGATTGCCTGCAATTGAAGAGGGTTTAGGAAATTACAGAAGTCACCTCGAAGGCTTACTGAATCCAATCAGGAAAGGCCACGTGACGAGTGCCCATGCTGCCTGCAAATCTGGTTTTGCAAAGGAAGTATGGAAAACTGGGGAGGGAATTAACATCTATACCAACGCGAACGCCCGCGAGGATAATTTTTACGTGCGTGGAACCGGCAGTTCAGGCGGAATTCGAAACCTTCCTTCCGCAGAAAACTACCACTTCGTCATGACGAACTTTTGCCCGTTCATTACGGAATTCGAATGGTGCAATGGACATACAAAGCCTAAATATCCATTGCTAGAAATGTTATTGGATTATGGCCTATGGCTCAACCACATTAGAGTTCTTCAAAAAGCACTTGGAAAACATGTTGTCCTCTGGGTAGGACACGGGAATTACGATGTTTATTATCGTTTCTTCAATTATTTGGTTAGGGGGCAATCTGCTAGATTTTATAGACTGGCAAACTGGCTTTTCACAAGTAACCTCAGCCAGCCACCAAAAGGAAGAAATTCTAGAGCAGGCTTTAGCGTCTGCCCGTGATTGAACTAAGTGCATTCAATAGGTGGCTTTTCAAAAGCCAGCCGATGCCTCCTAGGCACCCTAAAGTCTTCGGCCGACTCTTAAGTATAAATTAATCGAATCACCCCAACAACCGGCGCAACTGCCTCGGGTCGGTCCAAGGCTTGCCAATCTCTTTCGATATAAACTCGTAAAGGGCTTCACCCTTGAGGCCTTGTTGACGACCAGTTTGCTCGGCGGCGCGGGCTTTTTTCTTTAAGGCTTCGAATTGTTCGCGGGATTCGGCGAAGGCGGCACCTTGTTTTTTAACGCTGCCTCGGGCGCGGTGAAGTTTGTTGATCTGCTTAAAGTCGAGGTCCCGCTTGGGATCGAGGCTGAAGTAGCCGGGAATAAAGAGTTGAGTGCCGTAGGCGGTCACGTTGACCGAGGGCTTGAGCAGGAGTGGTTCATCTCCCGCCACGCCCCAGAGATACCACTTCCAACAGAAGAGATCGAAAATGCCCTGAAGGGTCGCATCCGCGTCATCGAAGGCCGCTCCTTCACCTACCTGGCA
>Ga0306912_1001276_pt1 | contig 11749 bp, 15 predicted proteins | sample AntRauFillE10628_FD_190443 | JGI IMG/M metagenome (GOLD analysis project Ga0306912, IMG submission 190443) | Saline lake microbial communities from Rauer Islands, Antarctica - Metagenome Filla E10 #628 (v2) (version 2) | ecosystem: Environmental > Aquatic > Non-marine Saline and Alkaline >... | reverse complement strand
ATCAACAAGATCGACATCGCCGAACAGGTACACGCCTCCCTGGATGTAATGGAACGCGACTCCAAAAAAATGCGTGGCGAACGCCCCTTCGTGTTCACCAACCTGTACGACGGAGTAGGCCTGGAAACCATCATTAGCTTCATTCTGGAGCGGGGGATGTTGCCGGAGCGTAGGCCTGAGAAAGTGGCGGCGTCCGCCTGATCAAACAGTTTTGGTTTAAATCGTTAACGGAGAAACAGACATGAAAAGACTTCAAAAGATCAGTGCCAGTGTGGGGCTGCTAATGGCTTCCGCAAACGTGCTTGCGCACCCGGGCCACGAGGCTATTGGTGATGTGTTGCACGTTGAGTATTTGTTTGCGGTGGGGATTGTTGGGGCGATTGGGCTGAGCGTCTGGAAGAGGGTTAAACAGCGAAACGAGGACTGAGCGCAACGCCTCGCCCCATCACAAAAAAAGAAGGCTGTACGGGAAACTGTGCAGCTTTTTTTGTCGCTAAAAATGTCGATTTCTGTAAGCAAAACAGGCGTAAGGCGGTGAAATGGTCTAATGTGGTCGGATATTCGTTATGGAAGCACTGACCGTTAAGGACAACGTCCAATGGACCCCGCAGTACTGACACCGCTTCTTCTCAAATTTTGGTACTTCGTACCACTCCTGCTGTTGGTAACCATTTTCCGTTCTCGCTGGTTTAAAGGCCGTCTGGGAGAGTTTTTGGTTAATGTCTCTGCTCGGCTGTTTCTCGCCAAAGACCGTTACCACCTGATCAAAAACGTCACCCTTCCCACTGAAGACGGCACCACCCAAATCGACCACATCATCGTGTCTCAATATGGCGTGTTCGTGGTGGAAACCAAGAACATGAAAGGCTGGATTTTTGGCAATGCCAAACAGCGCCAGTGGACCCAGAAAATCTATCGACACTCGCAGAAATTCCAGAACCCGCTTCACCAGAACTACAAACATGTGAAAACGCTGCAAATCCTTTTAGGCCTGGATGATGAGCAAGTGTTTTCGCTGGTTGTGTTTGTAGGCGATTCCACCTTTAAAACCGAGATGCCGGAGAACGTGACACACGGTGGTGGGTACATACGTTTTATCAAATCACACACAGAACACCTGCTCTCCGACGCAGAAGTGCAGGGTGTTGTTGAGAAAATAGGCTCCGGTCGATTAGCGGCCTCATTCCGAACCCACCGTGAACACGTTGTGCATGTGAAAGAGACCGTGGCCCGAAAAGAGACTGAACCGCGGTGCCCGAAATGCAAGGGTGGAATGGTCAAGCGGACCGTAAAGCGTGGACAAAACGTCGGGAAGGAATTTTTTGGGTGTAAGTCGTTTCCAAAGTGTCGGGGCACTATTGAGGACTCGATATTGCAATAGTGATTCAGTCAAATGGTTGTTTGAGCTACCAAGCGGCAGAGGCGGAAATTTTCTATTTTTACGAAAGAAATAAAAATTACATGTTGGATTAAGAGTGTTTTGTAGAGGTCCGTTTTTTGCAACAACGAAGATCTTTATCTAAACGCTGTCATGTGCACATGAATGTCATGGGTCGCTCCTAGGGAGAAAATAGTGCATAAGCCATGCCCGAGATGCTGTGTAAATTGTTCTGAAAATGCAGAAATTTGCCATTCTTGCGGCTATGCGTTTTCAAAAGTAAAGCGAGTTTCGCAAAAATTGATTGGCGTCGCATCGATATCATCTCTCTTGATTGGCTTGCTGATTCTGGTTGTTAATCAAAGCTCGCAATTACTAGAGAGGATAAAACCCACGACGTTTGTACCTCTTGGAGTTGTTTCGGCCCAAGGAACAAATCGATTGATTACGGACAATTACACGATTGGTATAAACAGTGGATCTGGAGTTTTGTTGGAAAGGCTTAGATTTCAAGGAACTGATACCGCCACCAGTTCCCTTGGAGTTGGGATTATTCATGGTAAATCATATAAATCCTCTGATATAGCAACTGTGAGACTCAACCCAACCGCAATCCACCTCTCTTATAAGCCAGCGCCATTAGAATTAGTGAACATGTTTTTGGAACAGGGTATAGCCAGAGAAAGAATGCCCGAGTTTTTCAAGGTGCGCCCCACATCATCTGATAACCAAATTTATAAGAAACATCCTTGGGCGGCCATTTCCGGAAAAATTCATATCGATTATTTTGAACCTAGCCGTAATTCGGCCGAACGATTAACAAAAGAATACCCCGCGCAATTACTTCTTTGGGTAAGGAAAGCTGATAATCTTCGTCAATGGCTAGAAAAATCTGAGCATGTTAGTACCGATATTGATGACTTTGCTAAGCAATACAAGAAAGTATTCGATGTGTATGGCAGTGACACGTAGTCAATCCATCACATATGTTCACTTCGGTGGCCGGACTCTCGTTCCGCGCGCCGATTATGGGAAGCGTTATGCACTGAAGGAATCAAATTAATGACATGGAATCCGATTGAAGCAGAGGCATTTTTGAATGATTCTGCGCATCTCCAATACACCCGATCCGAAAACCGGGACAGATCTATTTTTTGGATCTGCACACCGCCATCCGCGAAGACGCCAGCATGAACCTGGCCGCCATTGATTCGTTTAGCCCCCCAGGCCCAAGCCCAAGCCCAGTATATAGAGACCGATTCCAGCCCAGGTGATGAGTAGCAGCGCCCAAGGTAGCCATGGGGTTCGATAGCGGATCTCGGATTTTGCAGGATTTTGTTCCGCGCTTTCGGTCGCTGTTTGGTGTTCTTCTTTTTTGCGCTGTTTGTCTTTTTCCCGGGCTTTGGCTTTTTGCTGTTTTTTATACTGATCAATGCCCTTCTCGATACCCTGCGCGATCATTTTTGTCTGCTCCTTGCTTTGCCGGGGCCGCTGAGTCGCCTTTGCCATGGTCAAGGCTTCCTCCTGGGTTTGCGGTGACGGTGGCTGCTTTTTGATTTTTGCCATAGCGGTCAGCTCGGGTTGTTGGTGAATGGGCTATTATAACGGTTAAGATCGGCGTCGTTGATTCAGCCAGGAGCCACGCCATCACTTTTTCGCTGCCTCGTTTATATTCTTTCCGTCGTTGTCCTTACGCTATGCGCGCTCGGCTCGGGATCTTGTTTGCCGGACTGACGGTGGAGCTGCGGGAGATCGTGCTAAAAAACAAGCCGGCGCAGATGCTGGCGGTCAGTCCCAAAGGCACGGTGCCTGTTCTGGAGCTGGCAGGAGGTGATCGTTCTGAGAGGCTCGTTATTGAGGAAAGCAGGGAAATCGTCGAATGGGCGTTGCGGCAGAGTGATCCGAAGGGTTTGTTGAACACTGATTTAGTAAGCGCTAATGCCCTGATCGACCGCAACGATAACGAATTCAAACACTGGCTGGATCGTTATAAATACGCGGATCGCCATCCAGAACTCTCCCAGTTGGATTACCAGCAAAAGGGTGAGGTGTTTTTGCAGGCGTTGGAAAGCCTGTTAGCCAAGAACCGGTATCTCCTGGGGAGCAACATCAGCATCGCTGATATTGGTATCATGCCCTTTGTACGCCAGTTCGCCCATGTCGATCGGGAGGTGTTTTACAGTCTGCCCTATCCGAATTTACAGAAATGGCTGAGGGACTGGCTGGAACATCCAGTGTTCCTGCAGGCCATGATCAAATTCCCGTCTTGGCAGGAAGGCGATGATGAGGTGGTATTTCCACAAATAACCGCGTTCGCAAGATCTTAAAACACAGCCGAAACCCGGGACAGATTTATTTAATCCCAAAACGTTCTCACCCTCATTGGTAGAAAAAAACAGAATCTGGACAAAAAAGCATGCAAATCGGCGTGATCGCAGACACTCACAGCAAAATGCGTCCCGAAGCCCTGGAGGTTCTCGAAGGCTCGGACCTGATCCTTCATGCCGGTGACGTAGGGCGTGACGAGGTTCTGGAGGCACTGGAGGCAATCGCGCCGGTGGTTGCTATCCGTGGCAATATCGATAATACAGGCCGCGCAGCGAATCTTCCCGATGTTCAGGATCTGGAGTTTCTCGGCCACGCTTTTTACATGCTGCACGATGTCAAAACCCTCGACATGGATCCGCAAGGCCGATATCGCGTGGTAATTGCGGGCCACTCCCATAAGCCCCGTAATGAATGGATTGACGGTGTGCTTTATTTCAATCCAGGTGGCGCCGGCCCCCGGCGATTTACTCTGCCGATCACGGTGGGACGGCTGCGGGTGAGCGAGGACGGTGTGGTTGGGGAGATTATTGAACTTCCGGTTTGATTAGTGGAATCATGGAAAACCGGGACAGACTTATTTTTTGCACACTGGTTTGCACTTTGAGCTGCCTTTGTTGAAAAATATCCATTTAAAAAGAGCTATCAAACGACCATGACGAGAAAGACATTAGGTTTAACCGGAACACGAAAAAAAGACCCGAAACCAGTGGCTACGGAAACCGAAGCTATGGTTGAGAGTGAGCTTGAAAGCGAGGCTGATCCCCAAAAACGTTTTTTAAATGCTGTGGCTATCAATCCCGCGCCGGGGATTCGCCTGGAGTCGGGTTCAGAACAACTCACGGTGCGCGCGATGGATTTGATCACGCCGATTGGCATGGGGCAGCGAGGTTTGATTGTTGCGCCGCCGGGTTCTGGCAAATCGACGATTTTGAAGCATATTTGCCAGGCGGTGGGAAAGGCGTATCCGGAGATTAAACTTTACGCGTTATTGATTGATGAGCGACCGGAAGAGGTCACCGATTTCAAGCGTAGCGTCCCGGCTGAGGTACACGCTTCGTCTTCTGATGAAAGCTATGCTCATCACGTCCGCGTTGCCGATGAGCTTCTTGATACCGCCCGCCAACAAGCGGGCGAGGGTGAGAACGTCATGATTGTGATTGACTCCCTCACCCGGCTTTCGCGGGTGCATAATGCGGAACGCAAGGGCAGCGGCCGCACCATGTCGGGCGGGATGGATGCGCGCGCGATGGAGATCCCGCGGCGGATGTTTGGCGCGGCACGTAACCTTGAGAATGGCGGTTCGCTGACCATTCTGGCCACCGTTTTGGTGGATACCGGCAGCCGGATGGACCAGGTCATCTTTGAGGAATTTAAAGGCACGGGAAACATGGAGCTGGTGTTATCCAGAGACGTGGCGGATCAGCGAATCTTCCCCGCGCTGGATATTGCCAAAAGCAGTACGCGCCGTGAAGAGCTGCTATTAGACCCTAAAGATTTGGGCCCGATCAGGGCACTGCGCCGGGCCCTCAGCGGTCTCAAACCGCTCGAGGGCACTCAAAAGCTGGTTGAGCTGCTGGAGAAGTACCCCACTAATGCCGAGCTGCTGAAAAACATCCCCGGGCCAGAAAACCCCGGCCCTGGGAGCGCGTAAGAGTGGTTGGTTGTCCCTATAGGGTTAGTCCCAGAAGCCAGATAACCATTAACACCACCTGGGCCAGAAACGCCGGAAAGCGAACCAGGAAAACCATCCAATGGTTGACGGAAATCAGGTGCGACACTGACTGGAGGATACGTGCTGCAACAAACAGCATGGCCAGCCCATCGGTCACAGATGACTGATCACTGACATGTGCGAGCAAAATAACCGCGGCAAACAGGGGCGCCGTTTCGAGGCAGTTGGCATAGGCGTCTGCCGCGCGCTTGAAGAACGGGCTGTCCTCTGGGTCGCGGCCACGCGTCCAGGCATTCGCTCTGCGCTTCGCGGTCAATACCATAAAGCCACGGTAGCCGATGCTGATCATAAGCAACAGCAAGGTCCATCCTGTATACGCCGCCAGGGCGGTCAGGGAAATTGTCATAAGTGTTCTCGTTTTTGTTGGAATGGAAATCGGGTCTTCCCGGATTCTGTGGACCCGACGGCTTACAACAGCGTGATTGTCTGGTGTGAGGCATTCGGCGAATTCATCACGTCAGCTCAGTACCGGCCTTAAGTCAGAGGCCTTAAGCCAATACCAGAAAAACCGGGAGAGGTTTATTCCCCCGGTTTCGGATCCTTATTTCGAACAGGTGTACAAAAAACGTAACAGCCGCCTTTCGGACGTTAACGTATGAACGCACTGCAAAAATCTCTGCACGCCCAGAAAATTTTCCTCACCTTCAGATGCGATGAGTGCGTCTTTGCGTTTTTCCCGCGCATCGTGCCAACGTTTGGACAATAGCGCAGAATTCTCCGTGGTATCACGGGCTTCAAGCAACTTGAGACCGGATTCTTGTATCAATTGCTCATTGGTCCCAGGCGGGCTGAAAAAATACAGGCCGTCTGGGCATCGGCTCTCAAGCTCTTCATGTGAAATCAATCCTCCAATAACTAAAGCGTCACTAAAAACGAATCTGCCATCAGATTTGAGCAACCTTTGCGTGTTGGAGAGAACTTCTTGTCGACGAGGGACATGACACAGAACATCCGTGGAATAAATGGCGTCAAAGGAATTGTCTTCATAGGGTAATTCTTTGGACGCATCGTGTTGTTCGAATTTGACGATGTCTGCGACCTGCTCTTTATCGGCCAGCGCCGTCGCTGTTTTCACGCCCGACGCATTTAGCTCAAACCCGAGAACTCGGCAGCCGATGCGTTTTGCCAGGTCTATAGCGTAACCCCCAGATCCACACCCTATGTCCAGGACCGATGAGTCGGATGTCAAATTCAGCAAATCAGGGAGTTCGTGAGATTCTGCTGTCGAAGCCCAGCTGGTTTGGCCATAGTCCTCGCCATAAGTTTCCTGACGGATTTCGCTGTAGGTTTCAAGTGAGTAATTGCTGTACGAACTGCTATAAAGATCAACTTTTTCGGTCATGGATTCTGCCCTTTTGTTGTGAGCTCAGTCCCTTGCGCTTGGCGCTATTCCTTCAGCCGGACGAGCAATTGGCCGTCCTTAACGTGGATATACTCCGCGCCGGCTGCAAAGGATTGCCAGAATCCCGGGTTGGCGCCGAACTCGTTGATCAGGTCTACATTCTTAAGGCTACCCAGCCCGGTGTTCGGGATGGGTACTCCGAAAACCGGGACAGATCTATTTTCCCCCTGCCTGTTCCCGCCGAACCAGCAGTACCAAAGCCAGCGCCGCCAGTGATCCCATTACAGCGGCGAAAGTGATCCCGGTCGTCATCAGGCTGGTTACGCTCGCCATCAACCCCAGGCCGATTACTGGCACGGAGATAGCGATATAGGCCACGACAAAGAAAGTGGACGTCACCGCTGCCTTCTCCCCCGCAGGGCTGGCCGCAGCGATGGCGCCCATGCCGGCGCGGAATGAGATGCCCTGGCCCATACCGGCAATCACAGCGCCGCCGATGAACAGCGCAAGGGACTGGGTATATATGCCTAGCGCTATCGGAATCACACCGAGCATCAGAGAAACGCAGCCCAGAGGTAGGCGCAGCCTGAGCGGCAGTGTGCCCTGCAGGAACTGACCCAGGGTTGAGGCGATGAAGATGCTGCCGGCCACAACGCCGATCAAAAATCGATTGTCGTAGCCCAGGACCTTGCCCATCATCGCTGGGGCGATGGATGTGAAGAAGCCGCACATGGCGAAGCCTGCGAAACCGGCAATGGCGGCGGGAATAAATACACCGCGGACTTCCGCTGGCACGTTCAGGCGCTGGATGGACAGTTTGGGGCGAGCGGCTTTCGAAACTGTCTCAGGCGCTGCCCAGATGCAGCACACGGCCAGCACAGCCATGGCAATGTGCACCAGAAAGGTCAGGTGCAGTGGCCAGGGTAGGTACTGGGAAAGAGCGCCAGCTAACATCGGGCCCAGGCCCAGCCCGCCCATGTTCGCCGCCGTGGCAAAGAAAGTGGCTTTCTCCCGCCAGTGGGGCGGGGCAAGTTCAATGACCGCCACCGTGGCCGTGCCGGTAAAGATCCCTGCGGACAGCCCCGACAGCACCCGGCCGGTGAGGATCATCGCCAGGCCATCGGCCTGCCAGAACACCAGGTCACTGATGATGGAGCAAGCCAGGCCCGCAAACAGTAAAGGCCGGCGGCCTATCTGATCAGACCAGCGCCCGGTCAGTACCAGCGCGGCGATCACACCAAAGGCATAGGCGGCAAAGATGATGGTGATCATCAGGTCGGAAAACCCGAAACGGTCCTGGTAGATCGGGTAAAGAGGCGTCGGCATGGTGGTACCGATCATCGTGACACTGAAGGTGAAGGCTGCGCCCAGGAAAATAATCAGCGGAAACAAGCGGTGTTGCTTGGGTGAGGGCATGCAGGAGTCCCGGTCGGCAGTCTTAAAAAGTTGGCTACCCTATCAGAAGCGGCGGGCGCACCACAGCTTTAACTTGGCTGTAAGGAAATGATAAGAACTCAGCCAGCTTATCCCCGCTATTCCTTGAGCCGGACAAGCATTCGGCCGTACCAGAAACCGATGATGCGGCCCGTGCCGGCTGGCATAGATCGCTTTATCTCTTATACTGAAGTGGTTAGCTTGTTTTGGGGGCAGGGTGGCCATGAATCGGAAAGCTTACACAGCACCAGGTAATCCCGACGATGAAGAAAGACGACTCGACGAGTTGTATGGCCTGGAGCTTCTGGATACCGCGTCGGAACTGCGGTTTGACCGTTATACGAGTTTGGTGGCGGATGTTTTTGGCTTCCCTATCGTATTAATCACTCTGGTCGACCGGGATCGGCAATGGTTCAAATCCAGATTGGGCTGGAATCGGAACCAGTGTTCACGTGATATTTCTTTTTGCGGTCACACCATCCTCGCGGATTCGCTGATGGTTGTACCCGACGCGCTGGATGATCCGCGCTTTGCAGCTAATCCATTGGTCACCGGCGATCCGCAGGTTCGATTTTATGCGGGGGCGGTTGTGCGAGGACCTTCAGGGCACGCTCTGGGTACACTCTGCGTGCTGGATTACCACCCTCGGTACTTCGACGATGAACATCGTTCCCTGCTGCGCCGATTCGCAGATCTTATCGAGAATGAAATCGCCCACCAGGCGGACTTGCTGGCTTTGAACAAACAGCCGCCAGGGCGTCTGTAGGAACAGCTGACCCTGCTTGGCAAATTTTGCCACCTGTCCCTCAAATGAAAATCTCATAGGGAGACAAGCGATATGAACACCGCCTCATCTGCCTATCCAACCGGTACGCCCGGCATTCCCTGGGGCGACGGGGAACGTGCCGAGTGGCTGTCACGGCAGACTCGTCAACGCAGTTACGAATCGGATGTACTGAGTGTGGTGGGGAGTCTGGGTTCGCGTTTCGACGTGCAAGAGTATGGCCGCCTGGAATACGGCGCGGACGTTTATCCGCTGATGGCAATCCGCAGCCGTAACTGGCGTGTCGATCGACCGGTAGTGTTGATTACGGGCGGAGTGCATGGCTATGAAACAAGCGGCGTTCATGGCGCACTGCAGTTCGTTGAACAACATGCGGCGGATTACGCTGGCCGTGTAAACCTATTGGTCGCGCCTTGCGTCAGCCCCTGGGCCTACGAACGCATCCATCGCTGGAACGCGAACGCGATCGATCCCAACCGCTCATTCCGCGATGACGGCCAGGCCGGGGAGTCAATGGCGCTCATGCAACTGGTCGCTTCGATAGACGAGCCGATACTGCTGCACATCGACCTTCACGAGACCACCGACACTGACGAAACCGAGTTCCGCCCGGCACTTGCGGCCCGCGATGGCAAACCCTTTGAGCCGGGTAAGATTCCGGACGGTTTCTACCTTGTGGAAGACACCGAAAGCCCGCAGCCTGAATTCCAGCAGGCGGTGATCAACGCAGTTGAAAAAATCACTCATATCGCGCCGGCGGATGACAGGGGCGAGCTCATTGGCTCACCGGTGGCCGCCCGGGGCGTTATTCAGTATCCGCTGGCGCAGCTTGGTCTTTGCACCAGCATGACCAACGCCCGCTTCAGAACCACCACCGAGGTCTATCCAGACAGCGACCAAGTGACCCCCGAGCAATGCAACGCCGCGCAGGATGCCGCGGTGTGTGCGGCGATCGACTATGCGCTTCGCGTGTTCACACCCGATCAATAATCTCACACAACGCATCCAGCCCATCCGTCAGCGCCGCCGGCCCGGGCTGAAGAATCAGCGGTGACTTGATCTCGTACAGGTGGTTGTTTGCCACGGCCGGTATATCGGCCCAACCGGGGCGCTCGGCCACTTGTTCCGGACGGAATTTTCGCCCGCACCAGGAACCGATGATGATGTCCGGTTGGCGGGTGATGACGTCTTCCGGGTTCTCGATGATGCGTTCTCTGGCGCCCGGCTCGGCGGCCCGTTCCGGGAATATATCCTCGCCACCGGCAATGCCGATCAGCTCCGACACCCAGCCGATGCCGGTGATCATCGGGTCGCCCCATTCTTCGAAGTAGACCCGTGGACGGTGGGTTCGCGCCCCTTTGCCCTGACTTCGTTCTGATCTTATGGTTTCCACCCGGTCGGACAGTGCTTGTGCGTAGGCGTCGGTTTGCTCGGCCAGGCCCAACATGCCGCCGAGGGTGCGAATCATGGACAGAATTCCGGCGACGGTCCGCTGGTTAAAGATATGCACGGCCACGCCGCTACGCACCAGTTCGGCGGCAATGTCCGCCTGCATGTCGGAAAACCCCACCACCAGGTCAGGCTTTAACTCCAGGATTCGCCCGATCTTGGCAGAGGTGAACGCGGAGACTTTGGGCTTTTCCTGCCGGGCTCTCTCGGGCCTCACGGTGAACCCGGATATGCCGACGATGCGGTCTTCGGCGCCGATGGCGTAGAGAGTTTCGGTGGTTTCTTCGGTAAGGCAGACGATGCGCTGCGGATAATTCATGGGGGCACTATACCAATGAAAGCCGGAACAGATTTATTTTCTGAATGAAAACGCATAAACAAGCAGTTGTGGGGTCACATGTGCATTTCAGGGTCCATCCTTTCATGCAGAATCCGAAGGATGATAACAGCCGGGTTTTGCTCGTCCGTATCGATCCGAAGATAAAACTGGTGGGGCGAATCTCTCCCTTTCCGCGATAGCGGATAAGTATAGATTCCCAGGCGAATGTCTGACCTCTGCTTCAAAAGCGGAGCGCGATTTCCTGAATCCTCAAGTTCTCGAATTGCGCTTTCGATTTGCTCGGTATAGCGCTTTAACTGGATGGTTCCAAATTCTTCGAGAGTTGTTTCAAGAATGCGGTCGAGATCCGCGAGTGCCGTATCTGTGAGAATAACCTTCCATGGTTTCATCGTAATCAGGTGTCCTGTTTCTTCCTGATGGCTTGCTCCGCACGTTCAGTGAGGTAAGTCGCGAACTCGTCACTAGTGAATGCTTTGGTTCTGCCGGCTTTCAGGTCTTCCTGACCCGCATCGATAGCCGCTCTGAGATTATTCATTTTCGTAGCGTAACCGGACTCAGCTTCCTCGACCATCCTCAGGCCTGCTCGCAATACCTCGCTGGCATTCTGGTAACGGCCAGAGGCAACCAGGTGATCGACGACTTGCGACTGATGGTCGGTGAGTACAATATTTCTCGTTGCCATGGGTGTCGGTCCTTTAAGAGTGCTATTGGCATAATATGCCAATAGATCTAACCCCCGTCGAATATTTCCGCGAATTACTGAGCGGTTTGCCTAAATGTACCGATATAAGTACACTCGAGCTATGATAAAAGGAATGAAATGACACAGCACAAACACGTTGGCAGCTCTCTCGATGATCTGCTTGAATCCGGCGGCACGCTTGAGCAGGTAGAAGCGGAAGCGCTTAAGCGGGTCATTGTCTGGCAGATTCAGCGGGCAATGGGGCAGGCGGGTATGAACA
>Ga0306912_1001271_pt1 | contig 11796 bp, 13 predicted proteins | sample AntRauFillE10628_FD_190443 | JGI IMG/M metagenome (GOLD analysis project Ga0306912, IMG submission 190443) | Saline lake microbial communities from Rauer Islands, Antarctica - Metagenome Filla E10 #628 (v2) (version 2) | ecosystem: Environmental > Aquatic > Non-marine Saline and Alkaline >... | reverse complement strand
GTCTCTGCTCGCACCTCGTATATTGCTATAGACGGGTATTACCCGCTACCATTCTCCAACTTACAATTAAGTTGGGTGTGTCCGGACTTTCCTCCCTCTCCAAAAAGGAAAAGGCAATCATCGTGTGCTTTTATTATACAACAATTTAGTATTATTGCAACAAACCTAGCTCTATTGTCCGGGAATCACCACTTTATCACCGATGGTTATTTGGTTTTGTTCTACAAAACCCGCGTTTGCTTCCACCACGAACCAGGCTGGTGTCGGTGAAGCAAAAGAAGCTGGGAACGAGTCGGTAGAAACATTCTCTTCAATATGTACTATCTCACCTTCTTCCGCCGCCCAAAGAATATCTAAACTGTAGTTCATGTCCTTCATCCAGATTGAGTGTGATCCCGGAGCACCAAACGCAAAGAGCTTCACTACTCCTTCGGGCAAGAACGGGGTGTCGGACAGACCCGTGATTCTTTTGGAGAGTGTGTCGGCTACTGAGGCTTGCACCACTACAGACCCGATGGTGAGCGAGATGGTGTTGGGATATATCGTTCGCCAATCTTCAGTTTCGTCTTTTGGTTCAGCCTCTGGGGCATCAGGAATTTGATACTCCCCTCTGGCAACCGATTCTCGCACTGCTGCACGTTCATTTTGAACTGCAAGGTAGCCCCAGACTCCACCACCTATCAATACAAAAACCAACAACAGCATCACAATTCGTTCAGTCCATTTCATACGCAAAATTAAATCAGTGAGTACACGTAGTACGTTACGGTTGAGACCAAAGCGCCCAGCACCGTACCCCACAAAATATCAACTGGTACCATAGCCAACGGCCAGCCCTTGAGCGTTGCGAGATTCGTCATCTCGTAGGTTGCGTAGGTAAAAAAGCCAAACAATGCGCCGTATATACACGCCGTTTTCCAAGAACCTTCTAACACTCCCGGGTACACCGCAAAAATAATCAGCCCCACGAGGTACACCAGATAAAACGCGATTGCTGGAGTCCAGCTGACTTGCATCATCGAACCTAGTTGGTTTTTATAAAAGGAACTAGCAACGACACCCAACCAAATCATGTCGACAACAAAGAAGATTGGCACACTGATAAAGTACAAGGCGATAAAAGTTTGAAAATTCATAACGTTTATTATACCAAAAATACGCTAGCCAGGCCAAGCAAGAAAAAGAGTCCGAGCACGTCAGTAGCGGTGGTGATAAAAATAGTAGACGTGGCGGCTGGGTCTTTTCCTAAATGCTTCATCAAAAGCGGGATGAAGGACCCGGCTATTCCAGCGACCATATGTGCTCCCACCAACGCCACCCCAACCACTGCACCCAACATTGGATTCCCATTCCACACGACAGAAATAAGCGCAACTATCGACCCAATGATAATTCCATTGACCACCCCAGCGCCAAATTCTCTCCAGATAGCCGGCTTAGCTGTCTGGAGCGAAATAGTGCCCAACGTCAGTCCCCGCACCATAATGGCAAAAGACTGGGTCGCAGCATTTCCACCCATTCCAGCGATAATTGGAATATAGACTGACAGAATAACGACTGCATCAAGGGTTTCTTGAAATGACAATACTACTGAACCAGCCAAGAAACTGGTGGCAAGATTTAAAATGAGCCATTTATAGCGGTTTTTCACTTTACGACCAATGGTGTCAAAAGGTTTTTCACTATCGTCCACTCCGGCAAAGTCATACAAAGACTCAGCCGGCAGATCCCCAAACAACGCCTTAGCTGCATCAGAATAAATAATACCCAACACGCTCGTGTCGTGATCGAGGACGACTATTTTTCGCTTTCCCGTGGAGACCAAAATTTCAACCACTTTATTAATCTCGGCCTGGTAGGTGATGCTGTCGATAAATTTTACGTGTTTGCGTAACGCACTGGTATTACGCTCTCGCACCAATGATGCCAACGGCACCTCTCCCAGCAACTCTCCAAACTGATGCACCAAAATTTCCGGATATTTTCCAGTCTCTTGATAATGCTCATCAATAATACCCGCGGCTTCCGCAACCGTCATCGAGGCGTCGAGAAAAAGATAATTAAAGTTAATCAGGGCGAGCGTAGCTTTGGGATGAAATCGCAAGAAATACTCCATTTTTTCTTTTATGTCTCCTTTGAGTTTCTGAACAATCTTTTCCCGACGTTTGGCACTGGGAATCCGCTTGATAACGTGTTCAGCTTGCTGCATATCCATATGATCCAACATATCGACAATTTGATTTGACTTGAGCTGCCGCAAGATTGACTGCTGGACATAGGGAGACAACTTCTCAAAGACGGCACTTTGTTCCGGAACGGATAGTGCGCGTAGAATATTCATTCTTTCGTCTGCCTGATACGTCAGTCGATGAGCGACTGACTGTTTTTCTTTTTTCTTTGGCATTTTGTGTAGTATAGCAAGCCCTGACTGCAATTTACTTTCCTGTAAACAAAAAAGCTAGCGTTTAGCTAGCTTTTTAAAGTGCTCAAGCAAGACGTTAGATGAGTTCAATCTCAGCGTCTGTCTTTAGCGTGGTTAGGTAGGCATCAATCACTTCTTGTTCTTTAGTACCTCGTACCTGCTCTTGGATTTGTTCACTCACTGTTTCCAGTGGTGGCAATTCAGCACCTTCGCCGCCAGCTGAATCATATACTTGCTGAATCTCTTCTTCAGTGACGGTAATCTCTGCCTCTGCAAACAAAGTGTCAAGCAAGGTTTGGATAACCAACTCTTCCTCGATATCTTCTTCTAAATCAGCATACGTCAATCCCAACTCAGTTATTCGGGCTTGCAAAGCTTCTTCACCACCAATCTCGGTCTGGATAGTGTCTAATCGTTCTGCGGTTGCCTCTGCAGAGACTTCAATACCTTGCTCTTGAGCTGCTTGCCTCAAGAGTGTGGTGTTCACGAGCACATCTAGTGCTTGAGTGCGGATATCTGCTATAACCTCTGGACTGGAAGTATCTACTCCTTGTGCTACAGCTGCTTGCTTGAACTGCTGAATGCTGGTGTTGAGGTCAGTGCCGGTGATTTCCTCTCCGTTGACAACCGCCACTACCGCACTATTTTCTTGAGCCGCCAAGTAAGAATCGAATACTCCCGTCGATGAACGACCTTCTTTCTCCATCATAAATAGAACAACCAAAAACGTTAACGCAACAATCACAATTGCAGCGATATACATTCCAGTTTTACTTTTTGCTTTTGTTTCTGGTTCTGCTGGCACGTAGGTTGCTTCGACTTTAGATGGTTCTGCTGCTGGGGTTGGCTGACTTTCTGGCGCACCACCTTGTTCTGGAGCAGCTGACGGCTGCTTGTTTACATCACGTTCTTGTTCACTCATATTCTATATAGATTATTACAATAACCGATTGCTTTTTTCATAGCAAAAAGACTTAATACCCGAGTATGATACACCACCAATTTAAGATGACAAAGCGTTCCCGTGTTGAGCACTCCAGCTGGCCAAGACAATGGCCGTAGCCGCAGCAGCGTTTAAAGACTCACATTGAGGATGGGTAGGGATAGAAATCAACTCATCGCACACCTCTTTAGTTTTTTCGCGCAAACCAGTTCCCTCGTTCCCTAGTACGAACACTGATGGTCGGGTGAATTGTTCCGTCACGGTAGTAGTGGTTCCGTCTCCTTCTAGGCCATACACCCAATATCCTTCGCTCTGTAAGTCGCGTAATACAGTGTTCACATTTGAGATGGTCACGAGTGGGATTTTAAAAGCCATGCCAGCTGACACCTTGACCACAGTTCCAGTCACCGGAGCTTGATTGTGAGGCGGAATTAATACCCCTTTGAGACCAAACGCTGCGGCCGAGCGAATCACTGCCCCTACATTATGTGGGTCTTGTACTTCTCCCAGCACCAACAGTGCTGTATGGTCATCCTTTTGTAAACTCGCTTTAAATTCTTTGTACGCAACGGTCAGCTTCTCTGCTTTAATACCCGCCACAATACCTTGATGAGCTGCCTTGGAAGATACTCCTCTTGGTGGGTTATTCAGATTCAGAGGCTTGAGCGGAATACGCTTTTTTTCGGCCAATCGTAAAATGTCTTCCGCTGAAAAATCAGCTGAAGCATGCACCTCCTGCACCACATCGGGCCGCATCAATAGTACTTCGCGCACGGCATGCTTCCCAAAAATATATTCAATTGGCTCTTTCATAGATGATGGCACTGTACCACGATTTTACGTTCTGGCAATAGACGCAGAAACATAACTTAACGTGCGTTCGTTTTTTATATACTCTGCTACTGTAGAGGCAGACATAGATTTGTACGTTCCACACTCAATCCTCTATATACCTATTTGCGACGCGTTGACTGCTATACTTTGGTCATATGGAATTCTTACCTTTCTTTCTCATTCTCCTGGCTACGGTACTGTTCGCAGCCGCGTTCCGTCGCTTTCACTTACCTTGGGTACTGGCACTGATTACCGCCGGAGTGGTGGTAGGACCGTACGGGCTTGAAGTCGCTGAAGTGACTCCGACTCTGGGATTTCTCAGTCAAATTGGACTGATTTTTCTCATGTTTATGGCTGGTCTGGAAACCAAGTTTGATAGCTTTAAAGAACTCAAATATGATATTGGCTGGCTCTCGGCTCTGAACAGTCTGATTCCTCTGGCGGCAGGAATTGCGCTGGGATTCTGGTTTGAATTCTCTCTTACAGCTTCGCTGTTGATTGGTATTATTTTCATGTCGTCATCGATTGCAGTAATTATCCCGACGTTGGAGTCACTAAACTTAACCCACACAAAACTCGGCAGATCAATCGTATCCTCAACGATTATTGAGGATGTATTGAGTCTCATCCTGCTCTCAATTTTACTGCAATCAGTCAACCCCTTAACTTCGCTGCCGCTTCCGTCTTTTTATTTCTTACTCGCACTTATCATGGGCGGCTTTGCCTACGGACTTCCCAAGATTAGAGCTCTCATTCCCCACCATAGAGACGAGAAAGATTTGTTTGAGTCAGAAGTAAGACTCATCTTTGCCTTGATGATTGGGGTAGTAGTGACATTTGAACTGCTTTGCCTACACCCCATCATTGCTGGATTCTTTGCTGGACTCGTACTTTCAGAGTCCATCAAAAGTGAAATCTTAATCGAAAAGCTGCGGACGATGAGCTACGGGATTTTTATACCCGTTTTTTTTGTAGTCATCGGCATGGAAACAAATATTGGCATATTGACCGAAAGCGCTGCTGTCTTAGGTCTTATCGCGACTATCGTGTGTGTATCAGTCGGCACCAAGTTTTTCAGTGGCTGGATTGGTGGAAAAATCATTGGCTTTAAAAACAAAGAAGCTTCTATTATCGGTCTAGCGACTATTCCCCAACTCTCAACCACCCTAGCGGTTGTCTTTACGGCCGTAGAAACCGGTCTGCTACCAGAAGAACTCATTGCAGCAATGGTCGCTTTAAGTATCGTGACGACTTTGATTGCACCAATCGGTTTACGAATGCTATCCAAATAACATTTACCAGCGTGGTTTCCCAAAGCGCTCTTCAATGTAGAGAATCCTCCAATACCGCATGCCACCAAAGACACCACCTGCCAAACCAGCCACCCACAGCAAGGTCCCTCCAATCGCGTGAATTGTGTCCCAGTTCTGCCACACAAAACTCTCGCTATAGGCAGCAAAATTATTGGTTATTATCCATAACGCCGGCCACTCTAACGCCGCGTGAACCAATAGTGAAAGGAGCAGGGTAAATACAGTAAACAGAAAGATATAGAAACCTTTTTTCATACTCCTAGTATACATCCGAACAAGTATTATTGACAAAAACTCAAAATGTATTATTGTACCGGGACGCTTTTGTAACTCGTGTGGGGCACAATCGCTGCAGACGTCTGACTGATACCCTTTCAGGTTTCTGAAATTTACTTATCCTGCACGCCCCGGAGTGATAAAATGTTTTAAAATGCCCTTTTGGTATATTTTAACCCTCCATTAACTACACAAATTTAGATGCCAACAAACACATCAAGACGTCCAGCAACTGGACGCCGACCTTATTCTGGTTCAGCCAAATCAGGTAACTCTTCTTTTAATCGTAATTCACGTTCTGGTGGCGGTCGCTCAAGTGGGGGCAGCCGATCAGGCGGTGGTCGACCAGGAGGTGGTGGGCGCGGAAGAAGCGGTGGTGGAGCTCGGAAGATGCCTTCATTTGACCCTTCACAGTTCATCAACAAAAATCCCGTTGAGATTAAAGAAGAAATATACGTACCAAAGCACAAGTTCTCAGAATTTGGCTTCCATGCAGATATTGCGAACACCGTGGCCAAACTCGGTATCGAAAATCCATCTCCAATTCAAGACCAGTCTATTCCCCACATTTTGATGGGAAAAGACGTCATTGGAATTGCAGAAACTGGGACGGGTAAAACCGCTGCGTTTCTGCTCCCGCTTATCCAAAAAACGCTGACTGAACGAAACCAGCAGACACTTATCCTGACTCCGACTCGAGAACTCGCGCTTCAAGCTGAAGCTGAATTTCGAAAGTTTGGTGCTGGATTCAAATTGTACGCAACATCATGCGTCGGCGGAACCAGTATCCGACCACAAATTCGAGCCCTCAAGCGAAACAATCACTTCATCATCGGAACTCCCGGACGAATCTTGGACCTGATTAATCGAGGAGATTTGCGACCTGACCGTATTACCAACGTCGTGCTCGATGAAGCTGACCGAATGCTCGATATGGGATTCATCCACGACATGCGTAAGATTCTAGAAGACGTCCGAAAAGACCGACAAACCCTCTTCTTCTCAGCTACTATGACCGACGAAGCAAACCGACTGGTAAATGACTTCATGAAAGAACCAGTGACGGTTTCAGTACGGAAAAAAGACGTAACTGACAGTATTGCCCAAGACGTGGTGCCCTATATGCACGCGCACAAATTCGACACACTCATGAAGCTACTAGAAAATGACGAACTCAAACGAGTGATTATCTTTGGTGCTATGAAACACAGTGTTGAAAAACTTTCCCAAGAACTTACTCGCAACGGAGTAAAAGCTGACTCTATCCACGGAAACAAGAGCCATGGTCAGAGACAGCGTTCCCTCAATGCATTTAAGAGCGGAAACGCTCGCGTGCTCGTCGCCACCGACGTAGCAGCTCGCGGTATTCACGTTGATAACATCACTCATGTTATCAACTACGACTTACCTGGAACCTTCGAGGATTACGTACACCGTATTGGACGAACTGGTCGTGGAGTAGAAAAAGGACAAGCCTTGACCTTCGTTCCCAAAAAGTAACTCATTACTTTTCTGATAAAAAACAGCCGCGTTCTCGCGGCTGTTTTTTTATTGTCTACAACGTTTCTGTGCCAATAAATATCATTGATTTACCCCAAGTAACTATCGAAGTAAATCGCATGGCAGGTGTAGCCACCGGGATTCTTCACTAGATAATCTTGATGATACTCTTCGGCCGGCCAAAACCTATCCAACGGCTCCAGCGTGGTCACCACCGAGTCGTCCCACCGTTGTGATTCGTTTACGATATCAATCATAGCTTGCGCAGTCTGTTTCTCTTCTTCAGAGGAATAAAATATGGCTGAACGATACGCAGTACCTTTGTCATTGCCTTGTTGGTTGAGCGTGGTTGGATTGTGAATCTGAAAAAAGAAATCTAACAGGTGTTGGTAGTCGAGCTGTTCGTCGTCATATTCAATTTCTAGGGCTTCCGCGTGGCCGGGGTGATTTTCGTACGTAGGATTGGTGTTTTCTCCGCCAGTATATCCGGCTTCTGTGTGTATTACTCCGGGCAGATTTCGAAGCAAGTCTTCGAGTCCCCAGAAACATCCTCCTGCAACTACAGCTTTTTTTGTCATATGCGTTTTGTTGTTAGCTTTCTTTCTAGTACTTACTGATATCTGAGATATTTCAGTTCAGGTCTAGTTCGTTACCGGTATTGGTGTGAACAGCATTTCTCCTTCGTTTGTTTGCAGCATGAGATTTCCCTCAACCGTCACGTCATACGTTTCGACCGCAGCTATCATGGCGAAAAACTCTGCTTCTTGCGATTCTGCTAAGCAAGCTTTTTTGGTAGCGGCCATTGCGCTAAAGGTAAGCGATTCTGCAGCCCGAGTATACTCACCCATCCCGTTGTTACAATCTGTGGTGACCGAAAAACGATTTTCTGGCCGAAAGAATAAGGTAAATGCCTCCGCTTGAGCAGGAGTTATCACTTCATCATCTTTCTTGAGTGTCTGCTGCCATTGCCACGTACTGTCTTTGAGACTTACGGCAAAACCAGCGGCTGGAGTCTTGGAAATCTCTTCGACCAAAGTATATTCATATGTACTCGCGTCAGCCGGTACATTTTCTCGCTTGGCGCGGTTTACTTGGATGACGTGTTGGTAGCCAGGTTCAAAATCAAACCCTTCGATTGAAGCAAAGAAATTTTCTCCATTTACTACCAAACACTGTCTGGGACCAACCCCAACGCAATCAACTTTTTCTGGAGCAACAGTGAAGGTGAGCATATCAGAGTCTGTTTCTGAGTCAGCTTGCACCGCTTGACCGGAATCGGGCGTGTCGTCTGGTTCCGAGACTACGTAATAACCAGCCCCAAACACAACCAGTACACTTATCAATAGCAAAATTAGTTTCATAAAATAAATTTAAACAACGTACAATACCAATATTATCTTATCAGTTTTTTACCACACCACACTACACTTTTGAGAAACTCATACCTCAGGCTGTATGTTAATATTCCGATACACTATATATGAAAAAGATTTTGATTGTCGACGACGAACCGTCACTAAGAAGTGCGCTGGGTGAACTTTTGTCCGAAGAAGAAACATTCACGGTGTTTCAAGCAGAACACGGAGTAGCTGCCTTGCAGATTTTGAAAGATGAATCTATTGACCTCATGCTCCTTGATGTAAACATGCCATTTCTCAATGGAGTCGGAGTAGTCAAAGAAATGCAAGCAAAACCAGATGAATACGCACAACCAGATATTCTGATTCTGACCAACAGTGGTGACATGGACACCGTCTCAGAAATGGTCGCTTTAAAAATGTTTGACTACCTCATCAAATCAGACCATTCGCTAGAAGAGATAATCCAGCTGGTAAGAAAGAAACTCGCGTAGTGCGTGCTCATGTACGGTATACTAGCAATTCATTTAACCCGTAAGTGTAGAAAATATGTATCAAGGAAATTGGAAATGTAGTAGTTGTGGCGGAGCAATCACCGAGTTGCCTTTTCAGCCCCGTAGTGAGTCAGGGCTGACCTGCAAAGCCTGTTATGCCAAAGGAAAAGAGTCCGAAAAAACCCAACAGCCAATCGATGAGCTGCAAACGGCCAGCGAACCAATGCCAATGGATGATATTCCTGACTTTGATGAAGCTCAGCTCGCCTCAGAACCAATGCCCGCCGACGATGCGTTCGCAGGATTGGAAACAGCGACTCCAGTGGCAAACGGTGAGAAGCCAAAAATAACCGGTAGCTGGCAGTGCTCTGTGTGCGGTGGAGAGATTACCTCTCTTCCTTTTACACCCCGAGACACCAGCGGACTCAAGTGTCTCGATTGTTTTAAAGCCAGCAAAGGGTAATATTTTTACTTAAAAAACTGACAACCCGAGGGTTGTCAGTTTTTTTATATCAAACAATGCACCGATAAATTGTTTAGGAAAGAATCTTACTAAGGTAAGCCGAAATACCGTTCGTACAAAACCGTACTTCGATCACGTGTGGTCCCATCAGTGACAATGGGTAGTTGAGAAATGCTAGCTGGCCAAGGGAGAGGTAACGTGCCGGTAAAGGCTGCTTTGCCGAACAACACATCGGCTACTCCAGCTCCTTCACTTCCCGGCAACCACACCACCATGAGAGCGTCCCAACCATCCACTTGATCCGTGATTATTAGAGGCCTCCCGGTCACCAACACCACAACCACCTTTTTACTGATAGCTTGTAATCGACTAATAGTCTGCGTATCTGCCTCTGACAACCTAGGGGTTTGCTTGTCACCCCACCCTTCTGCGTAGGGCTTTTCACCCACCACGGCAATGCCGATATCAGCTTTTTGCTCCAGGGTATTAAATTGAGCGTCTGCACGATACACAATTTTTGTGGCCGGGCCGCTAACTGTCTGTATTCCCGCTAAAATAGACGTTGCTCCCGGCAACCAATTTCCGTCTATCCCTTGCCACTCCACTGTCCACGCTCCAGCTTGCTGACCAATATTATCAGCGGCACTCCCAGCCACTAAAATGGTTTTGGCTTCAGCTCTGATTGGTAAAAGATTGGAGTCGTTCTTGAGCAACACTGCTGATTGAGCTACCGCTTTGCGGGCCAGTGCCGCATGAGCTTCAAAATCAGTCGGCTCCGGTTCTTGGACGGACGCATCATCAAACAAACCAAGAGCAAACTTAGCTCGCAAAATTCTCGTCACTGCGTCATCCACTCTGTGCATTTTGATATCGCCAGTACGGACCGCTCGCTGTATGTTACGAACAAAATCTTTGTAATCAAATGGCAACATGACCATATCTACCCCAGCGTTGATGGCAGTGACCGCGCTATCGTAGTCATCGTCGGAAATCTCGTAGACGCCATACCAATCAGACACCACAAATCCGGTAAAACCGAGTTCATCTTTCAACACAGTACGTATGAGATATGAATTGGCGGCTATTTTTGTCTCACCCCAGCTATTAAGGCCCACCATCATACTCAGTGCTCCCGCCTCAATCGCTTGCTGATACGGTGGAAGATATTCTGCTTTGAGACGTTGCAGGTCTTTAGGAGTTACTCCTTGGTCAATGCGAAAATTTTCATTGCTGGATGTGTTCCAGAGCATTGAACCCGCTCCGACAAAATGCTTGGGCGTAGCAAGGACCTCGATACGTTCATTTGCGTCAGCGTTCTGTCCTTGCAAACCTGCGATGTATGCACTGCCCAGTCTACCCACTAACTCCGGGTCATCGGAGAACGTTTCGTAGACTCTCCCCCAGCGTATATCCTGTGGCATGTCATACGTCGGGGAATAGCTCCAGTTGATACCCGTTGCTTTTACCTGCTCCCCCGTAGCGTGCGCAATCTCTTGTACGAGCCCTGCGTCTCCGGTTGCTCCCAGCCCGATAGAGTGAGGAAAGACCGTAAAGCCCGGCACGTTGCTGTGACCATGGATAGCATCAACACCATACAGAATAGGGATGCGCAGACGGGACTGTTTTGACTCAGCCATAAAATCCCCCACCATCTGTCTCCAGCCGACAATGGAATTATCTTCTGGCTTACCACCAAACCCACTGAGCAGAGCGCCCAAACCAAACCGGCTGATGTCAGAAAGTGTTTGCACACTATTTTTTTCCACTAACGCCATCTGACCCACTTTCTCTTCGAGAGTCATATACGAAAGCAGGTCGTTCACCCGCTCATCTATTTCTGCAGTACTGTCCAGATATAATGGATTTCTTGGCACCACACGCGTTTCTTCACTAGAAAAATATTGAGTGGCTAGATACACCACTCCCAATATCACGACTCCTATGAGCACAATGGCCATCACTCTAAACGTATTCATGTGTGTATTATACATTCAGTACATTCTGTCTGCTAACCCTCCTTGAATCATCTCACCAGCACAGCGTGCTGGCTTTATAAAATTTAAATAAAAAAAACCCATCCCGGTGTAGACTTGGTTTTCGTACAGGAAAGGGATGGGGTATAGGTGGGTAGGAAAACCAAGTAAAAAGGATGGATTTGCAGTGACAGTACAAACTGTCATTAATTTTGGAAAG
>Ga0306912_1001267_pt1 | contig 11873 bp, 8 predicted proteins | sample AntRauFillE10628_FD_190443 | JGI IMG/M metagenome (GOLD analysis project Ga0306912, IMG submission 190443) | Saline lake microbial communities from Rauer Islands, Antarctica - Metagenome Filla E10 #628 (v2) (version 2) | ecosystem: Environmental > Aquatic > Non-marine Saline and Alkaline > Saline... | reverse complement strand
TGACTTTTCGACTCCCTTCTAAACGAACTTGTAAGTAATCCTTACAAGTTGCCGCTGCATCGATTTCTTCATCCTCATAAAGTGCCTTCAAGTGTAAGGTTATGTTTTGCGGTGTCGTATCAAACAGCTCCGCCATTAAAGCCTGCGAAAGCCAGATCGTCTCGTTCTCGAACCGGCATTCCACTCGCGATTGCCCATCCTCAGTCGTATAGAGGATGAATTCGCCACTCGGTTGGTTGCTCTCGTTTTCAGACATGATGATTACGTTTTCCTAAATCTTTATATTTTGCGTTCGACCCCTTCTGGTTTCCCATCACGTCTTCAAGTAGTTCGACTACCTGTTGCTGTGTCCAGCGGTAGCCTCTTTGGTAGGCAGGTATGAGAAACGACTCCTGTAGCAAGTCGTTGATTGATTTTAGTGAAATGGTGGATGTGCTCATCGGGTGATCAATTGAAGTTAATGAAATCAAAGCCGTCGTCTTTAAGCTTCGCTAAGTAGTTTTGTCCACCTGCCTGCATTTCAGCTTTTGTGCAAACTTGGTAGATGAGTAGCCAGTATTGGTCCTGTTCTCGTTTGTTTGATTGTAGTAAGGCTCGCGCTTTTTGCTCAATCACTTGAATTTCAGCGCTGAGATTTCTCAACTTTGAATATTCGTAAAGTAGCACTAGGGAGATGCAGTCGTTGGTTTTATAAATTGCAGCTAATATCTCCGAAGATAGGTCTAACTGAATGTCGTATTTGATTGCCAAATGTAGACCGTGAGAAACGCCATCGAGGGTGTTATCTTTGGTTGAATTTCTAATTAAGCTTTCAATGAAGTCTTTTAAATACTGCTGATTCTTTTCCGTAGCAGAGTAAAAGGGAATAAGTGCGCGTTGATCAATGAACTGACAGAGATAAGGGAATTGAATTGTGAGTGAGTAGACTAGCTGAAGGTATAGCTTTTTTGTATTCGAATGGATTTTATATTCATCTTTTTCAAGTTTACCTCTGACCACGCTAATTGCATAGCTTAGCAGCGAACTGTTTGCGTGCTGCTTTTGCAGATGACGTGCGCGGTTGATATAGCTTTCTATCGCACCAAAATGAAGCCACTCGCCTTTTGGGAATTGGAACTGATTGAGGTCTAAGACCCAGCTTTCTTCGAGTGCGTCTGCCATGGGTAATATCTTTGTCTTCTTCTCGTTGGGTGAGAGTTCGTATTCTTTAAGCGCTAGTGTAAATTCTAATATAAATCGTTTTGCTTCATCATGGTCTTTGGCGAAAAAGGTGTAGTCGTCTACGTGGTGGTAGAATTGGCTTAAGCCTTCGTTTCTCAATCGCTCATTCACTCGGCATAAAACGATCTCTGAGAGGATGTTTGATGTGTGTGGCCCAATCAGAATGCCATTCGTCTCATTGTCTTTTGTGCTTCGCTGGCTTTTGTCGAGTTTGTAGCCCCAGTGGTCTCGATGATTCTGACAGTTGTCCTTTGAGTCCGATTTACTATGAATTGCCCATTCCAGTGAGTGTGAATAGATACTGGGGAAGAAGTTTGAGATGTCGGTTTTTACAATGAAGTTAGCGTTCATCGTATAGCTCAATTCTAGCTCCTTGTTTTGGTCTTGTTCAGAGAAAGACCCTTTGAAGTTCATCTCAAAGATGTGGTCCTTATCAACCTCAAGCTCGTGCACAAAGTAGTCGTCTTCGATTATTACAGGTTTATCGGGGATTTTTCTGACATGGATTTTGCTCTCATTGCGAGAATACTGCCCGATATGTTGATTGATCTTGAGCCAGTTGTCTTTGATGAAGAGGCAAAGTGCCTTGTATGATTCAGGGTGCGGAATGCCCATCGTTCGTGGCACATTGGTATTTCTAGTCGCTTGGTAGGTAATGAAAGAATGCGTCTTTTTACTATCTATTGGAGGGGCTATTGAATATGGCGGGGGCGATTGAATCAACCCAATTGACTGAAAGCACCTTGGCGCTTTTTCGGGAAACATGCCGTGTTCGAGGAGCGCTTTATAGACAAAGGCTTCGTCGGATAGATCGGGGTAACCTAAATTGGTAGTTTGCGTTCTCATCAGCCTAGGTTGGGATTGATACGTTCTTCGGCTGATTCCTTGGCTGCCCAGTTGCCATAGACACCGTGTTTTTTTATCATTTCATTGGCTTCTGCTACTGTATATTTCCAATCAATTGTAACTGGTTTGTAGTGTTCATAGTATGCATCACGTGTATACTGTTCTTGCTGGTCACACTGGGTCTCGATGACCAATTTTCCGATCTCTACCCATGCGTGATGTTTTCTTCGATCTTCGTCTGTCAGCCATCCATGTATGATGAAAATATCGCTAGAGAGGCGTAGTTGTTTATAGTAGCCTAAGCTTGTTTCATCTGAGGCTCTATCTTCTTCCACATCCTCTTTGAGTTGCTGAAAGGTCGCCGCATTTTCATATGAGGACTTGTAGCAATCGCCTTTACCAGTATAGACAAAATGAAGTGAAGATTCATCGTAATAGGCCTCCTTGCTGGCGACTAGTCGCTCCCATACTTTTTCTGCTTCGGGGGAACGCTGCTGGTCAACACGCTCGATGCCTTTTGAGTTGCGTTTAATTATTGATGGTTTCGAAGAGCAGATCGGGGTCTCAAAAACGTCGTGGCTGAGTCGTATGAACGCCTCAGGGATTCCTCGCGCTTTGTATTGTTCACAGCCATTGTTGTTCATCATTTCAACGCGCATGAAACTCCCTTCATCTACTAAGTGAAACTCGAATATGTCTTGGTCAATTTGGATGTAGAAGCACCACTTTGTCTTTGGCTCGCCTTCACCTTCAGTGGGATGGCTCTCCTTTTCGCAGCAATATGTGTAGGTGATCGTTTGACCGTCTTTTGCTTTTGCAGTCAGTTGTCCGCTTTCTGGCGGTCTTAATTCCATAACACTCATACCAATCGCGTCTTTCCGGTTAAGAGTTCCTGCATCATGCCTTGTTTGATTTGGCGGGCTTTGCGGAGCTTGGCTGTCAAGGCGTCGAGCTCGGTGTCCATGTCAGAGAGGATTGCGGCGATGGCGTTTTGTTCGGCTACTGGAGGTAGAGATAACTGAAAGTCCTGAACCATTCTCTTATTTAGATTTGCCTGAGTTCCTTGCTGCCCCATCGTCTTCACTTGATTACGAATAAAGGTCAGAAAGTAGTAGAGGAATATATTGCTTAATGCAGCTTTCGTCCTTATGCCCAAAATAGCTTGGCTTGAGCACATTGGCACTTTCGCGATGCTGCACTCGCCCAAGGATGCATACATGGCGTAAAGGACTGTTTCGGCTGGAAAGACTTGAGCGGCACTACAGGCTAATCCCGAAGCTGAGAGGTTTTTAACTGTTGTCGAGATCCACTGACCGCTCTTCGTCATGTCGGCAATAGATACCCAAGGAATTTTGCCATCATAATAGTTAGCGTTTGAGGTTGGCGGAGTGCCTCCACTTCCCATTTCAGACAGTTGCCCCAAGCGATTCACTTCCCACTCCCCAGAGAAGCCGGGGAGGCGGCGGGAGGGGGAGAATTGAGAATGGATAGTTGATAATTGAGAGTTGGGGGATGGCTCTGTGGCTTGGCCGTTATCCATTATCAATTGCTGCGCCATCTCCGGCAGACCTGCGTCTCCATTATCCATTGCAATCGTTGCAGACGGCGGGGCCGTCAGCAACGCCTGCATGCTGCCTTCTTTGATGCGGCGTTTTTTGGCTATGAGTTGCTCCAGCGATTCGATCCACGCATCCGCATCGCTCAAGGCCCCCGCTATCGCTTCTTGTTCGTCTTTGGTGGGTGGGAGGGGGATTTGTGTATTCATGAAACTCCCTTTGGAGATATTTTTCATGCTACCGCTTGTCCCTGTTGCGGTTTCTTTAAGAGTTCTGCTATAATTGGGAGATGCTAACAATTTTGATAGCCAGCTTATGCATAATTGTTCGCGGCTTTTATGATAAGTCATCCAAAGTCTATCTGGAAGGAATAGGTCAGGGTAATCTTTTTTGACGTAGCCACATTCACCCACCAAAGCAGGTGTATTCATTCGGCTTACTATTATCGTGTCGGCTTTTGCCGAGCACTTAGCTCTTTTTAGGTCTCGCGGAATTATCGTTTTACATTCTTCGGGGATGAACTTTCCATTACTTACGCAGGAAGTCTTCAGGATAGATTTATCATGTGAATATTCTCCCTTTCCTGATTCAACAGAGTTTACGCTGATTCCAGAGTGCAAGCCATCGATTACTTCGGAGAGTTTTGATACACCCCAATCCTCTGGAATCACACCAACTTCAGTCTGTTTGTAGCCCGTTGGTAATTGATAATTGAGAGTGGATAATTGAGAGTTGTTTGCTGTGCTCATGCGTGTGCTTCCTTCCTTTGTCGCTTGCTTACTGGACGTTTGCTTCCTCCTGCGCCCGTTGGGCTTCGGCGGACAGGAAAGCTGCACGCTACGGCTTGGCGTAGGGGCTTCACTTGTGACGCCCGCCGTGTTGTTGGCTGGTGCTCTGCGGGCGTCATAAATGAAGCCCCTACGTTGAGATGCGGATATAAAGTCATTATCAATTCTCCCTTATCCATTATCAATTCTCCCTTATCCATTATCAATTTGCTCGGCACGAATCCCATCTGTCCCGCGGGCGCGGGAAATTGAGAGTTGAGAGTTGATAATGGGAAATGTGCGGCGCTGCTCATTGTTGATCTTCTTTTCCTTGTGGGGGGCGCTGCTTGATTTTGGTTTAGGCGTGGATTGATTACATGCGTGCCTTGGGATTGAACGGCCGAGGAATCCTCGGTCGTTGAACGGCGGCTTTCGGCTTCGCTTGTTGGGCGGTCGAAGGGGTGCGGGATTTGGGCACCGCACGCGACGGATGAACGGTGGCTGGAGCGCACCGCTACGGCTGGGGATCTGCGCTTAGCGACTGAACGTTTGCTGGAGCCGCACGCTACGGCAGTTCCTTGGTCCAAATTGGTGGGGATTATTACAACCGCTGCTCTAGCACCCAAGGGCATAATAAAGGGCCCTGCGGGCGAGGCAGGGGAGTTGTTGATTGGGGAATCTACCATAAACCTCTCAAAAATCTGATTCTCTCCTCCCCAAACTCCCCTCTCTAGCGAAGCGGTTGTATAAAAATTGATTTGCAATGGCATTGTGCCGAAGCTGCACGCGACGAGCGGACGGTGGCTGAAGCGCACCGCTACGGCTGGGGCTCTGCATGTTGTGACTGAACGTTTGCTGAAGCTGCACGCTACGGCTTTGGCTCTGGTGAATTCCGCAGACACTGTCTGCGAAATCTCAAAAGATTCGTCCGACAGTGTCGGACGAATGTATGGCTGGTTTAAAGTCATTATCAATTGTCCCTTATCAATTATCAATTTGCTCGGCATCCGGTCGCTCTCTGAATAGCTGGCGCGTTCATCGATCCCGAGGAATTCGAGCACGTAGGGATTTTTGATAAGGTCGGCGGCTTGCTCGACGATCTGACCCTCTTGGGCGAGCGTTTTGACTTGGTCTTTGTCACGACTTAAAGCGAGTCGCTCGAAGAGGCTGGAGTTAATCTGGCGCTTGAGTTCGCGTAGGCTCCAGTCGTTGGCAGCAGACTCGATCTCGTAGAAGCTGCGCTCGTCGGGGTTGGTGACCGAGAGCAGGGTGACGTAGTGTGACCAAGAGAGTAAGTTCAGTTCCGATTGTAGGCGTGTTATCTGTTGTGCAGTTGGATTCTTCCAATCGCTGAGGTCTACGCTAGAAATCCGAGACAGTGTCTCGGAAATTTGATTTTTCAAAATCCGAGACGGTGTCTCGGATTTGATTGGAAGTATATTCGCCGAATAAGCAGTGTAGAAGCGTCTCATCGACTCTAGGTTATCCACCGAGAATCCTCGTCCGATTGATGTCTTTAATGCATTGGATAATTCTTGGAGTAGAGATTCACCATATTGAGCGCGATTGGATCCGTTCTGCTCGAATTCAACGATATAACGTCCCAGTAGGAAATTGCGGATGACTAGGGCCTTGTTTGTAGCCCGAGCAGCAGTCGTGCGAGTGAGTTGGTGAGTCTCCTCGCAGCGAGATATTAATAGCTTAAAATCAAAGATATTTTCCATAGTTAGTTCACTGATCGTCCTGCTGTGAATTCCACCTTATTGAGGTGGCCTCGTGATTTTTTTTATTTGCGGTGTGCTTGCTGGACGTAGGCTATCTCCTCCGCTCTTTTGGGCGCGGTGTAATCGAAAGCGGCGCGTCACGAGTGGACGGTGGCTAAAGCACACCGCTACGGCTGGGGTTTTGGTGGATTTCGCAGACACTGTCTGCAAAATTGCAGCAGCTTTGCGTAGGGGCTTCACTTGTGACGCCCGCCGTGTTGTTGGCTGGTGCTCTGCGGGCGTCATAAATGAAGCCCCTACGTTGAGATGCGGATATAAAGTCATTATCAATTATCCCTTATCCCTTATCCATTTGCGCCGCCACAAACCCCATCTTTTCGAGATGTTTTGAGACTGTCGATTCCAAGTCGGCTGAGCGCTGGGTCAATGAAGCCAGCGGCGCATCGTAGCGTTCGGCGAGTTGTTTAACGCGCTGAGTGAGGCCTTGCGTGATGCGGTCGAGTTCGCTGTGGGTGCGTTGCTGCAAAGTAGCTAGCCATTTGTCGTCCACTGCGAGGGTCTGGATCTCGGCTTCACTCAGCTGCGGATACTTTCCGTAGGCGAGTTTGTCGAGGGCGAGTTCGGCGTCCTTGATCGCTTTCTTGAGGGCGGATTCGGCTTTGTTGAATTGAAGCCAGGCGTTGAGGGCTTCGGGTTCGTTGAGTTGTTGGTTGTAGGGGGCTTGTTGTTCGGCGACTTTCAGCCCGGAATCGCTGATCTCTGCATCGGCCTTACCTGATGTGGTGCAAATACGGAGATTTGCGTTCCCGGGGCACTCCGCTTTGAGCTCTTTCAAGCGCGTCGCGATTGAAGCACGGTTAATCTTGTCCAGCTCGGCGAAGGCACCGTCTTCGCCGCTGTGTTCTTCTTCGAGTTCAGTGCGTTGCGCTTCCAGGGCTTCGAGTTCGGCTTGTTGGCTCTCGATGGCGGCTTGCTCTGGGGCAAAGTAGCGGGCGACGATTAGCTCTTTGGGCACGAGATCGCAGGCCCAGCCTTTGTCTTTTGTTTTGCCCGTCTTCTGGTTGGTCTCGGTGATCCGGTAGGTCTCTGCCTTCCAGCCATCGATGGCGATCAGGTAGGTGTCGTCCTGTAGGACTTCGCTCCAATAGTCCATTAAGTGCTGATAGACGGCATAGGCGTCTAATAATTGAGAATGGATAGTTGAGAATTGATAATTTTTAGAGCTGCTGCTGCTGGTTGGGGTGTAGTGAGCTAACAGGTCTTCTGAGAAGCCGTGGATGAAGGTCTTGGGATTGAAGCCCTGACACAGGCGCTTTAATTCGGCGCTTTGTCGTGTTGACCAAGCAGCGAAGTGATTTTCCAGGCTTTTGGTGAAATTCGTGAGATCGGGGTGCGCCTGCAATTGATAATTGAGAGTTGATAATTGATAATTGGGTTTCGTGTCTGGTAGCTGAGCATTAGATTCTGTGTCTGGACATTTTCCATTATCCATTATCAATTCTCCATTATCAATTAATTGGACGTAGTTCTGACGAAGTGGGCGGAACAGGCTGGCGCGTAAATTCGGGCAAACCACCCAATATTTCTCAAGCGCATCGACGTCGCGCTGCGGGATGCCGCCTTGCAGGTGGGCCTCGATGTCTTGCAGGTCTTCGGCGGCGCGGTTGTCGATGTAGCGCGGGAGGTTGAGATTGAAATCGTTTTTCTCGATCTCTTCGAAGCTGACGGAGCGGGCGTAGCCGGTGACTTCCACGCCTTTGCTGTAGGCATCGACGATCTGGTGGATGTCGCGGGAGCGGAGGCGGTTCTTGGGGCCGTCTTTGATGAAGCCGTTGGAGGCGTCCACCATAAAAATGCCTTTGCGGGCGTGGGCTTCGGACTTGTCGAGCACGAGGATGCAGGCGGGGATGCCGGTGCCGTAAAAGAGATTGGCAGGTAGACCGATGATGGCTTTGAGGAAACCTTTGCGGATGAGCTTCTTGCGGATCTCGCCCTCGGCGTTGCCACGAAAGAGGACGCCATGCGGGAGAATACAGGCTCCTTTGCCAGTGCTTTTGAGGGAGCGGAGAATGTGGAGCAGGTAGGCGTAGTCGCCTTGCTTGTCGGGTGGTGTGCCGAAGTGCTTGAAGCGCTCGTAGGGGTCGTTGACCGTATCGACTCCGGTGCTCCAGCGCTTATCACTGAAGGGGGGATTGGCGACGACATAGTCGAAGGTCTTGAGGCTGTCGCCTTCGAGGAATTTCGGGTCGGCGAGGGTGTTGCCTTGGGCGATCTCTGCGGTGGGGTTGTCGTGCAGGATCATATTCATCCGCGCGAGACCGGAGGTGGTGGCGTCCTTCTCCTGTCCGTAGAGGGTGAGCTCGGTGTTTGCCTCGTCTGCGACCTTTAGGAGAAGCGAGCCAGAGCCGCAAGTCGGGTCGCAGACGGTGGTGGAGGCACTGGTCTGCGCGGCACCGATGCCGAGCACTTTGGCCATGATGCGGGAGACCTCGGAAGGGGTGTAAAACTGGCCCTTGCTCTTGCCGCTCTCCGTGGCGAAGTGGCGCATCAGGAACTCGTAGGCGTCGCCCAGGATGTCGTCGCCTTCGGCACGGTTATTGGAGAAATCGAGCGCGGGCTCTTCAAAGATGCCGATGAGGTTGGTCAGGCGGTCGACCATCTCCTTACCTGAGCCAAGCTTGTTGGGGTCGTTGAAGTCGGGGAAGTCGGAGAGGGAGAGCTGTTGATTGGCCTCTACCAGTGGGGCGATGATGGCCTTGTTGATCTGGTCACCGATGTCCTTGGTGCCCTTGAGCGCAGCCATGTCGGCAAAGCTTGCACCGGTGGGGATGGTGATGGGGGCGAAAGGCTGCCCCGCGTATTTATCGCTGATGTATTTAAGGAAGAGGAAGACGAGCACGTAGTCCTTATACTGAGAGGCATCCATACCGCCCCGGAGTTCATCGCAGCTGGCCCAGAGTGACGAGTAGAGTTCGGATTTCTTAATGGCCATATATGAGTGGACTCAATCGAAGATAAGGAGTGGATTCAAGTCGATAGCTGTTATGATGTAAACGGTTAGATTTCTTACTGTCTAGTCTACTTAGTCTAGTAAAGCGATGTGGTTCTTGTCGGCGTGGGCAAGAGCAGTGTCTAGGCCGCTTAAGCTGTGTCGTCCAACTCGTCGAACTTGGCTTTCATGGTGGGGTTACCTCGGGTCAACTTTTTGATGGTGACGTCCTGAGCCTTGTCGTTGGCGAGGCGGAGGTTGCGGTCAGTGCCGAGGAGGGCTTCTTTGGTCTTTTGGAGGTGGTTGATCGACTTGTCGATTTCGTCGATCGCAGTCTGGAACTTTTTACCGGCGAGATCGTAGTTGCGGGCGAAGCCGGTCTCGTGCAGGAGGGCATCGACTTGCTTCTTGGTGACGGTTTTCTTTTTTGGCATCTCTGGAGGTGGGAAGGTTTAAAAGTGCGAAGGTGGAAAGGTTTGAAAGTAGAGTGGGCGATTACCTGACGATTCGCTGGGAAGATCTGACAATACCTGACGATTTGATCGGTCGATTCGTGACGAGAAGTCTGTCGATTAAGTTTAGTTGGTTTATCTTTGGAGTATGCGAGTGAGTGGTTCAATCGGATGATTATGATGGAAAAATCGGATGATTATCGGATGATTGTGAGCATGCTAAATTTGATAAATCTGACAATACTCAGATTTCATCTGACGATACCTGACGATTTGCTGAGCCGTGGATATAGCGGGTGGCTCTTGCTTGTCCGGTTTTCTGGGCGAGTTTTAGTTCGATGAGAAGCGACATGTCACGGGCGATGGTATCTCTGGTTACTTGGAAATCTTTTTGTAGTTCTGCACTACTCAAGTTTTCGCCGGAAACAAGACGCTGAGCGATGCGTATCTGTCGTTTGTTTAATTCATCCGTAACGGATGGAGGTAGCGAAAGATCCGTAGCCTCGGGAGTTCGTATGCGCGAGAGGTCATCTGCGGGGCCAGGCAGGGTAAGAACGAAGGAGTCGTCATCCAACGCGACTTGTGGCGCATCGAGTCCGTGATCTAGCATGGCATTGCGCATCCGGCGAATGCCGGTGCCGCGTTCCTCCATCCGACGCAGAAAGACTAGGCCTTGGGAAATGAGTGGGTTTCGAGAGCGAGAGCGTGCCTTTCCTGCTTCTAGCTTTTTTAAAGATGGATGGCCTACGGGCTCTCCCGGATTGGTGATGACGATACGGTCAAAAAAGACTTCGACGAAGACACGTTGTGAACTGTCTTCATAGTCGCGGTGAGCCAGTGCGTTGACGAGGGCTTCACGGAGAGCGACTTCGGGGTATTCGTTCAGCTCAAGGCGCTTTAAGCCGACCACCCTAGGCGTCGTGCGCGTATTTTGAAAGATGGTGGCCACGATGGTATCTATTAAATCCGGGATATTTAAGTGGAGTGGCTTTGCGATCACCGCTTCCTCGTCGCGATCCATTCCCTGATATAGATCCAATTGCACGCGGGCTTGCGGAAAGGTGACAGTGGGGTCCTTCGCGGACAGAAGCAGACCGGCTGCCGTTGGGCAAGCGGCGTCCTTGGGATGGTTGAACCAAAGATAGCCGCGTTCGAGTAGTAGCTGCTCCCTGACCTGGGGCTTGAGCTGTTTGCGGGATTCAGGGTCGAGGGCTTTCGCTAGATCGGTTAAGTGGCTGGTCTTGAGGTCGGACAACTTAAGCCCAGAGACGCGTTGCCGATCAAAAATAGACGCTGCCGACAAGGTTGTCTCCGCAATCGTTTTATCATCTTTCGAGGGTGTCAGTTCGTAGGTTTCCTGGATGTGCTCGATCAGTCTCTCACGGACTGCCGTGTGTAACTCTTTGAGATTATCGAAGCGGCTGTAAGTGAACCCGTCGTCTTTGATCTGGTCAAAAAAGGCGACCTCGCTGGCCTCACGCTCAAAGCTGTGATCACCTTTGACACATACGAGCGTTGGAAGCTTCAGTTCTTGAGCACGGTCGTATTCGATATGCGTAGCGGAGCGTCCCTTGCTGGCACCATACTGTTGACCAATGATCAGCACGTAGATCTGGCATTTGTCCAGAAGCTTCAAGTAAGCCTTTTTATCTGGCTTGAGTGAGGCCGGATACTTCTCAAATAGAATGGGGACGGAATGGCGGAGTAAAAAAGGATCTGAACTGAGTAGCACCTTGAGCTGCATGCGTTCCTCTGACAGTTCCTTTTGGACGGAACTGACGAAGACGCGGAGCTTAAGGTTTGAATTTTCTGTGGGCATCTTTTTGAAAGCTTACATTTGGAAAGTCTGAAAATCTGACGGAGTTCTGGCGGAGATGGCGAAGCAAAAGGTGAGAGCGGCTAGGGAGCCTGGGCTGTGCGACTTGAGGTCACGGTTTGTGACTCCAAGTTTCCTTGATATTGATTTTTAGGGTGTAGTGAACTTGCGGTGCCAGATTGGCACTTCAAGTGGGGTGCAGGTTCGCTTTGTTTACTGGTGGCAGCTACTGATGCGAGGGAAGAACAGAAATCGGACGATTCGTTGAGATGGACTGACGATTGTTGACGATTGAATCAGATGATTAAGTGCCATTTTGGTCTTTTCTCATAAAGGAATTAAGTGGTTGTATCAGAGTGCCTTAAGTGGTTATAGCTCGGCGTTCTTTGTGTGGTTCATTATGTGTTTTGCGGTTTATTTGGCGCATTTTCACACAAAGGATCTGCCGTCGTGGCTTGAGTGCAGGCGGCTAGCATGGATTCAAATTTACCTGCGACTTCCT
>Ga0306912_1001265_pt1 | contig 11884 bp, 10 predicted proteins | sample AntRauFillE10628_FD_190443 | JGI IMG/M metagenome (GOLD analysis project Ga0306912, IMG submission 190443) | Saline lake microbial communities from Rauer Islands, Antarctica - Metagenome Filla E10 #628 (v2) (version 2) | ecosystem: Environmental > Aquatic > Non-marine Saline and Alkaline >... | reverse complement strand
CCTTCGGGGAAGGGGGATTTGTATAACTTGATTAATTAATCGAACTCAGGTTTTAAGTAAAATTTAAATGTTCTTCACTCATTAACTGTTAGCATGTAATAATCCCAACAGACAATTCACATATTGAAAAAGCAAATCGATACCATTGTCAATCAACTGAATCTTGCGCCCCACCCAGAAGGGGGATATTATAAGGAGACATACAGAAGTGAGGGTGTCATCCAACCTGATAGTGACGAGAGTTTTTATCCGGTGGGCAGGCACTTTTCTACTGCCATTTACTATCTGCTTGAAAGCTCTGAAACATCCTCTTTTCACAGGATAAGATCCGATGAAACATGGCATTTCTATGGCGGATCTCCTGCGACTATCCATATTATTCACCCTGACGCACTTTATGAAGCGCTCTACCTAGGCCCTGAGATTGAAAGCGGCCAGGCATTCCAGCATACGGTTCCCGGCGGCAGCTGGTTTGGTGTCTCGGTAGACAAAACAGACTCCTACCTTTTGGCAGGATGCTCAGTGGCTCCGGGATTCGATTTCGATGATTTTGAGATGGGCGATTCTTATAAGTTAAAACAAGCCTTTCCCGAACATGTCGCCATCATCGAGCAACTAAACTAACACCACCTCCATTCAGCTTCCCGCGTCTGAGGAGCCTTTCAACTCATTTAGTGTCTCATTAAGAGAGCTTTTACGAACGCCTCCATGAGATGTATGCCAATACGGGTGTCCTTGATGCATCACAATAAGTTGCGGTGACTCGTGCCGTATTCCGGTCTTTTCCGCAACCTCTTTTGAAAGCTGCCGCTGTGCGACAACATCAATCAGATGCAGGTCAGCTTCTTCTACAATCGATTCCAACCCGCTATCAAGACTGCTTTTTGCAAACAAAGAAACACCGCAACTATAGCTGTGTTTATAAATAATCTGCGGCTTTTGAGACTTGTTTAAAATCTCATCGATCTCTTCAATAGTTTGAGGCAGGTTCCATAAGGGATTCTCCTCTGGCCGGCCGCCACCGATATTCCTCAATAATCCAAAAATGCCCATACGATCCCCCCGTCATTACTATGTGTATGTCGATTTACGCGATTCTTAAACAGCCTGAGACTCTGTAAATGTTAGTCCCTGAAGCGCAACAGCCTCACGAAGAACTTCCAGGCCAAGCCCTTCACGAATAATTTCCGGTGAGGGTCCGGTCAGATCTACAATTGTGGTCTCCTGACCCGAGAGTACCTGCTGATGATCAACAACCAGATCCACAAGCTTGTCAAAACGGCTGAGATAGAGTTCTCTGTCTCCCTTATCAGGCTGCCCGTTTTCAACATTCGGAAGCTTAGCAGTAATGGCCATAATCGGGCGGCCCAACTCCTGTATTGTCTCGAGGCAAATTGAATAATTAGGAACCCTAATACCTACTGTTCTCTTTTTGGGGTGGGTCAGCAGGCGCGGTACTTCGCGTGTTGCCGGAAGTATAAACGTAAACGGCCCAGGAATAAGGCGTTTGATCAACTTGAAATTATCATCAGTAAGATTGGCAAACGTAGAAACATGCTCCAGACTGTGGCACATTACCGAGAGGTGATCCTTTTTTCCCAACTGACGAATTTTCCTGATTCTGTCCATACCACTCTTGTTTTGATAGTCACAAACCAACGCATACTGGCTATCGGTTGGGAGGAGGAGAACTCCCTCATCTATTAGTATGTCTACCAAGTCAAATATTTGTTTACGTTTTGGGGTGTCAGGATTGATCTTAATACGTTCAGACATAGTTATTTAGGTTAGTTTAGCTTTGGCTTATATTACAACTTTTATGATCGTCAGCCCGTTTGGTCTGTCGATTATTTTTAACTACTTATTAATACTACAGATTTAATTGTTTGTCAACGATAAGTTTTTAATCTGTGTTATTCTACTCAATACTAACTTATATCAAAAATGGAGCCAAATGAATACGAACATCAAAGCATGGTGGCTTGGTCATTCAGCATTTAAATTGGAATCTCAAAACGGAACCGTCATTTACATTGACCCGTTTTTGTCACAAAATCCGACAACTCCCGATGAGTTTAAAGATGCGAGTGATGCCGACATCATTCTGTTGACTCACGGGCATGAAGATCATGTAGGAGACACGCTTGATATTGCAAAAAAAACAGGGTGTGCAGTTGTTGCTCAAGTTGAGCTCTCACATCTTTTGAAAAAACACGGTCTCGACGAAGAACAGAGTATTGAATTTAATAAAGGCGGCACAGTCGATTTTGATGATTTTTCAGTAACGCTTGTAAACGCCAACCACAGCTCTTCTTTTCAGGGAGAATATGCAGGTGAAGCTGGTGGACTTGTTCTCTCTTTTGATGACGACATCGCTTTTTATCACCTCGGCGACACAAATATATTTAGTGATTTAGATATATATCGCGAGATTTATCAGCCTCAGGTAGTGGCTGTTCCAATGGGTGATCACTACACGATGGGACCACAGGAAGCCGCTATGTGCTGCGAGATGCTAAATCCTAAACTTGCGGTTCCGATTCACTATGGAACATTTCCTGTTTTAACAGGTGATCCTGAGGATTTTAAATCTTTCACTGAAGAGTACTGTGACGCTGAAGTTGCTATTCCACAAGCAGGCGAGCAGTTTTTAGGTGATTAAATAATTCTCTGACGTTATATATAACATATTTATCGAAAAGCCGGGCGCTCCAAAAGCGTTCGGTTTTTTTATTTAGTTAGATAGATAGAGCCGGACTCTTGGCTGCCTTAACCAGGATTATTCACGATGACGTGCGTTTAAGTACCTTAACATGTTAATATTTATGTATTTACATTAATTATCTTATAGCTCAAATTTGAGTGCAGATTTTTTGCGGCGTAATTTTCACGTGCACTGCGTTTGCCCGGGGCACGCCTATGGGGCATATGCAAATTGCTTGCTCAGGGTAGACAGGTAACCTTCCGTCGCCATGTTCACAGTAGTGTTGTTTCAATTATGAATTAAAGGGGTCTTCACCGGATGAATTCGCTTCATCCGGTGAATCGTCTGGCCCAGACATTAACCACCAAAAAATCTGTTAAGGTAATGAGGAGCCCTATTCAACTCATCCGATGACGGGAAGTCAGCGGATTAGAATTTATTTCTCAACCCGACAATTCAGAATTGGACTTTACAGTAGAGGTTGTCCAAAAAGTGAATTTGCCAGTAACCAAGCTTAAATAATTTAGACATTTAATCCCTCTCTATTAGATAGAGAGGGATATAGGGTGAGTCGGGATAAAGATCCCAAATTATTTAAGCGGAATAGTTGCCAGTAAACCTTTTTGGACAACCTCATTTAAAGTCTAAATTATTTAAGCTTAGCAACTTATTACGTTCCTTTTTGGACAGCCTCCTTGGAATATAATCCGGGTTAAACGTAGGAATTGAGAATAAAGAAAATAACAACGCCGGTTACAGATACATAGAGCCATATCGGAAATGTCCACTTAGAAACTTTACGATGTGTTTTGAACTTCCCTGAAAATGCAAAATAGTAACTGGTAAGCACAAGAGGTACTACCGAAGCTGAAAGAATGATATGGCTAATCAGGATTGTAAAGTAGACCGGCCGAATCCACCCTTCTCCCGGAAATGGCGTGTGTCCCACAAAATTGTGGTAGAGCAGATAACTGAACAAAAAAAGCGACGACGTTACAAATGCAGTCAGCATTAGTTTCATATGCGTAACATACTTTTTCTTTTTAATCGCTATAAACCCGGATATGATAAATAGTGTACTGGCACTATTTAAAAGTGCGTTCAAAGCAGGGAGCTGATTAACCCAGCTGGCAGTCGTCGCTGCTGCCTCCTTATAGTAGAGTAGCCATATAATAAACAGGAACGCAATAGTGCTGACCAATATTATCACGCCAATTGCTTTAGCTATACTAACTTCCTTTAAAAAGCGAAGGGTAATCTTCTCGTTTACTGTTGAATCCATTCCTAAATAGTGTGGGTATTTTAATTTAAGCAGATGCTCAATAACCGGTGATTAACGTCAGGTTAAATTGAACACCTTTGCCACAAAAGATCGTTTCGGAGCAAAAAAAATAAACTCTGGTCTGTTGAAACTTAAAAGCCTCTACTTCCTAAATTCAACTCTTACATCATCTTTTGATAGTCGTTAAATATTAAACATTATAGAGCGAAAATATTTATTCGATCACTAAAAATTTCTGCGCTTTTTTTTACACATTTGTTGAATCTGCGCCCTATATTTAGGCGATTGAACGAACATATACATCTTACAGACATCAACTTATTTAGAATGACTTTAAATACAGGAAGTAGGTCTGCAGATGTATGTTGGTTAAATAATTTTCGGTACTTTCTGTCCTACAGAAATTGGCTTGCTACTACTAACAACTGGTAATATTTATCACCTTTTATGGCTCAGATTTTTCCAAAGTGGACAAATGAGGCTCCACGCAGAATTCTTATAGGCGCTATTATCATTCTTAACGCAGTAGTTTTTGGTGTTTGGTATTTCTTCTCTCCGGAGTATACCAATGTAGGGTACGCCCCTGAACAGCCCGTCCCTTACAGTCACCAGGTGCATGTTGGGAAGCTCGGTATGGACTGTCAATATTGTCATACGCAGGTAGAGGAATCGAGGTATGCAAATATCCCTGCCACTCAGACCTGCATGAATTGTCACAATCAAGTCTTAACCAATAGCGAAAAGCTCGCTCCCGTTCGTGAAAGCTGGGACACTAATGAACCCATTGAGTGGGTTCGGGTACACATGCTACCTGACTATGCCTATTTCAATCACTCTGCTCACGTAAGTGTTGGTGTTGGATGTGAATCGTGCCACGGCAGGATAGACCGGATGGAAGTAGTCTACCAGGCTGAACCATTAAGCATGGGCTGGTGCCTCGACTGCCACAGAGAACCTGAGAAGCACGTTCGTCCAGTGGAGGAGGTGACAACCATGGGATATGAAGTTGAGAACCAACTTGAAATGGGCCGGGATCTTGTTGCCAAGCACAATATTAAAGCCCCTACATATTGCCAGGCCTGCCACCACTAATATTCTGATTCGAACCGAACTGTATTTCGAAACTGTTTCAATTAAATTTTTTCCATAACGAATGAGTGATCAAAAGACGAACGATACCACTTACTGGAAAAGCCTTAACGAGCTCGCCAAAAATAAAGAGTATCAAAAGTATTCTGAGCGCGAATTTCCTGAAGACGCGTCTGAATTAACCGACCAGGTATCACGACGGAGTTTTCTCCGGGTCATGGGCGCATCCATTGCTCTGGCCGGATTTGCTTCCTGCCGGAAGCCAATGCAGAAAATTCTGCCTTTTTCCAGGCAGCCTGAGGACCAGGTGCTCGGAGCGCCGAATTTCTACGCTACAAGCATGCCGTTTCAGGATACTGTTGCCGGCCTACTTATTGAAAACAATGAAGGGCGTCCTTCAAAAGTTGAAGGTAACGAACAACACCCATCAAGCCGTGGAAAAACAAGTATTTATCACCAGGCCGCGATTTTAGGGATGTATGATCCCGATCGATCGCGCCATCCACAACGCAACGGCGAGCAGGTGTCTTATGACGATTTTGCTGACTTTGCGGCATCACATTTTGCCGAGACCGACCGAAATATCTTATTCATTAGTGATGCAAGTTCATCACCCACCCGGCATCGGCTGAAAGCTGATATTCAATCCCGATTTCCTAATTCTCAATGGGTTACACATGAACCTTTTAATGATGAAAACCGGATTGAAGGAACAAATCTCGCATTTGGACAACGATTGAGAACAGTTAATCATTTTGATGATGCCAGTATCGTGGTCTCATTTGACGACGACTTTATGACTCCATCAGGCCATAAAAACAGCGTTGAAGCTGCAAGACAATTTTCAATGGCCAGGAATGTAAACGGCGTGGAAGACACCATGAACCGTCTCTACTCTGTTGAGAACTCTTATTCTATCACAGGTTCGATGGCAGATCACAGACTTCGGCTGAAGTCCTCAGAAATTGAAGCTATGGTTTTTGCCCTTGCTGCCCGATTGTCTCAAAACCTTAACGGCCTTGACGCTTATTCCGGTTACTCCAACGAAATGAGTAACCACGAAATGATTGAAACGCTGGCCACCGAACTGATTGTAAACCGCTCCAACTCTATTTTAACTGCAGGAACCGGCCATGGTCCGGCTGTTCACGCAACAATATCCGCACTTAACAATGCACTTGGTAATGTTGGGTCAACTGTAACACTGCATGAACTGCCGTTTCAAGATAATGTCGACAACACTGTCGCCTTTAAAGAGGCAGTATCTCAAGCACAATCTGGTGCGTTCGACACAGTTGTAATACTCGAATCTAATCCGGTATTTACCGCTGCAGCCGATCTTCAGTTTGCAGATGCCATCTCCAATATTGAGACTAAAATTCATCTGTCAGAATATGTTGATGAAACGTCGCGAGTCTGTGACTGGCACGTGAACAAAGCTCATTTTATGGAGGCCTGGGGTGATGGATTTGCCTATACCGGCCAACGTTCAATTATACAGCCCCAGATTGCTCCGCTCTTTGGTGGAGTCAGTGAGATTGAGTTCCTCCATACCCTTTTAACAGGTGAGGCCGGCAGCGGATATGATCTCGTCCGGGAAACATGGCAAAATATCCTTTCAGGAAATTTTGAACAAGATTGGGAACGTACGCTCCACGATGGAATTAATGATAGCAGCAACGGTTTCCCAACTGCGACCGTTAGCACTCAGGCAGGATTTGCATCTCAAATCACCCCAATGCTGGAAACTGGCATTACTGATGGAATTGAAATTACGATTAAACCTGATCCCACGCTGTTTGATGGCCGATATGCCAACAATGGCTGGCTTCAGGAACTGCCCGACCCCATGACCAAAATCACATGGGATAACGTTGCACTGATGAGCCCGTCTACGGCTACGTCTCTCGGCTTGCCAACGGAACGGAGCTTTAGCAGCGACGAAGTACCTGTTGTTCGAATCGACACAGGTGACGGTACTATTGAGATAGCCGCATGGGTTCAGCCCGGGCACGCTGACAACTCAATTACGCTTTATGCGGGCTACGGCCGAAACACAATTGGCAGGGTAGCCGACGGGGTTGGCGTTAACGTTTACCCGCTTCGCACCACCGGGTCGCCCTATTACAGAACTGCTGATGTGTCAGCAACCGGCCAAGTTTATGAAATTGCCTGTACGCAAGATCATAACAGCATTGAAGGCCGCGACATGGTTCGTGCAGCTACGCTCGATCAATATCGCGAAAACCCGAATTTCTCCTCATACGAAAGTGTACACGGCTATGAAGTTCCGGGAATTGAAGAAGCTCAAGAACATGCTATCCACAGTAGTGATGATTATACCGGTGACGAGGTAAAAGGTCCCATTTCTCTTTTTGATGAACAGTATGGGCCTGACTATCAACCGCAATGGGGTATGGCAATTGACCTGAACACCTGTTTTGGGTGTGGAGTCTGTACCATAGCCTGCCAGGCTGAAAACAACATTCCTGTTGTAGGTAAACGGGAAGTAAGCCGGCGACGAATTATGCACTGGATACGGACCGATCGCTACTATGAAGGCGATGAGGACAATCCCGGGGTTTACCACCAGCCGGTACCATGTATGCACTGTGAACTGGCGCCGTGCGAGCAGGTTTGCCCTGTAGCGGCAACCGTTCACAGTCCAGACGGAATGAATCAGATGACGTATAATCGCTGTATCGGAACACGGTACTGTGCAAACAACTGCCCTTTTAAAGTACGGCGGTTCAACTTCTTCCACTATTCTGAGGAATATCTTACCACCGGCGATGATCCCGAGATCATTCAGATGGCAATGAATCCTAATGTAACGATTCGCTTCCGCGGTGTGATGGAGAAGTGCAGCTACTGCGTGCAGCGCGTTAACCGTGCGAAGATTGAAACCCGTAAAGAGACCGGGTCCAGAAAACCCGAAGATGGTACTGTGAAGACCGCATGCCAGCAGGCGTGCCCGGCTGATGCCATCAGTTTTGGAGATCTGACGGACAGAGACAGTGTTGTTTCGCAACATAAGATGAATGAACGTAACTACGTGATGCTGGAAGAGATCAACGTACGGCCGCGCACATCTTATCTTGCCAAATTAAGAAACCCGAATCCTGAATTGTCATAATTCAACCAAGATATTTAATCGCAACAACTACAACATGAGCAAAACGTACGACTACGTTCCTGAACCAGCATTGGTAAAGGGGAATCACGATTTTAGCAGTATCAACTCGCTGATCACGGATATCAATCTGAGGCCTACGCCCAAAGGTTGGTATATCGCCTTTGGTCTGTCTAACATATTACTTTTTGTACTTCTGTTTTCCATAGGATATCTGATATGGGAAGGAACCGGTATATGGGGCCTGAACCAGCCCGTAGGATGGGGCTGGGCTATTATCAACTTTGTATGGTGGGTTGGAATTGGCCATGCCGGTACATTGATTTCAGCAATTCTATTCCTGTTCCGACAGGATTGGCGTACTGCAATTAACCGTTTTGCTGAAGCTATGACTATTTTTGCGGTGATGTGTGCGGGTATCTTCCCCGCTATTCACGTGGGACGTATCTGGGTTATATACTGGGTATTCCCAATACCTAACTCCATGGCCATGTGGCCAAACTTTAACAGTCCCCTCCTTTGGGACGTTTTTGCGGTATCTACCTATTTTACGGTGTCTCTGCTTTTCTGGTATGTGGGCCTTGTTCCTGATTTTGCGACCCTCAGAGACCGCATCAAAAGTAAATATGGCAAAATGATCTACGGAGTCGCAGCCCTGGGCTGGAGAGGCAGTAACCGCCACTGGTGGAACTACGAAAAAGCCTACATGATTCTTGCCGGCCTGGCTACTCCCCTTGTACTGTCGGTTCATACAATTGTATCCTTTGACTTTGCCGTTTCTATTATTCCCGGCTGGCACACCACCATTTTCCCGCCCTACTTTGTTGCGGGGGCCGTGTTTTCCGGTTTTGCAATGGTGCTTACGCTTATGATTATCTGCCGTAAGATCTACGGACTTGAAGAGATCATGACTGACGATCACATTGAAAAAATGAACCTCATTATTCTTGTGACGGGTTCAATGGTTGGTTTCGCCTACCTGATGGAGTTTTTTATCGCGTGGTACAGCCAGGTTGAGTACGAGAAAGCAATTTTTATTATCCGTGCAACAGGACCCTATGCATGGGCCTACTGGATTATGATTTCCTGCAATGTATTGTCGCCTCAGTTTTTCTGGTCCAAGAAACTTCGCAGGAATGTTACGTTTACGTTTATAATCTCGATCGTTGTAAATATCGGGATGTGGTTTGAGCGGTTTGTGATTACTGTGAGTTCACTCTCAACTGATTACCTGCCGTCATCCTGGGGTTATTTCTCCCCTACCATTTGGGACATATTGACTTATGTGGGTACTTTTGGACTCTTCTTTACATTTTTTCTTCTGTTTCTGCGGTTCATGCCGATGGTTGCAGTTGCCGAAATTAAAGGAGCAATGCCACAAGCTGATCCACACAATTACGATCCGGAAACGCGTGACTATTCTCCGCAGGAGATAGAGATTCCTGAACCTAACAAAGAATCTGTATAATCATGAGTACTGAAACCTCAGAAAATAAGCTTTATGGAATTCTGGCTGAAGTCAGAAATCCCAAGGAACTGATTGATATTGCCCGAACCGTTAATAAAAACGGGTATAAGAAGTACGATACATTCAGTCCGTTCCCGATTCACGGAATTGACAAGGCCATGAGCCTTCAGAAATCCAAGCTGGGCTGGATTGTACTGGTTCACGGACTGATCGGATTGACGGGAGCTCTATCAATGATCTATTTTATGATGGTGTACGATTATCCGCTGAATATCAGCGGTAAATCATTGATGAATGTACCGGCATGGATACCGGTCACGTTCGAGCTAACGATTTTACTCTCAGCGTTTGGTACTGTCTTTGGCATGTTTTTCCTGAACGGTCTGCCAAAATTGAATCATCCTCTGTTTAATTCAGAAAATTTCAAAAAAGCTACCAACGATGGATTCTTTATCTGTATTGAGGCTGATGACCCGCAGTTTGAGCCTGAAAAAGTTCATCACCTGCTATCAGTTGCCGGTGCAACAAATATTGAAGAAATTCACGATGACGCCTGAAAATATTGACTACCTTTTAAGTAGAACGCCTTTACTATGAGATTGACAACTTCACAAATAGCATCCCTGCTTCTGTTTTCATTTCTGCTGATGTCGTGCCGTGGCCAGATTTCAGAAAAGCCGCCAATCAGCCCACAGCAGAATATGCAGTTCCAGAACAGATATAATGCCCAGGAAAATAATGAGTTTTTCGCCAACAACATGTCGATGCGTCCCCCGGTTGATGGTACCATTGCACGAGGGAATCTCAGGCAAAACCCCGAGCTTTATCAGGGGCGCAATGAAAACGGTGATTTTGTTACAGAGAATCCTCTTGAAGTAACCCGTTCATTTCTCTACAGGGGTAAAGAGCGGTATGATATCTACTGTACGCCATGCCATGGCAAGGTAGGGGATGGACAAGGTATTATCATGACCGGCCAGTATGGTTACGTACCTGCACCAAGCTACCACCGCCAAGCCAGCTACGACATGCCCGACGGACAGTTTTATAGTGCAATTACTGAAGGGATCCGAAGCATGCCGGCCTATAATACCCAGATAAAAGTTGAAGATCGCTGGGCAATTGTAGCCTACATCAGAGCACTTCAGAGAAGCCAGAATGTACCGCGCGAAGAAATTGAAGAGTATAACATAGACCTTGCCCAGCTTCAAACGGAATATGAAGCAATGATAGAGCGGGAGCAAGCTCTTGCAGAGGCCAGAAGTGCATCCAGTGGTGAAGAAGAGATCTCTGCAGCACGTGGCGAAAAACTTTACACAGCAAATGCCTGCCAGACCTGCCACTCACTTGATGGTTCAAGACGTGTAGGCCCGAGCTTTGTGGGGCTTTATGGCGCTGAACGCCAGTTTGCAGATGGAACAACAGCGGTTGCAGATAGTGCGTATATCGCGGATTCTATCGTAAATTCGGGCGATCAGATAGTCGAGAGCTATAACAATGTTATGCCACAGTATGATTACTTGTCAGAAGGCGAAATTCAGTCGCTTATCGAATTCATTAAAGCACAATCAGATAATTAACGAACAGCGAAAGACCTTATTCAATGGCTTCACACAGTCCACAACTAACAGATTCTGTTCAAATTCCATCACAGGTTGATCTCACCAAAACCTTTTTTGGGGTGGGTATCGTCGGGTTAATAGCCAGCTTTGTTGGATATTTTATAAATCCATACCAGTTTTTCTTCTCATATCTGACAAGCTTTACTTTTTTTACCAGTTTTGCCCTTGCTTCCATGTTTATGGTCATGATTCACCATATCACCAAGTCGTCCTGGGGCACTGTTTTGAGACGAATTCCAGAAACCGCATCCTCCTATCTCTGGTTGTGGGGCCTGTTTTTTATTCCGATTCTCTTTGGAATGAGCAACCTCTACCAGTGGACAAATACTGGATATGTGATGGACGACCCCATTTTACTGGGTAAAGTGCCATACCTGAACGAGCCTTTTTTCGTCATCCGTCAGTTCATCTACTTTGGAATCTGGGGGTTTCTTGGGTATAAGCTCCATAAAGTATCCACCGATATGGACCGCACTAATGATTGGGGGTTAACGACCTTGCTCAGGAAAGTGAGTGCACCAGGTATCCTTATTTTTGCATTAACGGTGGCGTTTGCGAGCTTCGACTGGCTGATGTCGCTTGATGC
>Ga0306912_1001264_pt1 | contig 11885 bp, 7 predicted proteins | sample AntRauFillE10628_FD_190443 | JGI IMG/M metagenome (GOLD analysis project Ga0306912, IMG submission 190443) | Saline lake microbial communities from Rauer Islands, Antarctica - Metagenome Filla E10 #628 (v2) (version 2) | ecosystem: Environmental > Aquatic > Non-marine Saline and Alkaline > Saline... | reverse complement strand
CTTAGTTAGATCGATGTCTGTCATCCTGAGCGTAGCTGAATAAAGAGCATAGCGATGAATGAAGCGAAGTCGAAGGATCTCCTCGCACTGAGCAAAAACCAACCAAAGAAAATCCCTTCACAAATGAGTTTTTTGGTGAGAGGCCGTTGGCAAAGGAATTTGCTACACAAGGAGTTCCTTCGACTCCGATCGTCGCTTCGCTCCTTCCTTTGCTCAGGATGACAGGGGGCTTTGTTAGTGATGGGCGCCGTTTCAGGCACCTTGCCTAAGAAACAATTCCTGTTTACGCCGCTAACAGTTGAATACATCGGATTCGGGCACCGGCGTAGGTAGGAGTTTTGCTAAATTGGGATGCCAATACGCCGGATACTCTTAGTTAGATCGATGTCTGTCATCCTGAGCGTAGCTGAATAAAGAGCATAGCGATGAATGAAGCGAAGTCGAAGGATCTCCTCGCACTGAGCAAAAACCAACCAAAGAAAATCCCTTCACAAATGAGTTTTTTGGTGAAAGGACGTTGCTTGAGGGAGTTGCTACGAACGATGCTCATCTTTTGAACGCGAAGCGAAATCCTTCGACTCCGGTCGTCGCTTCGCTCCTTCCTTCGCTCAGGATGACAGGGAGTCTTTGTTAGTTAAGGGCGGCGTTTCAAGCTTCCAGATTAATACATAACCCCCATTCACGCCGCCAACGATGGAATACACCGGATTCGGGCACCGGCGTAGGTAGGAGTTTTGCTATATTGGGATGCCAATACGCCGGGTACCATTAATCTAAACAAAGCCTGTCATCCTGACCGCAGGACCGCTTTTTGGGCCGAAGTCGAAGGATCTCCTCGCACTGAGCAAAAACCAACCAAAGAAAATCCCTTCACAAATGAGTTTCTTGGTGAAAGGCCGTTGCTTGAGGGAGTTGCTACGAACAATGCTCATCTTTTGAACGCGAAGCGAAATCCTTCGGCAAAGCCATGCCTTGGGTGCGACTCCGGTCGTCGCTTCGCTACTTCCTTCGCTCAGGATGACAGGGGCCTTTATTAGTGAAGGGCGGCGTTTCTGGATACCAATCTAACGATAAATTCTGCTTACACCGCCAACACCGGAATTCCTCACAATCAAGTTACGCGTCCTCACGTAACAAAAGCCCCAATCGGGGCTTAACATCAGTAGCCCCGTACAAGTGCCGTGTTTTCGCGGCACGCAGTGCGGGGGTAAAGAGATGAGCAGATTATGACCCCCGAGGCGATAGGTTTCACAAAGGCTACCACTTGAATCGACGGGGTATTTCCAGGTTTAATCACTGACCTGAGATCTCCTCATGCTGGGTAAAAAACAACCAAAGACAATCCCTTCACAAGTTTGTTTTATTGAGGGAACGTTGGTTAATGGAGTTGCTATGAACAATGCTCATCTTTTGAACGCGAAGCGAAATCCTTCGGCTACGCTGGCGCTTCGCTCAGGATGACAGGGGCCTTTATTAGTGAAGGGCGGCGTTTCTGGCAACTTGCCTAAAAATGAACTCCTGTATACGCCGCCAGCGATGGAATACATCGGATTCGGGCACCGGTGTAGCTATGAGTTTTGCAAAATTGAAATGCCGATACGCCGGATACTCTTAGTTAGATCGATGTCTGTCATCCTGAGCGTAGCTGAATAAAGAGCATAGTGATGAATGAAGCGAAGTCGAAGGATCTCCTCGCACTGAGCAAAAACCAACCAAAGAAAATCCCTTCACAAGTCGCATTTTTGTGAGAAGGCCGTTGATAAAGGGAGTTGCTGCGAACAATGCTCATCTTTTGAACGCGAAGCGAAATCCTTTGGCAAAGCCATGCCTTGGGTGCGACTCCGATCGTCGCTTCGCTCCTTCCTTCGCTCAGGATGACAGGGGGTCTTTGTTAATGATGGGCGGCGTTTCTGGCATATAAATTCATGAATGGCTTATATTTACGCCGCCAAGTGGATTTCTTCTAAAAACTACCCAAATATTATTTCCCCAACATCCTCTCATAAAGCTCAACATAATCCTGGAACCGATCTTCCTTATTGTAATACTCAACCGCACGTTTCCTGCATGGTTCTCTGTATGATTCCCGATTCTTTTCAGAAATTGTATGTAGTGACTGAACAACACCCTCAAGATCTCCCTGCTCCACTACAAACCCGGTGGTCTCATCCACCGCCTCTGGGCTTCCCCCGGTATCGTAGGTAATGACGGGAGTGCCACAAGCCAAAGCCTCGATATTTGTGGTTGGGAAATTATCAATGTACGTTGGATTCACAAAAACAGTAGCTCGGCTATACCATTTCGCCAATTCTTCTGTACTTTCAGTACGCTCAATACCTTTTATCCCTCTAGGCAACCGTTTGATCTGTGATGGTTTTAAACCTATAAGAACGACCTCGACTTCCTCTGGAAGTTCTTTATGTAATTTAAAGAAATCATTGAGACCTTTTCTCTCAGACCATTGACTCGCCACACCCAACACGATCTTCTTCTTACGTATATTCTCATATGGTTTAAATACATCAGTATCCACGCCGTTGTGTATTACTCTTACACGATACTCATTTAAGAAGGATTGCTTTACCAAATCTTTTAGCCAACGGCTCGGCGTGACAATTGTAAGATTGGGGTGCCCAGTAAATAATGTTCGCTTATCCTCAAAATTTAGAAAGCTGCGATCCATGAACCAACTTTGAGGGTAGTAGCCCGTCAATGGACAATTTTGACAATGTGTCTTCCACTTTTCACAACCAACCCTGTCAAAATAAGTACAGTGACCGGTAAAAGGCCAGCAGTCATGCAGTGTCCATACAACAGGTATTTCATGTTGTTTTAAATACTTAAACAATATCCCGACATGTAGATAGTAGCCGTGCAAGTTGTGAAGTCCAACCACATCCGGCTGGAAGTTTTTAATCTCCCTGAGGAACTGTTTTGTAGCTTTTACTGACGAGAATCCGTGGTTGTCCAATAACCGTGTCTGAATAACATGATTATATACGTTTAGCTTTCCACCAATTCTAATTTTGCGGGATTCACTTGGCCTGTCTCCCCTTCCGAAAGCAATTGCGCTTTCATGGCCGTTTCTCATCATCACTTTACCAATATCTTCAGCTATACGGCCTGTACTGCCGGAGTTCACGGTTACATTTACCTGAAGAAGTTTCATGCTAGTAGTTTGTCAATAGTGCTATTCAAAATTGCCACCTGGTTATTAGGATTGTAATAGCGATCAATCATATCGTAACAGGCGTTTCTAATCATTTTGCGATCATGATGCTCATCAAGCCATTTATTTATTGTAAATGCTATATTCTCTTTCTCCCAATCAAAGAAGCATCCTGTTTTACCCTCTTTAATGGCTTCAAACTCAGGCATTTGTTTTGTGAAGTTGTCATGCGTGCATACCGGCGTGCCATATGAAAGTGAGTGTATGGCCGTCAGGCCTACATTTCCGGGTGACACACATAAATCGGCATTGGCGATCAGTTTTGCCAACGTAACTTCATCATAACATGCTCCAAAAAAATGCACGTTATCCATCCCCGCAGCCTCTCTTTCCAGGAATGCTTTTTCACTTCCATCACCAACTATTATGGTATTCACGCTGGTCCTGCTGGCGGTAAGTTCCTTTACGGACTGCAGTAACTTCCCAATATTTTTTTGCGGAGTTAGTCTACCTACAAAAATCAATACAGGGTCTTCATTTTTAAAAATCCCGGTTTTCTGGTAGTATTTCTCACTTATAACCTCATCCCTGAGTTCCCTGCTTTCCTGGTAGTCGAGTGAATTATATATGACATCGATCTTTTCTTCTTTTATTCCCGAAATAAGCAGCTGCTTTTTTGCCCAATGACCATATACCAAGTTGAAATCGGCCGTTTTATGAAAAAGAACCCTAAATACTTTCTTCAGGCCCCTCTCATCACCGTACATCCCATGCCCCCACGACAGCACAGGTGTTTTTTTAATTTTCAGGATAAACATCGATAGCCAACTTGAAAAAACATTCATATCACCAAGTAAAATAACTGCATCCCATTCTTTGAAAAGAACTCTGTTTAAGACTCCAATCTGGAATATCAATCGTCCCAAAAGTCTAACATTTTTTAAATGATGAAGACGGGTTTTTATCGATCTCCACTTTTTTTTATCAAAATCAATACTCTTAATGCCGCTGGCTGATTTCCTTCCGAAGAAAAAATGGTATTGATGACTTTCATCGCTTAAAATTTTATACCAAAGAGCTTCTCTATAATGAGGTGCAATATTGGTAAAATGAGCTACCTTCTTTACACTCATTTTGTAAGTGACTTTATTTCAGCCATATAGGATTCGAACATTTTTTCTAATGAGAATTTATCAGTTGCTAAATTTTTCGCATTACCTGAATACGTCTGGTAATTAGAAAAAATGTCTTCAATTTTATTTACCAACTCCTTCACGTTTGGATATCCCAATTTCCATGGATCAGATCCATAGGGTACAATTTCACCTGCCCCATTTTTTACCAGTTCGGGCAAAGCCCCGGTATCAAATGCTGCTACAGGTGCACCTGAAGCCATCGCTTCAATAACCGTATTTGGACACGCAGGATTAATATCCAATGACAAGTACACTGAATTATGTAAAACACTGAACACCTTATCTCTTTCTAAAAACCCCTTATATTGCACTCGTTCATCAATTCTTTGTTGGTTTTTTTTATTTTCAAATTTACCATATAACTCAATCGTTACATCTTGTAGCAAAGAGTGCGCCAATTCATTGATTAACTTAACCGCATATGGTGAATAATCGATAGTGCCTTCCAAAATAACGAGTCGTCTTTTATCAAATTTAGAGCCAGATTTTCCTATGTTATCGGGTATATCTACCCCATTGTAAATAATGGAGGTATTTTCCCTCTCTTTCCACCCACTTTTACTCCACCATGTTTCAACAAATTTGCTTTGGTAAACTATTTTATCAGCTAAAAATGCATGAATAAATTTATTAGTCCAGTTTCTAATTTCAGTTACAAAGTACTTTTTGACACCTACTTTTGTCTTCTTATGAAGCCAATTTATACCATCAAGCCTGTATAAAATTGGAACTCCTTTAAGTTTCATTTTCAAAAGCCAAAACAGCTTACGGGTCCCTCCCACTACTAATACTATATCAGGATCATTTGTATCACCCGCGTAACCTATAGTCCATCCTCTCTTTTTCAATCCATCTTCAAAACGAACCTGAAAACTTCCGGGGCCACCTGACCCAGCTGTATGGGGAAAATAAATGATCATCAGTCCACAAGGTTTTTTAATAAATCATCACTACTCATAAACTGAACATCAGGGTATTTCTTTACCGCTTTATTTAAAATTTCGCTTAACATATTCAAATTTTTTGTTCTGTTAGACTCTTCTAAATTTCCAATAAAATTGAGCCGATGACTCCCTATAATAGCCGGCTGCTTCTTTTTGAATGCATGATCTATCCCTGAAAGCGTGTTATCGACCCAATTTTTAGTTGGCTTAACTACCGGTTCGAAGAAAGCGTTTCTAACGAGGTGTGTCAGACCTCCTTTATTTTTTCCGATGTAACGTAATTTTCTTTTATAACTCTTCTTTTTAGGCTGATACTGCAGTTTTATGCCCTGAATTGCTTCTATTCCAGCTCCTTTCAAACATTTGTTTATTCTTGAATGCCAAATATATGCCGGTGGTATAAATGTCTTAGAATGGTGACCAAATATTTCAGTAAATAGTGAGGCTCCTTCAAGTAACCATTGCTTTTGAAAGTGTTCTTCTCCATCTCTTCCATAATAATCCAATGCTGCCTGCAAATTTTTTCGCCGTTCTGTAAGTAATGGCCTATATGGTATTCCAAAACTCTCTAATTCAAAGGCTTTCAAAAGTTCACGATTACCCGCTCTAAGTTCATCCATCCATTGCAATGAGTGCAAATGCTCCCGGCCGTGCAACTGGGGTTTTATTAAACCTTTTTTTATTCCTTCCTGCCAAAGCGACCAGACTTGTGACCCATGAATCTTTTTAATTGATTCAGTAAACGGTTCGTAGTAGAACTGCTCAAAATCATTTTTCTTGATACGATCAAAGTCAGGATTTGCGGTACAAACATTAACAGTAATGCAGGCCGGTTTCCCTTTTCTATCCTTTACAGAATTTAAAACCTCGTAAAGAGCATTTAGATCGTCACTGTCTGCAAGATTATCTAATTGCGTATAACAATCATTTCGAATTTCTGAAGATATTTGATTTAATTTATCCCGATACCCAAGACTTTTCGTCCGTATACTCCCCCAATCATCTGATTCGATGATCAATATTTTATCCCTCGTTTTTTGGGATCTAAAATCAAAATAAGCGTTACCTGCTTGTATTTTAAGCTTTTTTATTCTACCCATTGAACAGAAACTGTTTGATGATTGACTGGTACATTAAAATCATGATTTTGAGAAATTTTTATGAAAAGACGGTTCTACAGAAAAGACTGTATGAAAAATATGGCTCTTATGTTGATTTGTGTGGGTATGAATTACCGGGGTTAACTTGTTTTTACGTTATAAAAATGGGTAATAGCTCTGGACTTTTAATCTGCCACCAAAAACATAGAACCATCATAATTGTTCTGAGTTTCAACATGATTCAGCTCCAAAGGAGTGCCGGTCAGTAACATCGTGCAGCGCGCGATGATAAGCAAATCAAACCATCCGGCAGCCCCAACGCGGGCGCAAGCCTGACAGACTAATCCCACACATATCGGTCATCAAAATCAATGCCGTAGTTTTTTAAGAACGTCCTGTACTCATCCTTAAAACTCATCTTTTGATGATGTTTGCGCTGATTTTTAATGTATTCAATCACAATATCCACGCGTTTTGGGGATACTGAGAAAATCCCGTATCCATCCTGCCAGTAGAAATCAGAATATGGGCCCCCCATGGTTTTGATCCATTTGGATGGCCCCTGCTTGACGTGCTGAACCAATGTCATCTGGGCAACGTTTTGTCTGGATTACGCCCTTTTACAATAGGGATCACTTTGTGGCAGGGCTTTCTTTTGTGGCCGGTTCATCTGGCATAGCGCGCTGCACTATGTTATTGACTTTGCCCTTTCAGGGCAAGCAAGCTCGTTGATGTAAAAATCATTACGTTTGTTTTGTCATGTACTACGCACACAAATCAACATAGCAAAAAATATTAATTTGGTTGTTAATTATATTTACAAAAAAGAAAGCCATGTAACTTTATCAAAATCGATCTCGCTTGATCTGTTAATCAAACATAGTCCTAATATTTATATTCATTCCAACAGCCACTGAGAGATTTATCTGTATTACTCACAGTATCCTATTTTTGCTAAGCTGAATATTTTACGAATAATAGATGCAATACCACAATTAGTTTATTTTAACTGCCCTTCATATCAAATGTACTTTTTTTTATGAGCTGAATCAGACAACGTTATTGGTTTTTTTTCTTATAGGTGGAGTAGCGGTGAATCCATCGGTAAATGCTGATAGCCGAATCCATTTATTCGCGCGAAGCTGCCGCTGCACTAAGTTTACAGGATTCAATGAGTCCAACCATTTGTTTGCGTTGTCGAAGATATTTTTTTGACATAACTAATTGATTTAGTAAGGGAATTTATGTCAACCTATTTTAGGCATCTACAGTTAACAACCGGCACATCACGTCCAGGTTCTGCGCCGACTCGCCCTCAGGCATGTAGTAGAAATTACTACGGCTAACCTTCAACAGACCGGCCTGCCTTGTCAATCCCCCAATCGGTGTGATCCAAAAAATTACGTTTCCATTTGGAGAAGGCTTTGCCTGACGTGCTAAATAAAAAAAGCTGGATTATTTTAAAATAATCCAGCTTGTTCTTTTATTTAAGACCTAATTCTACTTCAATAGCGTCATCTTCCGGGTAAACTGATGTGACTCAGAGACGAAACGATACAGATAGATACCGCTGGCCAGGTGATCCGCGGAGAACGTTGTACTATGCTGCCCGGCCTGCATCACACCATTGACAAGATTTGCAACCTGCCGCCCGGCCATGTCATATACCTTGAGTGATACGTCCTGAACAGAATCCAGCGTAAATTGAATCTGAGTCGTTGGATTAAATGGATTGGGATAATTCTGCTTAAGGTCCGTAGTCTGCGGATCTTCATCCGAGAAAATTGAAACTGCGGACTGATTATCCGGCGTTATAAATTCCCACGTTTCACTCCAATCTCCCTCTACACCACTCTTAATGGCTTTTACACGCCAAAAATACGTTGCCTCAGGCTCCAGCGTCTCCTCAGAGGTATAGTGAGTTTCGGGAACCTCTTCAAAAATGACGGTTGTTTCATCAGCTGCTCCGCTGAGTACTTTTGCGTTTGAAGGATTGTCAAGGCTCACAGAAATAACATACGTATCAGCATCTACGCTTCCCCATTCAAACGTAGGAGTCAGTGACTTATACTCTGATCCTTCATTTGGTGAGAGCAGAAAAGGTGAATCAACCGTGTAATCATATTTACCCGTTGTAAACTCCCAGCGCGGGCTCCATGCCCCCTCCACACCATTCAATACACTTTTCACCTGCCAGATGTAAGCTGTCTGTTCAGTCAAAGGAGCATCAGGAGTGTAATCATAATTTACTGTTTCATCGGACAGGACAAGTTCTGATGTTGACTTTTCCATGATTCTTATATCAAACTTATCTGCATCTACTTGACTCCACTCAAGTTGAGGTGTTACACTCATGCTTTGGGAGAAATGTTCGGGAGTTACAAGGTCTGCCATTGCGGGCTGGTTTGCTTGTTGTGTTTGCAATTCAAATATATCGCTCCATTCCCCCGGTTCTCCATCCTTCACGGCACGTACTCTCCAATGGTGTGTAGAACTCTCTCCAAGGATTTCAGGATGGCTATATGTGGTATCAACTACATTTACGTCTATTACCATCCCGTTCGGATTATTACGACTCATATGAAGTGTGTAATAGTCGGCGCCCTCAATTGCTGACCAGCTGAACCGTGGAGTAAACGGAGCATTATCGATGGCATTTTCTGGTGTGTATTGCACAGGTGCGGCAGGGAATTCAAAACTTCCAGTTCCACCATCACTTTTGTCACTTCCATCACCTGAATTACCACCATTTAGTCCATCATTTTCGCCAATCTGAAATGAGATTGGCTCGCTCGGGTGAGTCCCCAGTTCAGGCAGCGCGGGGTTGCTCACCCGGAGCACATACTCGCCTTCATCGGCAGAGTTCACGTTTGAAATAGTAAGTGTGGATGCGTTTGCCCCTTCTATAGGAGACCCGTCTTTTGTCCACTGGTACTCGTTTCCTTCATACTCAAACTCACTTAAATCTAAAACCAACTCTCCGCCGGAGGGTGCGGTTCTTTGCCGGGGAACACCAAATGGTTTTTGGGGTGTAACCTCATAGCCACCACCTAAATTTGTCTTCAGGTACTCATGAGTGGGAAGCAGGTCCCGAAACGTATATCGGTTATATTGAACCCGAAACCGCCTCAAACTGGCAGTGGAACCAGGCTGCCATGCCGGCACATCATATATCCAGTCGGGTATTGGCCCGGACAGGTTCATACCTTTTGCTTCAAACCTGTGAAATCTCCCTGTAAATTCTCCATTCTCATCTAAATGGTTATAAATAATACTTCCCCAGCTTTCGGGAATTGGCCCCTCAAAATCATTGCCGCTCATTGTGATTTGTGTTAACTTGTTACTGTTCCAATCCACATCTGGTAACTCTCCTGAAAAATTGTTCCCATCAATCCAAAAAAGTCTTACTTTTGGTTGTTCTGCCGCAGTTACTGGAAATGGACCTGTAAAGTTATTCCAACGTATTTGAATCTGAACATTCCGGTGGTTTTCTTGAACCCATTCAGGTAAAAGTCCTTCAAAATTATTCCCTGATATTCTAAAAGCTGATATAGCATCGTATGCGGCTCCAACAGTTGCAGGTAATTCTCCGGTAAGGCCATTGCCACCTAATTTTACTGCGGTTAGAGTTTTGTTATCACCATTAAACCAACCAGCCGGAAATCCTGATGTAAAATTATTGCTATTCATCGCCAGGTATCGTTTATCCGTTGAATTTGGAAACACAGGTATTGTCCCGGTAAATTTACAGTCTGATATACTTATGTTAGCAAGATTTTTCCAACCCAAATTTATCTCTTCCGGTATATCACCACCATATTGTTCACCGAAATCATCATAACTTGTTACCTGGAAAAATATTAACTCTTCCCAGTTTCCCCATTCAGGTGGGAGAGGCCCGCCCAACCTGTCCTCGGAAGTATCTATCGTACTTACAAAATATGCTTTTAATGATGTCATCCCGCCCCATTCTGGCGGTAATGTACCTGTTAAATATTGTCGCCTGATCTCAATAAACTCAAGATTGCTAAGCTGCCCAAAAGTAGCAGGGAGTGGCCCGCTGAATTGATTTGTCTCTTCAAACCTTTTTCCTCCCGAAGTATTGCCGCCCCTGTGGTTTGCTTCATACCATTGAGACCTTCTCCCGAAATTCTCAAGTTCCCCCTGCTGACCGCCCAATGATAAGCGCTTGAGATTTGTCATATACCCGATTTCAGGTGGTATAGCACCAGATAAATTATTCTGTTTGACGTTTAGTTTTTCACAATATTTCAAGTTTCCCAACGACGATAGAAGAGTCCCTGTTAGATTATTTCCTGCCTCTCCCCCGTCAGACGCATACGTCACTTTTTGCATATCAATGGCAGTAACCCGGAGCTCCCCATCTCTCATTGCCACCGTAACCCCGGCAAGATCATCCTCCAGGGAAATCGAATGACCGCTCCACCCGGTTTTGTCGTGCCAGCTATCTCCATTGGTAGAGCTATAGAGGTCCACCAGCGCCTTTTCATCACCGGCACGGCTATCCAGATCTTGAGCATAGATAGTTCCGGAAGAAAAAATTAGCGTAAAAAACAGTGTGAGGCAGAGCTTTGCTATATTCATTTTCATTTTTTTGTCCCCGACATATAATAATTGTAGATGATTTCAATTACTAACTATTTCTAACCAGTTGAGTTTATCCTGCATCTTTGATTGACTGAACGCATTTGAGAACAAAGAGTGCAGCAGTAAACTTTTTCAAATTATTAGAAATAATTAATGTTTATTAGAAATTACTAATTTATCGGTGGGAGAATCAAATCCTTAAGAGAGAAAAATAAACTTAAGAGAGAAAAATAAAAGAGAATCCGTAGATCGTTATTTTTCAGTACTTTAGACAATATTAGAATTTATCGTGCAGTATTTAATAAGAACGCAGAGTTAGCTATTAGAGAAGTTCTGTTTTGATTTGTTCCCTTTAATTGTCCAAAATAATCGACCCGGACATCATATACATTCTGCTCCGGGAGGAAGTCGCACCCAAGGCATGGTTTTACCAAAGGATCTCCTCGTGCTGGGAATAAGCCAGTCGAAGAAAATCCTTTCACAAGTTGGTTTTTTGGTGAAAGGCCGTTGCTTGAGGGAGTTGCTGCGAACGATGCTCATCTTTTGAACGCGAAGCGAAATCCTTCGACTCCGGTCGTCGCTTCGCTCCTTCCTTCGCTCAGGATGACAGGGGCTTTGTTAGTGAAGGGCGGCGTTTCAGGCACCTTGTCTAAAAATGAACTCCTGTATACGCCGCCGGCAGTTGAATACATCTGATTTAGGCACCGGTGTAGCTATGAGTTTTGCAAAATTGGAATGCCGATACGCCGGATACTCTTAGTTAGATCGATGTCTGTCATCCTGAGCGTAGCTGAATAAAGAGCATAGCGATGAATGAAGCGAAGTCGAAGGATCTCCTCGCACTGAGCAAAAACCAACCAAAGAAAAT